>Ga0187886_1003345_pt1 | contig 12044 bp, 8 predicted proteins | sample June2016WEW_20_1_FD_133001 | JGI IMG/M metagenome (GOLD analysis project Ga0187886, IMG submission 133001) | Peatland microbial communities from SPRUCE experiment site at the Marcell Experimental Forest, Minnesota, USA - June2016WEW_20_150 | ecosystem: Environmental > Terrestrial > Soil >...
AAGGGTTTGATGGCAAACGTCACGGTTGAAGGCGCCAAGTTTACCAAATTGGTAAGGTAGGATATTGGGAAAACGAGACGACTCTACGGTCAAGAGTCAGGTCTCACCATTTAGATTTCGTCGTCTGAAGAAAAAAGCCCAGACTATCCTGGGCTTTTTAAATGAGGCTAAGGGGTTAACAAAATTTAGATGTGTAAGTCAGAATTCGATCTTACAGACACTGTCAAGTCAGGCAACACTTTCTTCCTGTAGTCTTCATTTTTGAAAATCTTGTCTCCATGCAAGATTTCAAGTAGTAATAAACGGAATGATATAGTGTTTCGATTTCTTTTCCATATTGCAGCCTTTAGCAGGGTAATTATATTGGCAAGATATGTGCCGTTTAAAGTCGAAAATTCTTCATCGCCATCTTACTTGTTTCTTACTTATAATTTGAAGAAAATCGGCGTTCTTTATCGCAATAGATCCTGGCTTCATACCTCATTTATCAGGTTTCAGAGAAGTATAGGTTAGAAGGTATTTCTTACGCCTTTCTAATGGAGTGCAAGAATAATTCTAAAATTGATTTTTTTCTTGTCGCCCAGGCTTACCCAAAACCTATGATGTCGCGGTTCTTGACATCATGGGGGTTCATTACTTCGACTTATTGGACTTGGCTCTCGGGAAAAATTTCATGTGGCGATACGGACAGCGCATGCCTTTAGCCCTGAAACTTTAGAACGTTGTTTCGAAACGAAAGCACAGGCCTACCTTTCTGAGGAAAAGCTGGGGAAAATTATTCTTTTTCTGGAAGACGTTTTGGAATAAACGATTTACTCGGATAGAAACGCCTGATGAAGAAATTGAAACGATACTCCAAAACCCGGCGGGGGAATACTGGTAGGCCGAGGAGAATTTCTGGAGGGATTTTGAGAAAATAATCTCTACTGAATGGCAAAGAAAGATATTTATTTATCTATTGAAGAGTACCAGTTTGCCCCCACTTGACTTCAGGAATAGGATAGTTTAATCACTTTTCAACTGGAGGTATCCAAATAAGACCCGACATGTGAAGTGGAAAACCGAATATGGCGTAGTATGGGTAAAATGGTTAAGGTCCAAATTCCCATTCGATTTTTGTAAAGGAGGTAGAAGACATGGAAAAAAGATTTTTCAAAACGATCTTTATCTTTCTCTTGTCCCTCTTAGGATTCTCGATGGTCTGGACTTCTGATCCTCTATTCGCTGACCCACCGGCAGAAAGGAAGGTTAGAAAAATTGAATTTGCCATTACGACCCCCGGATACGATCCGATTCGACACGATTGGTGCGTGCTGATTGCCGAGAATTGGAAGAAGCTCGGAGTCGACGTGGAGATCAAGCCCGTTGATACGAGTGTGATGGTAAGCCAAGGTTTGAACAAGCATGACTTTGATGCTATGGTCCTTTCCTGGGGTGGAATACCTGAACGGATCGATCCCGATTATTTCACATTCACAATTCTCGATTCCTCACAGGCCATCGAAGGTCGTTACAACATGGATGGTTACAATAATCCCGAATACGATAAATGGGCGCGGAAGCAACGGGTGACCATGGATCCAGAAGAACGACGAAAAGCCGTCTTTAAGGCCCAGGAGATCTTTGCCTTGGATCAGCCGGAAACCCCTGTCATTCACCAGAACTACATCCACGCCTATAACAGTGCTGATTTTGACGGGGCCGTACCAATGATGGGAGAGGGACTTAATTCACGGTGGAATTTCGTCGGCATCCATCCAAAGGGATCTCAGAAACTATTGCGTTACGGCCATCCCGAGGATGTGAAAACTCTGAATCCGATGAAAATGGTGGGTCTTCATGAGCTGGCAATCTTCAGGGTCATATACGATCAACTCATGGCCCTCGACCCTGAAGGAAAGGTGGTTCCATGGGCTGCTAAGGAGGCCAAAGTCGTCAATGACCGAACAGTTGAAGTAACGCTTCGCCAAGGGATGACCTTTCATGATGGCAAACCTGTTACCGCTGATGACGTCAAATTCACTTTTGATTATCTGCGCAAGTGGAAAATTGGCCCTTTTGTCGCCGCCCTTAAATCCCTTGACAGCGTGGAAAAGACAGGCAATCTGAGCGTCGTTTTTAAACTGAAGGAACCGGATGCCTCCTTTTTGGGGTATGCTCTTTCCTATGTCTACATTCTGCCCAAACATATCTGGGAGAATATCCCTGAAAAAATAGGGTTAAAAAGTCCAGAGGATTGGACCGACTGGAAAGCTCTGGCCATTGGATCCGGACCCTTCAAATACGAATACTGGCGCCGCGGGGAAGAAATGAAGCTTGTGCGGCATGAGGGGCATTTTTCAAAGCCGAAGATTGAAGGCATCCTGAGAATCGTTTTTGGCGACATGCAGAGTCTTGTTATGGCTCTTCAGAAGAAAGAGATTGACCTGGTGGGATGGAATCTCTCGCCGCTTCAAGCCAAAACCCTGAAGTCAAACAGGAGCATTAGGGTTGTGAATGTCCCCAACCATGGTTTCTTCCCGATCCATTACAACTGCAGAAAAAAACCATTTGATGATGTCGCCTTTCGTAGGGCACTGGCCTACTGTATCCCTAAGAAACGTATCGTCGAGGAATTCCACGAGGGGTATGCTATGGAAGCCCAGTCAACGATTGGACCCATGAACAAGTTCTGGCATAATCCGAATGTTGAAAAATTCGATCTCGACCTTGAGAAAGCTCGGAAGACCTTAAAAGATGCAGGCTATGAATGGGACAGCAAGGGGAGACTCTATTATCCAAAAGGGAAATAATAGCTGAATTTCGGGTTAAGGAATTCAAGATATCAAGAAATCTTTCTCCCTCCGCAAAGGGCTGAAGGCAGAGGTAAAGTACCCCGTGCCCCTATAAAATTTTTGGATCTTCCCTGTCTTGGTTTTTATGGGAAGTTTTTGGTGACTAACAGGTTTAGAAAGGAAGGTCGGAAAGAGAATGCAAAACAAAATTCTTGCACAGTTCGATGAGAAGGGAGCCCTCCAACTGGCCATGGGAATGGCGAAATATGAGAGTTATTCAGGAAATGAGAAAGGCGTCGCTGAATATCTGGCCGGAGAGATGGAAAGGATGGGTTACGAAGTGGAGCTCCAGGAGGTGGAAAAGGACCGGCCCAATGTCATAGGCCGGGTACGGGGAACGGGGGGCGGTCCTTCCTTCATGTTTAACGGCCATATGGATATCGATCCGATCCCTATGGGCTACGGCAAAGATCCATGGAATATTCGTGCGGAAGGGAGACGGCTCTATGGTCATGGCTTAAAGAATATGAAGGCGGGTGTTGCCTCCATGGTTATTGCAGGGGCTGCCATCAAAAAGGCAAAGATTCCCTTGAGAGGAGATCTGATTGTTGCGGGTGTGGTGGGAGAGCTACAGGGCGGCATCGGAACCGTTGACCTGATCAGAAGAGGGATTATTACGGATTATGGCATTGTTCCAGAGCCGACCATGCTCCATATACGAACCATTCATGCGGGGATGTGTCAATTCCTCATTCATACCATTGGAAAGGCCTGCTGGGGCGGGGCCACCCATAAACAGAAACACGTGAACGCCGTCGAAAAGATGTGCAAGGCTATGAATGCCTTAAAGAGCGCAAAGTTGACTCATACTCCCAGACCGGATCTGCCGGAACTTCCCAGAATAATAATGGGTAACATAATGGGGGGACTCACCCGGGATTATCTTATGTGGCGGCCATCGTACATCCCCGATTTTTGCACCCTGACATTCGAGGTCAGAATGGTCCCCGGGCAGACGGTAGAGGGTGTGCAGGCAGATATCGACAGGACTTTGAATCAGATTAAGGCTGAAGACCCCGATTTTGAATATGAGATTGAGGCTCCTCCCGCCATTTATCGCGAACCCTGGCGCGGAAACAAATGCCCTATGCCTGCCCTTGACCTTCCACTGGATCACGAACTCGTAGGGGTGGTTCGGAAGTATCATCGGATAGTGACTGGACAGGATCCGCCGGGAGTCGGGTTTTATGATCCAGGGTCTTATGCTGGTGCAGATTCAGGCCATCTATTCCAGGCAGGATGTGCTTGCCTGAATTACGGGCCCACGGGCCATGACATCTATGAAAATTCAGTGGATATCGATATGATGATGACGTGCGCCAGGGTGATGGCTTTGACGGCTGCAGAAATAACGACGCGAGGCAGAGGGCAGGCCCGACGATAAGATACCCTGTATTTTCAAAAAAAATTTATTATGAAATTGATGCCTGACATAAAGAAAAAGGCCGTGGACTGGATCGAGGAGCATGCTGAGCGTATCAAGAAACTCAGCAACACCGTATGGCTTTACGCTGAGCCCCCGTTACAGGAATTTCGTTCTTCGACCTTACTGGCAAGAGAGTTAGAAGCTTCAGGTTTTAAAGTCGAGAGGAATGTAGCCGATCTCCAAACAGCCTTTGTGGCCACCTATGGAAAGGGGGAACCCATTCTGGCGACCTATGCAGAATACGATGCCACAGAAGGATTGTCTCAGATGCCAGTTCCCTATCCTTGTCCTGTGGTCCAAGGAGCAGGTGGTTTCCAGGATATGCATAATGGCTTGGGTGCAGGTGCTGTGGCTGGTGCCTTGGCGGTCAAGGCCGTGATGGAAAATAAGGGGTTTTCAGGAACCCTTAAGGTTTTCGGGACGCCCGCTGAAAAGCTTTGTGTTGGCAAACCCTATATGGCCCGAGGCGGTTTGTTCCATGGCCTTGATGCAGTCATAGGATGGCATCCTGGTGACAAGACAGAGGCTGAACCTGGATGGGGGTATCGTTTTCTTGCCCTTCAAGGGGAGAAGTTTATCTTCAGCGGAACGTCGGTCTACGGCGCAACACCCTGGGATGGGACCAGCGCTCTGGACGGCCTCACTTTAATGGATATAGCCGTACAGTACATGAGGGAGCATATCTTGCCTCCAGATGCCTTTTTTACCATCAACTCAATCATTTCGGATGGAGGCCAAGCCCCTACAAATTTGCCGGGGAGAGCAGAAGCATGGTATCATTTTCGGGCCCTAAGACGGGAATATGTGGAGAAGATTCGGGAAGGGATGCTGAGATGCGCCGGTGGGGCTGCCTTGGCCACAGGGACGACATTTGAAACTGAATTTGTGGCTGCCACCCGGGAGAATCTGCCCAATGTGGTCCTGGCCAAGGCCATGCACCGAAACATCGAGCTGACCGGACCTCCCCGCATTACCGATTCGGATAAAGATTTCGCCCGTGAGATCGAAAGGAAACTGGGAAGAGAACCTTCCTCTGAGCCCTTCAACCTGAGCGTCGAACCACCCTCCGGCGCCATACGGATCGGGGCAGCTGATGATTTTACTGAGTTTTCGTGGATCGCACCGACACACAGGGTCTATGTGACCTATAACATGGCGACCTCTTCGCCGAGTTGGGCCACCGCTGCCTTTGCCTCCATGAATATCGGTCACCAGTCCGTGCTGACAGCAGGCAAACTAATCGCGTGTACGCTTCTGGACCTGTTTCAGGACCCTTCCTTGCTCAAAGAGGCGAAAAGGGAATTTGAGGAGAGGACCGCTGGGATCAGATGGCGCTCTTTGATCCCTGAAACCCAGCCATCCCCTAAACGATCTCCTCTTCCCGAAGGCCACTATCAAGCCATGCAGGAAGGATGCAAACACTTACCTCTGGAGTTTATCGGTGGGTAAGAAAAGTTTTATCATCAAACGAATCATCCAGATGCTGATCACCCTCTTTCTTCTGGTCACCATCGTATTTCTGATGTTTCGCTTCCTTCCAGGCGATCCCCTAGCCATGTACATCAACGCCGATATGCCCGTCGAGGTCCAAAAAGCCCTCATGCAGCGCTTCGGTCTGGATAAACCGCTCCACGAGCAGTACCTTCTTTATTTGAAGAATCTTTTGGTAGGTGATTTTGGCCAGTCTTTTCATTACGGACAAGCCGTTATTTATCTCGTGGCCGAACGGTTCTGGAATACCATTATCCTCATGGGAATCGGCATCGGGCTTGCTTATGTAATGGGGTGCATCCTCGGGGCATTGGCGGCTTGGAAGCGGGGATCAAAATTTGAGGTGATCAGTATTATCCTCACCCTGTCCATCCGGTCCGCCCCTCTTTTCTGGATCGGAATCATTCTCATCATGATTTTCGGCATGTGGCTGAATCTGCTCCCTCTGGGAGGAATCAGAGAAGCGGGGATTAAAATCACAAGTACCTTTGAGAAGTTTTTTTCTTTAGATTTCCTTCTTCACATGATCCTCCCCGCCACCACTCTGGCCATCTATTACATGGGAACCCCGTTTTTGATCATGCGGAGCGCCATGCTCGAGGTGATGAATGAAGAGTTTATCGAGATTGTGAAGGCCAAGGGCTTGAAGACATGGCAGGTGATCTTTAAACATGCCATGAGGAACTCTCTTCTTCCCGTGATCACAATGCTCACGGTCATGATCAGTTTCGTCATGGGCGGACAGGTGATGCTGGAGACCATTTTCCGTTGGCCGGGCATCGGCATGGAAATCGTATCGGCTGTCAATACGAGAGACTATCCGATGGCTCAGGCCCTTTTTATCATGATGGGGGTTATCATCCTAATCGTGAACTTTGTAGTGGACCTTCTTTATCATTACCTGGACCCCAGAGTGACCTACGAATAATTAGAAGAGTGGCATGGCTAAGAAGTTGAAATTTTTTCTCCAGTCTCAATTGGAAGTTTTCAAAGGAGACTCACTGGGCTCGATCGGGGCGATCATCTTCGCCTGTTTTATTATGATGGCGATTTTTGCTCCCTTTATCGCTCCCTACGGGCCCGAAGAGATGATCTATAAAGAAGGTAGATTGCTGAGGCTCCAACCTCCGTCCTGGCATCATCTTTTTGGAACAACCCAGATGGGGCAGGATATCTTCAGCCAGGTCATCTACGGATCGCGGGCAGCGGTTCTGGTGGGAGTCCTTTCAGCCATTCTGGTTTCCATCATCGGCACAGCGGTAGGTCTCGTATCTGGATACTATGGCGGAAAGACGGATGCCTTTCTCATGCGGGTCGTTGATCTGGCCTACGGAATACCTTTTCTCCCTTTTATCATCATTCTGGTGGCCCTGACCGGTCTTACCTTTTGGAATGTGGTCATCGGGATTGGACTTCTTCTGTGGCGAACGCCAGCAAGGGTGATCCGCGCCCAGGTCCTTTCTCTGAAAAACAGACCCTTTGTTGAGGCTTCACGTGTCCTGGGAGCCAGCAATTTTCGAATCATCCTTTTTCAGATTGCGCCCAATGTCCTGCCGTTGACCTTTTCTTATACAGCCCTGGCAATGGGATGGGCTATCTTAACCGAAGCCAACCTCAGTTTTTTAGGATATGGCGATCCCATAATGATGAGCTGGGGAAAGATTCTTTTCCGCGTTTACATCATCCAGGCGATGACCATCGCCTGGTGGTGGGTTCTTGCTCCGGGACTGGCGATCATTTTGCTCGTTCTCTCTGGGTTTTTTATAGGCCGTGCTTATGAAAAAGTGACGAACCCAAGATTAAGAGAATACTAATAAAGATAAACCAAAGAGAATAATCAGACTTCAAGAATAGGACTATTCAAGGCATGTTACTTGAAGTAAAGAATCTCAAAGTTTATTACAAGACGACAAAAGGGACTGTTCAGGCCGTAGATGATGTCTCCTTCTCACTGGAAGAAGGTGAAAACCTTGGATTAGTCGGAGAGTCAGGCTGTGGCAAGACTACGGTAGTGAAAACCATCCTCCGCCTTTTCCCGACGAACATTGCCCATGTGAGTGGAACCGTGGAGTACTCGGGGCAAAACATTTTACAGATGACCTTTGATGAGCTGTCCCGAATCCGCTGGAAAGAGATTTCCATGATCCCTCAAAGCGCTATGAATGCTCTGGACCCTGTATATACGATTGAGGAACAGATCCTTGAGGCCCTTCAAACCCATGACGAAATATCTTACTCGGAAGCCCTCCAAAAGATTTACGGCCTCTTTGATCTGGTGGGCCTCGAAAGGAGCCGGCTGAAAGACTATCCCCATCAGCTCAGCGGGGGGATGCTGCAAAGGGCCTGTATCGTCATGGCCTTGGTCTGCAGCCCCAAGATCATTCTTGCTGATGAACCTACCACGGCCCTAGATGTGGTGGTCCAGGATAACATTTTGCAGAGGATCAATGAGCTGCACAAAAAGATCAGGGCCTCCATGATCCTAAGTTCCCACGACATTTCCGTAATTGCGGAGACGTGTGATAGGGTTGCTGTTATGTATGCTGGACAGTTCATGGAATACGCGAGCTCCAGGAAAATCTTCGGAAACCCCTTCCACCCGTACACCGTTGGTCTTCAGCAGGCCTTTCCCAATATTAAAGGAACGAAGAAGAAGCTGATTGCTATTAAAGGTTATCCTCCGAATTTGATCAACCCACCCAGGGGATGCCGGTTTGCCTCCCGATGTCCTTTTAGGAAAGAGGCATGTGTTGCTAAAGATCCCCCGTTGGTTGAGGTGGAGCCTCTGCACCTCTCCCGGTGCATTCGATCAGATGCCATTGACGAGATTCGGAGAAGGGCATCCATGGAGGAAACCTGGGAAAGAACAGAATTGAGCTGATATTCCTTGCCCTCCCTTAGGAGAAAGAAGACTTCATTGTAACCTCACGGGACGGATGGATGGAGGGAAGACTGAAAGTGCAACGATGAATGTGAATCAAGACGAAATGATTGAGGTCAGGGATCTAAGAAAATATTTCCCTCTGGAAAAGGGATTCTTATCCTCATTGTTTTCCAGAGAAGAGACAAAATTTTTAAAGGCCGTGGACGGGATTTCTTTCGATATTCATCCAGGGGAAATCCTGGGCCTTGCCGGAGAGAGCGGCTGCGGAAAGACAACTACAGCCAAGACATTAGTGGGTCTTTACGCAGCCACTTCTGGTAAGATACTCTTCGGCGGCCAAGAGATTACCGAGCTAATGGTTCAAAATAGGAAGCGGTGGGCTCGCACAGCCCAGTATATCTTCCAGAATCCATACGAATCACTGAACCCTCGGCAGACCGTACTGGATGCTGTCATCGAAGGCCTGAGAATCCATCGTATCGGGAACAGAGAGGAGAGAATTGAGATGGCCGTTCAGGCACTCTCCCGCGTCAAGATCATGCCTCCCAGTGATTTCTTTGATCGATTTCCTCACCAGCTCAGCGGCGGGCAGAGACAGCGCATCTCCATTGCGAGGGCTCTGGTTCTCAATCCGAAGCTGGTGATCGCGGATGAGCCCGTCTCCATGCTCGATGTTTCCATCCGGGCTGAGGTGATCAATCTGCTAAAAGAACTTACAGAACAGATGCACTTGGCGAGCCTATTCATCTCTCACGATATCTCCCTCATCCGTTATATCTGCGACCGAACGGCCATTATGTACCTCGGAAAAATTGTGGAAATCGGACCTACCGATGAGATCATCGATCACCCCTGCCATCCTTACACTCAGCTTCTTCTCTCGGCTGTTCCCGTACCCGATCCTGAGGCAGGTAGAATCCGGATCAAACTTCACGGCGATGTGCCCAATCCAGTCGATCTTCCTCCAGGCTGTCGCTTTGCACCTCGATGTGAGAGGGCCACGGATGCCTGTCATCTCTACGAACCAGAACAGGTTCAGGTGGGGAAAGATCACTTCGTATTATGCTACAGGATTTAACAGGTGCGGGATGCGGATCTCGGAGTGCGCATTCCCATTCCCAACGGATGGGCTTTAGAAGAGATTGCTATGTTTCAAATTAAATCTTTTGCGGATCAGATTTCAAATTTGCGATCCCCAATTCATTCAATTTTTCTTCACTCGGGTATCCCGTAACGGGATCCCACTTTCTCAACTGGTAGTATTGCTGAACCATCCCTCCAATGCGGATGACCTCTCCCTTGCTGGGTCCCTCAGGCAGAGGTTCTTCGATAAAACGATCGGGCAGGGTATCCTGAGATGGTGAAAGGCCCAGTCTGAGGTTTAACAGACGTTCCAAGTTATTGATCCGTTCTCCTGCCTTGAGGATATGTTCTGCATCCATCTCAATTCCAGTGACAGCCTGAAAAGCCCTGGCCACGAGGTCAGGTGGAATGCCCAAGCCGAGGTAGGCAATCTTGCAGAGGCCCAGTGAGTCGATTACAGCGCCAAAATCTTCCGCCCATTTGACCATCGCGGCTTTACCTTCATAAGCAAACCGGTCGGCTGCTTTTTCGCTGCCGAAAAACGCTTTTGCCTGGGCAGGAGACCAGGTTGTCTCCATGACCGGAAAGGCCCTACAGTGATCAGCGCCCCGGCTAGCCACTGCCCAGCCCAATCCCCAGGCCTTCAACCCCCTGACTTCCTGCATGGGAACCTCCATCCCCTTAATATGGAGCGCATATCTCTCTGAGTTTTTAATCTTTCTGGAGGCCAATCTTACTCCATCGGCCAGGATATCACCGAAGCCTTGCCTAAAGGCAATTCTGTCCACCAGTTGGATGACCACCTCAGTATTGCCCCATGTCAACTCGAGGCCGTCTGTATCAGATAGACCGATCAAGCCCTTTTCATAACACTCCATGGCATAGGCAATACTCCCTCCAGTGGAAATACAGTCCATGCCGAGGTCATTCAGTCTGCGATTAAGATAGAGAATGGATTCCAGATCGTCGATGCCGAGCCGGGAGCCCATGGAGCTGAGTGTCTCAAACTCAGGACCTTCCATCGTTAGGCCTGCAAACCTTCCTTCACGGATCACTGAGTAGCGACTGCAGTGAACCGGACAAAGGTAACAAGATTTCGGCTTGACGACATATCTCTCCTTCAGACGGCTACCACTGATCTGTTCTGCGCCGGCAAAGATCCCTGTTTGATGGTTATGCGTGGGAAGGACACCCATTGAGTTATAAAGGGAGATCAGCAAGGGGGTCCCAAACTGGGAACGGGCTTCGAACCCAGGAGAAGAAAGCATGGCTGTCTTAATCTCCTTTGAAATAGAATGGACCTTCCCTGAATCAGCCACAGGAACCTTTCCCTTGGAACAGACAACGATAGCCTTCAATCTTTTTGATCCCATCACCGCGCCGTTTCCTGTCCGTCCTGCGGCTCGGTCTATATCATTCTGGATCGAGGCAAACCGGACACGATTTTCGCCAGCTGGCCCGATTGCTAGGACGTGGGCACTCCGACCATGATCGTATCGCAATTGTTTATCCGTCTCTGAAACGGTCTTTCCCCAGAGATGCGAGGCCAGCTGTAACGAGGCATCTTTTTCTGTGATCAGCAGGTATACAGGGTGATTTGATGCTCCATAAATCACAATGCCATCGTAACCTGCTTTTTTCAGGAGTGAGGCCCAGAACCCTGCGGAATTTGCATCTCCCAACAACATGGTAAGGGGCGAACGGCTGGAAACGTTGTATCTTCCGTTTGCAGGAATGAGCGTTCCTACCAGTGGTCCAGCTCCAAAGGCCAGAACGTTTTTTGAACCGAAGGGGTCTATGGATTCTGTTAGGTTCTGGTAGAGTGTCCAGATGTTAAATCCCCGGCCACCCAGGAAAGATTTCGACAAGAAAGAATCGACACTGTGTTTTTCCACTCTGCCTTCGGAAAGATCGATGCATAGAATCTTTCCATTCCACCCATAATGTGGCGCCATCTCGCCGTCCTATACCTGATATTTGTAGTTTACTCCATGCATCTTATTAGTTAGATATATTTCAAGAATATTAACCTTAGGTAACATAGGAAGAAATCTATGTCAACGACAGCAAAGTGAATCCGCCGCTACGCTCCGAAAGCCTAGTCGTCGTTTTGTGAGAAAACTCCTCGAGGAAAAAGTTACTAAATAGGCTGCTGATCATTTTTTACTCTTCGTAAAATCACAATTTTTGAAAAGCTCGTATTTCTGCTATCGATGGGGCCTTTTTAGGAGCTCGAAAATTTACGGTTTGAACATGATATTATCCAATTTCTCGTCCGAAAAAGGGTGGGGCTTTGAAGACCTCACCCCTTTCCAATTCCCTAACC
>Ga0187886_1003346_pt1 | contig 12042 bp, 1 predicted proteins | sample June2016WEW_20_1_FD_133001 | JGI IMG/M metagenome (GOLD analysis project Ga0187886, IMG submission 133001) | Peatland microbial communities from SPRUCE experiment site at the Marcell Experimental Forest, Minnesota, USA - June2016WEW_20_150 | ecosystem: Environmental > Terrestrial > Soil >...
GGCCCGCATCCGGCGCGATGTGGCCGACTTCCGCGGCCTCGTCGACACCTGGGACGCCATCAACGAAGCCGTGATCATGCCGATCTTCGACAAGTACGACAACGGCCTGACCCGCATCTGCCTGGCGAACGGCAGGATCGCGACCGTCAAGATGGCGTTCGAGTCGGCTCGCCAGGCGAACCCGTCGGCGACGCTGCTGCTGAACGACTTCGACATGTCCGCGGCGTACGAGTGTCTGATAGAGGGCGTCCTGGAGGCCGGCATCAGGATCGACGTCCTGGGCCTCCAGAGCCACATGCACCAGGGCTACTGGGGCGAGGAGAAGACGCTCCGAATCATCGACCGCTTCGCCCGCTACGGGCTGCCGATCCACTTCACCGAGAGCACCCTCGTCTCCGGGCACCTGATGCCGCCCGAGATCGTGGACCTCAACGACTACAAGGTCAGCCAATGGCCGACCACGCCCCAGGGCGAGGCGCGCCAGGCCGAGGAGATAGTCCGCCACCACAAGACCCTGCTGTCTCATCCGGCGGTGGAGGCCAGCACGTACTGGGGCCTTTCGGACGGCGGCTGGCTCGGCGCACCGTCTGGTCTCGTCCGCCTCGACGGATCGCCCAAGCCCTCGTTCGAGGCCCTGCGCGGACTGATCAAGGGCGAGTGGTGGCTGCCGCCGACCGAGATGGCCACGGACGCCGAAGGGCGGCTGCGCTTCAACGGCTTCCTGGGGGAGTACGAGGTGTCGGCGGGGGAGCGGAGCGCGACGTTCAAGCTGGAAGAGAAGGGGCCGGCAGCGGTCGAGGTCCGGTTGCCAGGGTAAGGGCAGGGCCACGCGCCGCGGCTACCTGCGAGTGTCCTGGCGCGAGCTCGCCGGTCCAACTCTCGCGGCGGACCCGAGCGGAGCTGCGGCAACGACCGGGCGCCTCATGCCGTTCGAGATACTCGGTACACTCGTGATCAGTTCGATCCCGATCGCTCGCGAGCGTCTGTCGCAGCGGTCCGGCGCAGTTCGCGGAGACGATGGCCGTGGTCCACATGATCGGAGGTTCGCTCGTGCCCATCACGGCGACCCCGTTGGCCGGATCGCCCCGCGGAACACGATGACGGTGCGCTCGCAGAACTCGATGCGCCACACCGGGTCCGCGGAGGCGAGTGCAAGCCGGGTCATGCCCTGCGCCGAGAGTGAAAGGTGAGATCGAACCAGCCTCTCGGACACTTGCCCGGGCGCGGTCGGCGGCGGGTTCGCCTGCAGGCCGAGCTCGAAGAGCCGATCCTCGCGGAGCTCTTCAGCGTGGAACGGCTGGAGCAGCACGCGCAGACCCTGGCCGCCGCCCAGAGGGTCACCGACGCGCCTCGTCGGGGACATGCCGTCGCGCCCCGTATCGCCGAGAACGGCCGCGTTCTGCTGGAGTCGTACCGCGTCCTGGCCCGTGAGATCAAGGACGAACGGTGGATCACTCCGGCCGCCGAATGGCTCGTCGACAACTTCCACATCGTCGACGAGCAGCTCCGCGAGATCCGCGACGACCTGCCCCCGGATTACTACCGCGAGCTCCCCAAGCTGGCCGCGGGCCATCTCGCGGGCTACCCGAGGGTTATGGGTCTCGCCTGGGCCTACATCGCGCACACGGACAGCCGCTTCGAACCAGAGAGCCTGCGGCGCATGGTGCGCGCCTACCAGGGCGTGGAGCCGCTGACCATCGGCGAGCTGTGGGCGATCGCGATCAGCCTCCGGATCCTCCTCGTCGACAACCTCCGCCGCCTCGCGGAGCAGATCGTGTTCAGCCGGGCAGCGCGGCAGAAGGCGGACGAGCTCGCCGACGGCCTGCTCGGCCTCGGTTCGGAGAGCCCGGAGGTCGCGGCGGCATCCCTGCGCCGGCTCTCGCCCGCGGTGCTCCCGATCGCGGCCCGTGTCCAGCTCTTCCAGCGCCTGCGCGACCAGGACCCTGCGGTCACCCCCGCCCTTCGCTGGCTGGACGGACTCCTCGCGGCCCAGGGGACCACCACCGAGGAGCTGGTCCGCCTCGAACACCAGCGCCAGGCGACGATGAACGTGACGGTGCGAAACGTGATCACGAGCATGCGCCTCATCTCCTCGTTCGACTGGGCCCAGTTCGTCGAAAGCGTCAGCCTGGTCGACGAGGTCCTTCGGGCACGGAGTCCCTTCGGGGACATGGACTTCGCGACTCGAGATCGCTACCGGCATGCCGTCGAAGAGCTGGCCCGGGGTTCTGGCCTGACCGAGGTCGAGGTTGCCCGGACCGCGGCGGCGATGGCGGCCGCTGGGCCGTCGGTGGGCGACATCGAGCCCTCGATGGCAGCTCGGCGCCGAGATCCCGGCTACTACTTGATCTCCGATGGCCGTCCCGAGTTCGAGCGCGCCATCAACGTTCGGGTGCCCGTGGCGGGCCGGCTGCGGCGCGCATATGTCCGGACCTCCGTGAGCGGCTATCTGGGGACGCTCGCGCTGGTCACGACGCTCGTCCTCGCAGTACCACTCCTGCTGTCGTGGGGAGGAGGCACCGCGGGTGCCGGCACGCTCGTCGTCGCGATCCTCGCGCTCGCGCCTGCCTTCGACCTCGCGATCGCCCTCGTCAACCGGGCGGTTGCCAACGCGGTAGGCCCGAGGGCACTGCCCCGGCTCGATCTCGACGATGGCGTGCCGTCCCGGCTGCGGACGCTCGTCGTCGTACCGATGCTCCTCACCAGCGAGGCGGAGGCCGAGGCCCAGGTCGGCGGCCTCGAGGTTCACTACCTGGCGAACCGCGAGGGCGACCTTCGGTTCGCCCTGCTGTCGGACTGGCTCGACGCGCCGACCGAGCAGCTCCCCGGCGACGACGAACTCCTCTCGGCCGCGGCTGCGGCCATCGACCGGCTCAACGAGCGCCACGGCGAGGCCCCTGGGGGAGGCGCCCGGTTCCTGCTCTTCCACCGGAAGCGACGCTTCAACGAATCCGAGGGCTGCTGGATGGGCTGGGAGCGAAAGCGAGGCAAGCTCTTCGAGCTGAATGCGCTCCTGCGCGGCTCGACGACGACCGGCATCCTGACTACCGGGCGGACCGCGTCGACTCCGCCGCCTGACGTGCGCTACGTGGTCACGCTCGACGCCGACACGCGGCTTCCCCGGGGCGCCGTGGGGCGCCTGGTAGGGACGATCGCCCATCCCCTCAACCAGCCGACGTTCGATGCACGGGTCGGCCGGGTGACCCAGGGCTACGGAATGCTCCAGCCACGCATCACCCCAACGCTCCCGGCCGAGCATGAGGGATCGATCTTCCAGCGGGTCTTCTCCGGATCGGCCGGGATCGACCCCTACTCAGCCGCGGTCTCGGACGTCTACCAGGACCTGTTCGGGGAGGGAAGCTTCACCGGAAAGGGGATCTACGACCTCGATGCCTTCGGCGCGGCGATGGCGGACCGGGTGCCCGAGAACGCTCTCCTGAGCCACGACCTATTCGAGGGCGTCTTCGCTCGGGCCGGGCTGGTGACCGACGTCGAGTTCTTCGACGAATACCCCTCGAACTACCTGGTCTCGACGGCCCGCCAGCACCGCTGGGCGCGGGGCGACTGGCAGCTCCTGCCCTGGATCCTCGGCCGGGCCCGCGACGCAACGGGCGGCGTGAGCCGGCACTCCATGCCCGGCATAGCCCGCTGGAAGATGCTCGACAACCTGCGCCGGACGATGTCCGCCCCGCTCACGCTGGCCACGCTCGTCGCCGCCTGGACGCTCCCGTCGGTCCCGGCCGGCCTGTGGACCGCGTTCGTCGTGGTATCGATGATCGTCCCGGAGGTGCTGCCCGTCCTGGCGGGACTGCTGCCGCGGCGGCAGGGCATCTCCAAGCGCAGTCACTGGCGTGCCGTGGGCGGGGACGTGGCCCTCGCCGCGGCCCACGCGGGCCTCGGCTTCGCGTTCCTCGTGCACCAGGCCTGGCTCATGGTCGACGCGATCCTGCGAGCGCTCGTGCGGCTGTACGTCACCCGGCGGAACCTCCTCGAGTGGACGACCGCCGCGCAGGCCAAGGCCGGTCCCGACCTCGGCCTCGTGGGGTTCTACCGGCAGATGGCCGGCGGTGTCGCCATTGCGGCCGCTGCAGCGGTCCTCGTCTTCACCGTGAAACCGGGCGCGGCCTGGATCGCGGCGCCGTTTATCGCGTTGTGGCTGGTTTCGCCCGTCGTCGCCCGATGGGTCAGCCTGCGCCCCCCCGAATCGGCCGCGGAGCAGCTCTCGGCCGCCGACGTCGGGGCGCTCCGCCTGACCGCCCGCCGGACGTGGGGGTTCTTCGAGGCCTTCGTCGGTCCAGAGGATCATGGGCTGCCGCCCGACAACTTCCAGGACGATCCGACGCCGGTCGTCGCGCATCGCACCTCACCGACGAACATCGGGCTGTACCTGCTGGCGGTCGTGACGGCTCGCGACTTCGGTTGGATCGGGACGCTCGAGATGGTGGAGCGCCTGGAGGCGACGCTTGCGACCATCGGCAGCCTCGAGCGGTTCCGCGGGCACCTGTACAACTGGTACGACACGCGCGACCTGCACCGGCTCGAGCCGGCGTACGTGTCGTCGGTCGACAGTGGCAACCTCGCCGGCCATCTGCTGGCGCTCTCCAACGCCTGCCGCGAGATGATCGACCAGCCGCTTCCGGTCGCGGCCGCCCTGGCCGGCATCGGCGACGCCCTCGCGTTGACCCGTGAGGCTGCCGGCGCCATCCGCGACGACCGGAGAAGCCAGACGCTCCCTCGGCGGCACCTCGACGAAGCCCTCGAGCCGCCCGCAGGGGCCAGCGCCGGCGTGCCCGCAACGCCCGAGGCCTGGATGGCCCGCCTGGGCGAGCTCTCCGCACACACCCGGACACTGTCCGACGTTGCCACGGCCCTCACCGCCGAACGTGGAGAAGGTCCGGAGGACGAGCTGGTCACCTGGGCCGAGGCGGCCCGGCTGGCCGTGAGCAGTCATGCTCGAGACCTCGCGCTGCTCCAGCCTCCTTCGCAGGTGACCGCTTTTCCGACGATCGCCGAGCTGTCCGATCCGCTGGTCCGCGAACCTGGCGACGCATCGCCCGTCGCGGCGATGCTCGTTCGACGACTCCTGGCGATCGCCGACCAAGCCCAGCAGATCTTCCGGGAGATGGACTTCGGCTTCCTGTTCGACCCGACCCGAAAGCTCTTCTCGATCGGGTTTCGGGTCCAGGACGGCACCTTGGATCCGAGCTATTACGACCTCCTCGCTTCCGAGACCCGGCTCACCAGCTTCGTGGCAATCGCCAAGGGGGATGTCGCCCCGGAGCACTGGTTCCGGCTCGGCCGCGCGCTGACGCCCGTCGGTCGCGGCTCCGCCCTGATCTCGTGGTCCGGGTCCATGTTCGAATACCTGATGCCCGCTCTGGTGATGCGCGCTCCTACCCTCAGCCTGCTCGACCAGACATACCGACTGATCGTGGCCCGCCAGATGAGTTATGCCGCCGAGCTCGGGGTGCCCTGGGGCATCTCCGAGTCGGGATTCAGCGCGCGTGACCTCGACCAGACGTACCAGTACTCGAGCTTCGGCGTGCCCGGCCTAGGCCTGAAACGGGGTCTGAGCGAGGATGTCGTCGTGGCCCCGTACGCGACCGCCCTCGCGGCGATGATCCAGCCCAAGGCCGCGGTCCGCAACTTCGGCCGGCTCATCGATGCCGGAGCGGGCGGGCGGTACGGCTTTCGGGAGGCGCTCGACTACACGGCGCGCCGGCTCCCCGAAGGGGCGGCGGTCGCGATCGTGAAGAGCTACATGACCCATCACCAGGGGATGGCGCTGGTGGCCATCGGCAACGTTCTCCATGACCGCGCGATGGTGGAGCGCTTCCATGCCGACCCCATCGTCGAGGCGACGGAGCTGCTGCTCCAGGAGCGGATGCCGCGCGACGTGCTCGTGGCCAGGCCGCGTGCCGAAGAAGTGAAGAGCGCCGCCGACGTGCGCGATCTCGTGCCGCCAGTCCTGCGTCGTTTCACCTCGCCCCACGACGCCGTCCCACGGACGCTGGTGCTGTCCAATGGGCGGTACGCGGTCATGGTGACGGCCGCGGGATCCGGCTACAGCCGGCGGCGCGACGTGGCGGTGACCCGCTGGCGCGAGGACGTGACTCGTGACTCCTGGGGCAGCTATCTCTTCCTGCGCGACATGGACAGCGGCGCGGTGTGGTCGGCGGGCCACCAGCCCAGCGGTGCGGAAGCAGACAGCTACGAGGTCACCTACGCGGAGGATCACGCCGAGTTCTCCCGCCGCGATGGCTCGATCGCGACGCGCTTGATCGTCGTGGTGTCGACGGAGCACGACGCCGAGATCCGCCGCGTGTCGCTCACCAATCTCGGCTCGCGCCATCGTCAGATCGAGCTGACGTCGTACGCGGAGATCGCTTTGGCGCCGCAGGCGGCCGATGCCGCTCACCCGGCATTCCAGAACCTGTTCGTGCAGACCGAGTTCGCCCCCGACATCGGCGCCCTCCTGGCGACCCGCCGTCCACGCTCCAGCGACGAGAAGCCGATCTGGGCCGCACACGTCGCGGCGGTCGAGGAGGAGACCGGCGGGGTCATCCAGTACGAAACGGATCGCGCCCGCTTCCTCGGCCGGGGCCGGTCGGTCCGCTCGCCGGTCTCGGTCACCGATGGGCGCCCACTCTCGAACACGGTCGGCGCGGTGCTCGATCCGATCTTCAGCCTCCGGTGCCGTGTCAGCCTCGCCCCTGGCGCCACCGCCCACGCCATCTTCTCCACGGTCGTTGCCGAGTCACGCGAGGACGTCCTGGACCTGGCCGACAAGTACCGTGAGTCGGGCACCTTCGAACGAGCGGCGACCCTGGCCTGGACGCAGGCCCAGGTCCAGCTCCATCACCTGGGGATCGAACCCGACGAGGCCCACCTCTTCCAGCGCTTGGCCAACCGGATTCTCTACTCGGACCCGTCGCTGCGGCCGGCGGCGAGCCTGCTGGCCCGCAACGAGCGGGGGGCACCCGGCCTGTGGGCCCACGGCATCTCGGGCGACCTGCCCATCGTCCTGGTGCGGATCGACGAAGTCGAAGACCTCGACATCGTTCGGCAGCTGCTCCGCGCGCACGAGTACTGGCGGATGAAGCTCATCGACGTTGACCTCGTGATACTCAGCGAGCATGGCGTCAGTTACGCTCAGGACCTCCACGATTCGCTCGAGACCCTCGTGCGCACGAGCCAGTCGACCCTGGTCCACGAGGTCCATCCGGGCCAGGGCGGGGTGTACATCCTGCGCGGCGACCGGCTCTCCAACGAGGATCGCATCCTCCTCCAGGCGACCGCTCGAGCCGTCCTGCTGAGCCGCAGGGGCAGTCTCGCCGATCAGGTCATCCGCCTGGAGCGTCCCGCCGAGACGATCGCTCCGCCGGCAGCGTCGCCCGGTTCGAGGCAGACCGGGAGCGAGGCGGCCGCGCCGCGTCCGAAGCTGGAGTTCTTCAACGGGCTCGGTGGCTTTGCCGACGGCGGGCGCGAGTACGTCACCATGCTCGGCCCGGGACAGTCCACCCCGGCGCCCTGGCTGAACGTGATCGCCAACGCGTCGTTCGGGTTCCAGGTCTCCGAGTCCGGGTCGGGCTATACGTGGTCGGGGAACAGCCGCGAGAACCAGCTCACCCCATGGTCCAACGACCCCGTGAGCGACCCCGTGAGCGAGGCGATCTACGTCCGGGATGACGACAACGGCGAGCTATGGGGTCCGACGGCCCAGCCCATCCGCTGCGAGGAGTCGACGTACGTCGCCCGTCACGGTGCCGGGTACAGCCGGTTCGAGCACCTGCACGCCGGCATCGGGCTCGACCTCGTCCAGTTCGTCCCGCTGGACGACCCCCTGAAGATCTCCGTGCTGACCATCGAGAACCGATCGGGGCGCTCCAGGCGCCTGTCCGTGACCGCCTACGCCGAGTGGGCGCTGGGCACCTCGCGCGGGGAAAGCGCCCCCCGGATCGTCACGGCACTGGAGCCGGAGACGCAGGCCCTCCTCGTGCGCAACCCGTGGAACACCGAATTCGGTGGCCGGGTCGCCTTCCTCGACCTGGGCGGGCGTCAGACGGCGTGGACGGCCGATCGGACCGAGTTCCTCGGCCGCAACGGCGCTCCGGACCGGCCCGCAGGCCTTGACCGCGGATACCGGCTGGAGGGAGCCGCCGGCGCCGGCATGGATCCGTGCGCCGCGCTGCAGACCAGCTTCGAGCTCGCCAATGGAGCGCGGACCCAGGTCCTCGTGCTGCTCGGCCAGGCGGACGGGGCCGCGGCGGCGGCCGACCTGGTCCGTCGCGGGCGAACGGCGGACCACCAGGCGATGCTGCGCGACGTGGCGAGCTACTGGGACGCAACCCAGGGCACCGTCCAGGTGCGGACACCCGACCGTTCGATGGACATCCTCCTCAACGGCTGGCTCATCTACCAGACGCTCGCGTGCCGGCTGTGGGCGAGGACGGCGTTCTACCAGGCGGGCGGCGCCTACGGGTTCCGTGACCAGCTCCAGGACGTCATCGCCCTGGTGCCCGCGAGGCGCGAGCTCGCCCGGGAGCATCTCCTGCGGGCCGCGGCTCATCAGTTCGCCGAGGGAGACGTCCAGCACTGGTGGCATCCGCCGTCGGGTCGGGGCGTCCGGACCCGTATCTCGGACGATCGCCTCTGGCTGCCGTACGCGGTCGAGCGCTACCTCGCGGTCACGGACGACGCGGCGGTCCTGGACGAGGCCGTCCCATACCTAGAGGGGCCGGCGCTGCGGCCGGACCAGACGGATGCCTACTTCTTGCCGGAACGCTCAGCCGAGTCGGCCTCGCTGTTCGACCACTGTGTGGCGGCTCTGGACCGGAGCCTGGCGGTGGGCGCCCACGGGCTGCCGCTCATCGGGACGGGCGACTGGAACGACGGCATGAACCGGGTGGGCAATCAGGGCCGGGGCGAGAGCGTCTGGCTGGGCTGGTTCCTGTACACGGTCCTGGCCGCCTTCGCGCCGATCGCGGAGGCCCGCGGCCAGCGTCCCAGCGCGGAGCGCTGGCGAGCCCACATGAAGGCGCTCCTGCGGGCGCTCGAGCGCGACGGCTGGGATGGCGACTGGTACCGCCGAGCCTTCTTCGACGATGGCACCCCGCTCGGCTCCGCCACGAACACCGAGTGCCGGATCGACTCGATCGCCCAATCGTGGAGCGTCCTGTCGGAGGCCGCCAATCGGCGCCACGCGGAGCGGGCGATGGCCGCGGTGGAGCAGTACCTCGTCCGGCGCGGCGACGGTCTCGTTCTGCTGTTCACCCCGCCGTTCGACCATTCCGACCTCGATCCGGGCTACGTCAAGGGATATCTGCCGGGCATCCGGGAGAACGGGGGCCAGTACACCCACGGAGCCATCTGGTCGGTCCTCGCCTTCGCGGCGCTGGGCGACGGCGACAAGGCGGGTGAGCTGTTCTCCATCCTGAACCCGATCAACCATGCCAGCACCCGAGCCGGGGTCCAGCGCTACAAGGTGGAGCCGTATGTCATGGCGGCCGACGTCTACACGGAACCGCCGCACGTCGGTCGCGGCGGGTGGACCTGGTACACCGCTTCGGCGGGCTGGATGTACCAGGCCGGCGTCGAGTGGATCCTGGGATTCCGTCTGCGCGGGACGACGCTCCTGCTCGATCCCTGCATCCCCCGCGCCTGGCCGCGCTACGAGATCGACTTCCGCTACCACTCCGCCACGTACCTGATCGTCGTCGAGAACCCGAATGGGGTCAGTCGCGGGGTGGCATCGTCGGAGCTCGACGGACAGGCGCTGCCTGGCGGCGGCGCCGTGATCCCGCTCGCTGACGACGGCGCCACGCACCAGGTCCGGGTCGTCCTCGGCTAGGGCCGCGTGCCGGGCCGAGAGGTCCTTCACCCAGCAACGACAGGAGTAGGATTGACGCGCTCGCCCTCGAAGGGGTCGTGGGAGGCTGGGGACGGGCGATGAGCCGCCGATGTAGGGTCGCGGGTCTGCCACATACCGAGAGGAGCGGGGTTCGGTGAAGTCACTTGTTTCGGCTGCGATCTACGTCAACGCGGGTTCGCCCGCCTCACGCCGGCCTCTGGTCCGGCTCCTGGGCCTCGCTCCGGCGGTGCTCCTGCTCGCGGGTCTCTTCTCGGTCTGGGCGGGACCACTCGCCACGCCGGTGGCAGCCGCCACTGGCGACTGGACGCAGTTCCACAACGGCCCCACTCACAGCGGATACAACGCCACCGAGACGACCCTCTCTGCCTCCAACGTGGCCGCCCTGGGAGTGGCGTGGACCGGAACCACCGGCAGCGAGATCAACTCGTCGCCCGCAGTCGCCGACGGTGTCGTCTACGTCGGCTCCAGCGATCACAAGCTGTATGCCTACGCGGTCGGCTGCGCCAGCGGCGGCGGGTCCTGCACCCCGCTCTGGACAGCCACGACCGGCGGCGCCCTCCTGTCCTCGCCCGCGGTCGCCAACGGCGTCGTCTACGTCGGGTCGGGCGATGGGTACGTGTATGCGTTCGCTGTCGGCTGCGCCAGTGGCGGTGGGACCTGCACCCCGCTCTGGAAGGGCGCCGTCGGCAGCGCCATCCACTCGTCGCCCGCGGTCGCCGACGGTGTCGTCTATGTCGGCTCCTGGGATCACAAGGTGCATGCGTTCGATGCGGCCGGGGTAACCGGCTGCAGCGGCAGCCCCAAGATCTGCACGCCACTCTGGACCGCAACCACCGGCGATGTCGTCACCTCCACGCCCGCGGTCGCGAACGGCGTGGTCTACGTCGGGTCCTACGATCACAAGCTGTATGCCTACGCTGTTGGCTGTAACAGCGGCGGCGGGACCTGCACCCCGCTTTGGACCGCAACCACCGGCGACCTCGTCGTCTCCTCGCCCGCGGTCGCCAACGGCGTGGTCTACGTCGGGTCCCAGGACGACAAGCTGTATGCATTCGACGCGGCCGGGATCAGCGGCTGCAGCGGCAGCCCCAAGACCTGCACGCCAGTCTGGACAGCGACCACGGGTGCCTACATCACCTCCTCGCCCGCGGTCGCGAACGGCGTGGTCTACGTCGGGTCAGCCGATGGCAAGCTGTATGCGTACGCGGTCGGCTGCGCCAGCGGCGGGGGATCCTGCACGCCGCTCTGGACGGCTACCACCGGCGACGCGATCTACTCCTCGCCCGCGATCGCCAACGGCGTGGTCTACGTCGGGTCCTTCGATCACAAGCTGTATGCCTACGCGGTCGGCTGCGCCAGCGGCGGCGGAGCCTGCACCCCGCTCTGGAGCGCCACCACCGGCAGCTGGATCTCGCAGTCCTCGCCCGCGGTCGCCAACGGCGTGGTCTACATCGGGTCCGACGACAACACGCTGTATGCCTTCAGCCTCCCTCGCCCCGCCACATACCACGCCCTCACCCCGGCCCGCATCCTCGACTCCCGCGATCACACCGGCGGTCTGGGCATCTTTAGCTCCCATGTGGCCCAGACGTTCGGGGTCACAGGGCATGGTGGAGTCGCCGCCGACGCCATAGCCGTTACCGGCAACCTGACCGTCACTCAGCAGACCAGCGCGGGCTTCCTCTTCGCCGGTCCGATCGCGATGAACAACCCCACGAGTTCCACTCTCAACTTCCCGATGGGCGATGACCGGGCCAACGCGGTCACGGTGGCTCTCAGTGGCACCGGTACTCTCTCGATCACCTATGCCGCTCCGACACTGGGTCCGACCGCCCAGGTCATCTTCGATGTGACCGGCTACTTCACACCCGATACGACAGGCGCCACATACCACGCCCTGACACCGGCCCGCATCCTCGACTCCCGCGACGGCACCGGCGGTCTGTCCGGAGCCTTCAGCTCACATGTGGCTCGGACGTTCACGGTGATCGGGCACGGTGGCGTGCCCGCAGGTGCAATCGCCGTTACCGGCAACCTGACCGTGACCCAGCAGAGCAGCGGGGGCTTCCTCTCCATCGGCCCGGACGCCCAGAACAACCCCACGAGCTCCACTCTCAACTTCCCGCTCGGCGATGACCGGGCCAACGCGGTCACGGTGGCTCTTAGTGGCA
>Ga0187886_1003347_pt1 | contig 12041 bp, 8 predicted proteins | sample June2016WEW_20_1_FD_133001 | JGI IMG/M metagenome (GOLD analysis project Ga0187886, IMG submission 133001) | Peatland microbial communities from SPRUCE experiment site at the Marcell Experimental Forest, Minnesota, USA - June2016WEW_20_150 | ecosystem: Environmental > Terrestrial > Soil >...
CCAGCACGTTTGCCGATGAGCCGCTTGTCGAAATCGCCCAGAATATATCGCCCTTTTTAACAAACGCCTCGGCCTGCCGTGCAAATACCGCGTTATAAGAATCGTCATTGGCAATCGAGGTAAGAATCGAACTGTCGGTAGTGAACGCCATCGCCGGCAGCGCCCTGCGGTTTAATTCGAACCGGTTCACCAGTTCCGAAGCGATATGCTGGGAGTCTGCTGCCGAACCGCCGTTGCCGCATATATAAACGGTCGCGCCTTTTTTCAATGCCCCGGTTATCGCATCAGCCGCTTTTGTCAGGGTTTCTAATCCAGATGCCGCAAGCTCATCGACAGCTTTTTTATGCGCTTTGATAATTGCGTTTATCAGTTCAATTGTTTTGTTCATCTGCGTTTATCCGCAACATTTTTCTTCACGTTTAATGCTCTCATTTTTTCGATTACCGCTGTCGAGCTTTTTCCTTCCACTAAAGGCGCCAGAACGACTTTGCCGCCGTATGATTTGACAAAATCAGCGCCTATGACGCCCTTTTTTTCCCAGTCCCGCCCTTTTACCAGAACTTCGGGTCTCACTTTCTCAATCAATTTCAATGGGTCCGGCTCGTCAAATATAGTGATGTAATCAACCGTCTCAAGCGCCGACAAAACCTCGGCCCGGTCTAACTGATTGTGAATGGGTCTGTCCGGCCCCTTGATTATCTTAACCGATTTATCGCTGTTAAGCCCCAAGACCACGATATCGCCGTGTAATTTACAGAATTTCAAAAACTCGATATGCCCCCTGTGTATAACGTCGAAACAGCCGTTCGTAAATACAATCTTCTGATTTCGTTTTCGCCGCCAGGCCAGCTCCCCCGTCAGTGAATCAACCGACCTGATTTTGCCTGCGCTGCCGCGATTGAGGTATGCTATTTCAGCGATAACCTCGTCGATTGTTACCGTCGCCCCGCCGAATTTCTCGACCTCGATTCCGCCCGCGATATTCGATAACTGCACCGCCGTCCTGTAATCGCACCCAGCCGCAAGCATTATCGCCAAAGTCGCCAATACCGTATCGCCCGCGCCTGTAACGTCGTAAACGTTGCGGGGCCTTGTCGGCACCTGCTCGTCAAAATCGGGCGATTTGAGATACGCCCCTTCCTTATCAAGCGTTATCACGATTGATTCGAGTTTCAGCTTCCTTACAAGCTGTTTTGCCGCCCTTTTGGCGTCATCGATTGTTTTTATCTCGAAACCCAGGCCTAAACGTGTTTCCTGCCTGTTAGGCGTAATCATTGTCGCGCCAGCGTATTTCGCGTAGTCGGTTATCGGCGACGGGTCAATCAATACTTTTTTACCTGCCTGCACCGCTAAACGTATTACCTGTTTGCAAAACGATTCAGCGAGGACCCCCTTGTTGTAATCCTGTAAGCAAACAATATCAGCCGATTTCAGCTTGTCTTTTATTATTTCCGCCAGTTTCGCATATTGCTTTTCAGTTAATGGCTGCGTCGATTCGTAATCCATCCTGAATAACTGCTGCTGATGACGATGTTGCGCCAAACCAATCAATCGCTGCTTTGTCGTCGTCGGCCTTTCAGGAATGGCCATCAATCCCGATACGTCCGCACCCCCCGCTTTCAGTAACCTCTTGAGCTTTTCCCCGTTTTCGTCATTGCCAATTACCCCCACACACAATGGGACCCCGCCCAGTGCGCACAGGTTGGCTGCCACAAGGCCCGCCCCGCCGCTGCGGTAATCGGTCTTGCTGCCATCCACCCTCAGCACCGGCACAGGCGCCTCGGGGCTAATCCGCTCGGCATCGCCATAGACGTAAACGTCTAACATAAAATCGCCCACCAGCAGCACCTTAGGCGACCCGAGCTTCGTAACGGCACTCAACAGGTTATCATACATAGCGTTTGTTCACCCCCTGAATTTTACCCGCCAAAGCCCCTTCAATCAATCCGGTTATTAGCTCTTCCCCGTAAACAAATTTCATTTTCACCGCTAAATAAGCTACAATCAGGTCGGTTTTTTCCACCAGCCGACTGATTTTATTGAAATCCTTTTCCGTTGTAATCACCATTGCCGTCTCCGCCTGCCGTGCCTGCTGCAGGACTTCCTCGACGTTTTCAGCGGTATAACTATGGTGGTCGTCATAAACCATCGTGCCGACGATTTTTGCCCCCAGGGTTTCGATTGTTGCAAAAAAGGCGTCCGGGTTTGCGATACCGCAAAATGCAAACACCGGCTTTCCCCTGAGCTGTTCTAATAATATTTTTTTATCGCCTGCCGATATTGCGTAAAGCGGGCTGTGTGTCGCCTGCGCGACAGCCATATTCGGATTGATTTTTTTTAACGTATCAGTCAGGGCTGACAAATCATTTTCAGAAACGAGGTCGCTTCTGGTAATTATTGCCGCGTTTGCTCTTTTTAACGATGTAACGGGTTCCCGCAATAAACCCGCCGGCAGTATCTTTCCAAAGCCAAAAGGCCGGGTCGCGTCAATGGTTACAATGTCGATATCCCTGTGCAATCTGCGGTGCTGAAAGCCGTCGTCCATAACTAAAACCAGCGCCCGATGCTTCTTGACCGCCTCGACAGCGCCTGCCAATCGGTCTGGATTGACCACAACCGCTGCACCGGGGCAATTTTTAGCTAACATCGCCGGCTCATCATTTTCGCCTTTAGCTGATTTATATCCGCGGGTAAGTATCGCACATTTGACGTTTTTGTTTTGCAGGAAATTACAGAGCCATATAACCATCGGCGTCTTACCCGTTCCGCCGGCAGTTATATTGCCGATACTTATAACGGGAACCGTCTGCTGTGTCCTATCTGTTGTTTTAAGCCCCGCCTGCGTTACTGCAAACGCTTTCAGCATGCCCCGTGCATACAGGAAATTACGAACGCCGATGACGACTGAATATGCGCAACTCCCAATCCAGGCAAGCAAGCGTATAAACGCCGCCGTAAAGCCAGCCGTATTTCTGGAAACCAGATTATAAAATTTGCGCTGGTTCAATAAAAAGGCCCCTGCTCATTAATTTCTTCAGTCAAGAAATACGTTCTTATACGCAAAGACGACTTTCAAACAGCTAATTTAATGGCTCGTTTCGACCTTCAAGATATCGGACGTATCATCTTTTTTACTTAATTTAGGCCACGAGTAACCATAAACTACTATCAATGCAAAGCAGCCCATTGGTACGAAGAAACCTGCGGACATATTATAGATATCACCAAGATAACCCATCAGCTTCGGCATAATAGCGCCGCCGATTATAGCCATAACAATAAAACCCGACGCTTTCTTGGCCTGCACACCCAGACCGTAAATTCCCAACGCGAATATCGTTGGAAACATAATCGACATAAATAAAAATGACAAAAATACAGCAGCAACAGAAATCCAGCCAAGCTTGAGAATTACAATTCCGCAAAGCAGAACGTTTAATAATGCGTATGTCCCAAGGACCCGATGCGCCTGTAACTTTTTCAATATCGCGGCGCCCGTTGCCCGGCCTATCAGAAATAATGGAAATGCTACGGTTCCCAGCAGGAATGTCGCTCCTTTTTCATTCACAAAGTAACTTCCTTCCCGTATCACTACGCGGCCTCTAAACAGCCAGCTGTCAGCTATCGTCTGCGAAATCGAGGGAATCTCCTCGACCATATAATTGATAAAAAAGCTGAAAATACCCGCCTGAGCTGCAACATATAAAAACTGCGCAATTACAGCGCCGACGAAATGAGGATGCGACCAGATAGACCTGTTAATTCCAGTTGCGGCTGAGCCATTTAACTGATATTCGTCTTCCGTGTTGATATCCGGCACACTGGCAAAATAAAATATTACGGCCATCACCAGAACGATAATCGCTACCACTGTATAAGGTATATAAAGCTGCCCCTGAGCAACTTCGGCCCCCTGTGAGGAATAGAAAAACGCACCTCCTATAATCGGGCCGAGCATCCAGCCGACGCCGTTAAACGATTGAGCAAAGTTAATGCGCGTCGCAGCGTATTTTTTGTGCCCCAGCACCGTAGTGTAGGGATTGGCCACTGTTTCAAGAACAGTCAAACCCATTGCGATTAGGCATACGCCGAGAAGAAAGGCCCAGAAGGTCGATATTTTTGTAGCGGGAATAAACCAAAAGCCGCCAAGCGATACCAGCAGCAGCCCCGAGATAATACCGCCTTTGTAACCAAGTTTGCGGGCCAGCCAGCTCGCCGGCAGCGCCATCAGAAGATAACCCAGATAATGTGAAAATTGAACCCATGCCGACTGCGCTTTGGACAAATGCAAAAGGTCCTGAAAGTGTTTATCCATTACGTCAATCATTCCGTTGCAGGTTCCCCATAGCAAAAACAATGTGCTGACAATAAAAAATGTAAAGAAATAATTTTTACCTTCGTCGGTTCTGAAGATTTTTCTTATTTCCATATTAATTTCCTTTTTAATAATTCATCTTTCGCATTGATATTCTACATTAATAATTAACTTGAATATTGATTGCGCCCGGCACCGGTTTGTCGGATGCCACCATCAGGTATCCCCCGCCACAGCCCGAGGTAATATATCCGGGGTAACAATCATATTTATCCGTTTCCTTTTTTACCCATTGTGGAACTGTATCAGGTAAAAGCATCTGCCACATTTCAAACGACTGCTTCATAGCTTTCCCCAATCCTGCGACATTCCTGCTGAGGATGCTTTTCCAGCAAAGCTCGCCCGACTCACCCAGTTTTTTTACCCAATCTTCACGCAAATTCATCTCTGAAAGCGGGTCGTAATCGCAGGGTCGCGGCCTCAAACCGACAAGATAAAGTTTCTGCGAAAGCCAGTTGCAGATTTCCGGCTCGGTAACACTGTCTATTCTCGACGGCCAATAATCCCCGTCATAAAAAAGGCGGTTAATCCCGGGTGCGAGAAGCCCGATTTGGTCTTGAGAGCCGGATACGTATTTTGTTCCAGGCGGATTTTCTGCTCCGAAAAGCAGTTTCGCGTTGCGAATCGGGTTTCCTTCCGGCACTTTTCCGCCCCATAGCTCCAGCGCCACTTTACGCGAGCTTGTCGCCATTCCCGAGCGGTCGTTGAAATCTATAGTCGGCCGAATTTGCGCGACTACAACCGAACCAGCGCATATCTTCGACATCCACGGCTGGTCTATCCAGCCGCCTGCTATGCAAATCCGATATGGAAAACGTAATTCTTTTTTTGTATGAGAACTCGAACGTGCCGGAAGCCCCGCTTCAGGAATCCGCTTGAGGACAAGATACCGGACGCCGTGTTTCTTGCATAATATTTCTTTTTCCTCCGTATGTCCGTCGGAATTGGCAATAAATATATCCGGCCTGATGCGTTCGAGGTCGGGGGCAAAATCGAGCAATCCTGCGCCTGAACCGATAAACGCCTCTTCAACATATTTTATTGAACCGACAATATAGCAGCGTTCGTCCTGGTTGAAATACGGCTGCTTTCCTTTTAGTATTCTGATATTTTCGTCGCTTCCGACCGAGACATACAGCTTTCCATAGGAACTCGCCTCTTTGAAAAAGGCGATATGTCCAGCATGAATTAAATCGTAACAGCCGCTGACGAGTACTTTTTTCATTAGAGTTCCGTTAATTAATATTCATTAAAAACCACCTTGCCATCCTTGCCTTTATTCTGAATCATCTGTGCTTTAATCCAATCGTATGTTTTCTTCAAACCTTCCTTCAACGGAATCGAAGGTTCCCAGCCAAGGTAATGCTTAATCAGGGTATTTTCACTATTTCTGCCTCGAACCCCTTTCGGCGCATTCAGGTCATATTTTCGTTTTAATTTCTGACCTGCAATATTCTCAACCAAATCTACTAACTTATTGATCGAGACCATTTCACTGCTTCCAAGATTGAGGGGTTCAGTAATATCGCTAAACATGATAAGCAAAATGCCTTTGATGCAGTCATCGATATACATAAAGCTTCGCGTCTGGCAACCGTCCCCCCAGATAGTAATTTCTTTATCTCCCGTCAATTCCGCGTTAATGACTTTCCTGCATATCGCTGCCGGTGCTTTTTCTCTGCCGCCGTCGTATGTCCCGAAAGGCCCGTAAACATTATGAAAACGCGCTACGCGGGTTATCAAGCCGAAATCTTCCGTGAAATGCCTGCACATCCGTTCACTGAATAATTTCTCCCACCCGTATCCGTCCTCGGCCAGCGCCGGATATGCATCGGTTTCCCTTAATCCCTGGTTATTTGGATCCAGTTGTTTTTCGCCGTTATAAACACAAGCAGAAGACGCGTAAAAATAGCGTTCAATCCCGGAATCGCGAGCAGCCATCAGTAAATGTGTGTTTATGAGAACACTCAGCATACATGCAGCTTTATGCGTTTCAATAAATCCCATTCCTCCCATATCGGCAGCAAGGTTAAAAATCTCGTTGTATCCATTGACCGCAATGTAACAATTTTGTTTTTCTCTTAAATCCAGGACAAGGTTTTCGGCATCGGGGAACACCTGATACCAACGCGTCAGCGGCTTGATATCCACAGCACGCACCTGATGACCTTTACTTAAAAGGATTTTTGTCAGGTGGCCGCCGATAAAACCGCCCGCTCCGGCTACAACAATTTTTTTCATTTAAGTTGACCTTTCAAAAATTTTATGAGGGTTTTCTGACTTTAATTTGTATGGCACCTTCGATTGCCTTGTCTGCAATGAAAATCAAATAACCTCCTCCGCCGGCACCGGATAATTTCCAACCATATGATTGACCTTTATATTTATCAATTACTTTGAAAATATCATCATAAACCATATTAGGGAACATTTTTATCTGCGCTTCATACGATTTTCTGAAAAATAAGCCGAAATTTTTCAAGTCCTTGTTTAAAATTGATTTCCAGCACATCTCTGCCGCATCACTTAGGGCAACTGCATTCTCTTTATTTATTGCCGTGTTATCCAGAACATCGAAACCGCTGATGCGCGGCCCGAGCGTTATAAGATAAATGTGTTTTTCAATCCAGGACAAAATATCTTCGTCATATATGGAAGTAATCTTTGCAGGCCAATATTCACCCTCATAAGCCAGTTTGTTTAATCCGGACATTACAATTCCAATGGAATCCTGTGAACCGGCTACAATATGTGTCCCGGGGGGGTTTTCATAACTAAAAAGAATTTTTGCAAGTTTTTCCTTGTCCCCCGGCGGAATATCCGTATGCCAGAGCTCAATCGCCTTTCTTCTTGTGCTTGAAGCCATACCGCTTCTTTCATTAAACTCAATCGTCGGCTCAATCGAAATAGTTATGACGGGGCCTTTCGAATATTTTCCGACAAAGGGCTGGTCAAGCCAGCCGCCCGCCAGGTCAATGCGAAACGGCATTGTACATTCCTGCCTGAGAGCGGTAGTAGAACGCGATGGAAGATTCCCATACGGTATTCTTTTCAAAACCTTATATTCCATCCCAAATTTTTTACACAATTCTTCTTTAGCGGGAGTATTGCCGTCTTCGTTGACAATAAAGATATCCGGCCTGATTGTTTCAATCTCTTTGAGGAAGTCCATTATGCCGCTTCCGGTATTAATTACACACTCTTTGACAAATTTCAGTGCGTCAATCATATATTTTCTTTCGTCCTGATTGTTCACCGGATATTTCCCTTTCAAATTGTAAACGGTCTTATCCGACCCCAATCCGACGTAAACGTCTCCATATTGTGCCGCCTCCTGAAAAAACGCTATATGACCGCTGTGAAGCATATCATAGCAGCCCGTTACAAATACCTTTTTCTTTTGCCCAATTATCAAACACCACTCCTTTTAATGTGTATGAACGCTTCTTTAATCCATTTAATTCCTGTGCTTTTTAAATTCACCGTTCCATTTTTTGCAGCCGTTCACAGTGATTCAGGATAACAGATATTAGGCCAGTAAACAAGCTGGCAAGCGAACGTAAAACCGCCGCTGCAAAACCGGTATGAGCGCCTGAAGTCAGATTATAAAATTCGCGTTGGTTCAGTAAAGAACCACCAGTTAAAACTGGTGGCATTGCTGGTTTCAGGCGTTGCCTGTCCGCCTTACGGCGGCTATTTCCATCTAACAGTTGAAACTGGTAGTATTGAAATCGGAAGAATAAAAAAAGCCCCTACAAAAGCCCCCAACTTTATGTTGGGGGTTGCCTCAAGGAAGGGCTTTTTATACCATTTTGCGTGATTATTTCAAGGGGGTAAGTGTTCTTTTCAATCTCGGCTGATACCAGTCCGTCTTATCGAACGAAACGATGACCCTCGTGGCCCTGCCGATTATCAGAGAAGTTGGGCCGAATATCGACCCTGCTATTGCAAAGCTGCCTCCCTTAATGTTAGATTGGCTCGGCCCTGATTATATAACTAAAGACGAAATCTCTCAAAGGAGGTACGATGTTCCCTGTTATCCCTAAATTGCTGAAAAACCTTATTATTTTAACGCTGACACGCTTACTTCGATATGTTTTGCTCTTAAATCATTATAAGGACTATACTTATGGAAATATTTATATCATTTGAGGGTAGATATGTATGACTTGATATGACCTGTGAATCCGGCCTGTATTCAAAAATTTACAAAATGTTGATTTAATTGCATTGCTCATCAAGAGCATAACTGCAATCCAGCCAGTGTGAGGCAAGTATAGCAATATCCCTAAAATCGACTTTGCAGTCATTATTAAGGTCGCCGGGAATAGGACTTGTGCAATAATCCCGCTGGACATATTTGATTGTGGCATAATCGTAGCTTGTGCCGACTCCCATACTTTGGCCCGTCACGTAAACATTGCCCGAATTATCTACCGTCAATGCGGTAGCATAGTCCTCGCTGTTTCCAGTCCCGTTATAACGTGCCGACCATACCTGGTTACCATTACGGTCATATTTTACCGTGACGTAATCTGCGCTGGAGCTGCTACCGAAGCAAAAGCCGGCAACATAGGCGCTGCCCGAAACATCTAAAGTCAGTGCAGAAGCATAATCGTCGCTGTTTTCCGGCCCATTATAGCGAGCCGCCCATAATTGATTGCCGTTGGTGTCGTATTTAACGGTGGCGTAATCATAATTTGTGTCGCCGCCGTAACTGTATCCGGTAACATAAACATTGCCTGAGCCGTCTATTACCAGGTCGTATGCTTCATCGTCGCCATTTTGAGGTCCGTCATAACGAGCCAGCCATAACTGATTGCCGTTCGGGCCGTATTTAATTGTGACATAGTCGTAATCCGTGTTGTTGCTGTAGCCGGCTCCTGTAACATAGGCGTTGCCGGAGTTATCCACTTTCAAGGCGTAAACGATGTCGTCGCCATTGTCGGCATCGTTATAAACGGCCGTCCAGAGGCGATTTCCGTTAGTATCATATTTAACTGTGACATAGTCAGCACTTGTGCTCTGACGGTAACCGACCCCTGTAACATAAACGTTACCTGAACCGTCAATTGCCAGGCCATAAGCCTCTTCGTCGCTATTTTCAGGGCTGTTATAGCGAGCCACCCATAATTGATTCCCATCGGGGCTATATTTAATTGTGGCATAATCCGTGCCTGAACTGCCGCCAAAACTGGTGCCCGTAACATAAATGTTACCGGAACTATCTATTACTATGGCTGATGCACTGTCGTCGCTATTACCCGGCCCGTCGTAACGTGCTGCCCATAATTGAGTACCGTCGGGGCTGTATTTAATCGTAACGTAGTCGGTGACTGAGCTACCACCGTAACTATATCCGGCAACACAGACATTGCCTGAGCCGTCTATTGCCAGGCAGGTAGCCCCGTCGCCGCCATTTTCCGGGCCGTTATAGCGTTTTACCCACAACTGACTGCCATTAGGGTCATATTTTACAGTGGCGTAGTCGTCGTAATAAGCGGTGCCGCCATAACTGCTGCCGGTTACATAAACGTTTTGTAAATTATCTACCGCAATGTCGGCAGCTAATTCGGAACCATTACCCGAACTGTTGTAATGTGCGACCCATTGCTGCGGGGGGCCGTCGCCAAAGGCAGAGGTAAAAGCCCCGAGAGCCAGAACGGCCACTAATATACAATTTCTAATTGTGCCTCCTCCATAATTGCACGCCGGTGCGGTAATCCATAATAACAATCCTCTATCATAGAAATTTTGTCTCTTATTGTCAAAGAAAATATTGAAAAGGATGACGGGATGTCAGATTTTTTATTGCCTGCCAATGTCAAAAAGCAGTGCGTAAGTTTAATAACAGCAAATAGTTAAGTAAAAATAATAAAAAATTAAAGCGTTTGGAGCGATAAATATCAGGTTTTTCGGGAAAAAAGGGATAACAGGGAACATCGTACCCCCTTTGCAGAAATTCTGGGAAGTGCCCCAGACATCGTAACCCCCCTTTGCGGCCAGCCGGGGCTGGCCAGAGGGGCTGGAAAGAACTTAACAGAGTTATCAAGGGCCTCGAATATGAAATAAAAAAGCGGACATATGTATCCCCATAAGGGATAATGCCCCTTTTTCATCACAGCAATGGTGAAAGGAGGTGTTCATGTGTCCATATGAATACTATACCATAATGAGACAAAGCAAAGACCCAAAAATCCTGCGACTCAAAATGATTCAATACGCCCGGACGCATTCCATCAAGCGTGCAGCGGGATTCCTTCATACCACCGTAAATACCGTCAAAAAATGGCTCAGGCGTTTCGACGGCTCTCTTGAAAGCATTACCGACCGCAGTCCAAGAAAGTTAGACAGCCGGTCTGAAAAGAAAATCATCGCATTAAAGGAACAATTGCCTCGTTTTTCAGCCAGGCGTCTCAAATATGAGTTTGACCTGCCCTGGTCAGAAAAAGCCATCAGGCGAATATGCAAAGAACACCGCCTGAACCGCAAATATCGCAGAAAAAAACACCAGACAAAACGCTGCCTGCGTGAAATCAAAAAACACTGGCGGTTCTTGCAGCAAATCTCCATTGATACCAAGGATTTACGCGATATACCCGAATACTGGATTGGCCTCAAATCCCGGAACCTGCCCGCCTATCAATATACCGCACGCGATGTTACTACGGGGCTGTTATTCCTCGGTTTTGCGCGGGAACTGTCGCTTGCCTACGCCGATATATTTGCACAACGCATCATAAAACATTTGAAATCCTGCAACATCGACCTTTCACGGACAACCTGGCAATCAGACAATGGCTCGGAATTCGTCGGCTCATCATCCTGACCTCCTGTTGATTTATACCCACGGGTGAGTATCGCACATTTGCTCCCCCTGTTTTGCAGGAAATTGCACAGCCATATAACCATCGGCGTCTTACCCGTTCCGCCAGCGGTTATATTGCCGATACTTATAACGGGAACCGTCTGCTGCGTCCTGTCTGTGGTTTTAAGCCCCGCCTGTGTTACTGCAAATGATTTCAACAGGTCGTGGGAATATAAAAAATTGTGAATTTGAATGACCGTCGAGTATGCGCAGCCCGCAATCCCGGCAAGCGAACGTAAAACCGTCGCTGCAAAACCGGTCTTGGCGCCTGAAGTCAGATTATATAAGTCGTGTTGGTTCAATAAAAAAGCCCCTGCAAAAGCCCCCAACTTTATGTTGGGGGTTGTTTCAAGAAGGGCTTTTTATACCATTTTGCGTGATTATTTCAAGGGGGTAAGTGTTCTTTTCAATCTCGGCTGATACCAGTCCGTCTTATCGAACGAAACGATGACCCTCGTGGCCCTGCCGATTATCGCCTTTGAATTCACAAAGCCGAAATACCGCGAGTCCCTGCTCATATCCCTGTTATCGCCCATTACAAAAAAACTATCCTGCGGCACCGTAACAGGCCCAAAACTCCGCTTTGCCGGCAGCGTCGGGACGCTCATTACCGTGTGCTCATACCCTTTGAGATTTTCTGTTGCGAAAACGGAACGTTTTTTTAATGCAGATTGTAGCCGGTCTGAGTAATCAGTATCCGATTTAGAGTAACTCAATGGTTCCCCATTAATAAGAAGCACATTTGCTTTCATTTCAATCGTATCGCCCGGCAAACCAACTACCCGCTTCACTAATCGC
>Ga0187886_1003348_pt1 | contig 12031 bp, 8 predicted proteins | sample June2016WEW_20_1_FD_133001 | JGI IMG/M metagenome (GOLD analysis project Ga0187886, IMG submission 133001) | Peatland microbial communities from SPRUCE experiment site at the Marcell Experimental Forest, Minnesota, USA - June2016WEW_20_150 | ecosystem: Environmental > Terrestrial > Soil >...
CCACTACTTTCCCCCTCCCCTTAATCTTTTTGGGTTGAAACTTGTTATTGACAACCATTAGCAGGTTTTAATATAAAGTGAATAAAGACAACCTTTGAAAGGAGGTTTATGATGCGAAGATTATTCATATTGGGAATTATCCTGGTTTTGGTTTTCGGGGTTTCCTCAGCATGGGCTCAAAAGACAGTTCGGTTATCTATTGCCACTGGAGGCACAGGAGGGGTTTATTATCCACTGGGCGGAGGAATGGCTAATGTATTATCTAAATATATTTCATATGTTGAGGCTACTGCAGAAGTGACCACCGCATCGGTGGATAACTGTCTGTTGGTGGGTAGGGGAAAGGTAGAATTAGCTTTGATCATGGCAGATACAGGATGGGATGCCTATCAGGGGAGAGCGCAATTTAAGGAGAAGATCCCTCTGAGGACCGTAGCAGTTCTCTACCCCAATAACATGCATGTTGTCACCGTTGAGGGCAAAGGTATTGAGAAAGTGACCGATTTGAAAGGGAAGAGGGTTTCGACCGGTGCTCCCGGAAGTGGCACAGAGGTGATGGCTCTGAGGGTCATCGAGGCTTATGGATTGGATCCCAATAAGGACATGACAAGAGATAAATTAGGTGTTTCTGAATCAGCAGGTGCTTTGAAGGACGGGAAGATAGACGCCTTTTTCTGGGTCGGGGGTTTACCTACCGCAGCAGTGACCGATTTAGGGGCTACCCCGGGGATAAAAATGAAGCTCATTGGGCATGCGGATGCGTTTTCAAAGATGAGGGAAAAGTACGGGCCTCTTTATATTAAAGGCACCATCCCTGCTAAAACCTATCCTGGACAGAGCGTGGACATTCCAATTACTGTGGTTTGGAATCTTTTGGTTTGCAATGAAAATATGAAAGAAAGTTTGGTTTATGATATCTTGAAGACTCTTTTCGATCATAAACAGGAGTTAGTGGCCTCTCATAGAGAGGCAAGCAACTTATCTTTAGAGCCCCAGGCAGCTGGAGGTTCTCCCATCCCATTTCACCCAGGGGCTATTCGATATTTCACAGAGAAAGGGCTTAAGATTAAATAATTGAAACGAAAGACCTGGTCCCTCCTGACATTGATTGGCATCTTGATCGTGGCAGGAGGGGTTTTTCTTTTGCAGAAGGTGACCGTCCTTCAATTAGAGAATATGGATCATCCACGGACGATCCGTATCAGGATCAGTCCTCCTGAACCGTTTTCTATATTCTATATTCATTCGATCTATAAGGAGCCGGTCATTGAAGAATTTCAGGTAGAACAAGAAGCTATTATCCTTAGGGGGGTCAGAACAAAAAGTCCTGCTGTCATGGAATATTATGGATTTGAGGATATGAAGGAATTCCATCCAATGAATGAGAGGTTGGGTGCAGTCTTTATTATTCGAAGAGGCATGGGAGAAGGACAGGGATTGATTGTAAGAGATAGGAAGATCTATTTGAGTGAAATTGGAGAGCAAGGGGATCGGATTCGATTAAGGATGGAATCGATATCCCTGGGAAATTATCTTATCTTGATGGCCCTTGCCCCCCAATTATAAGGAAATATTGCAAAGGCACGGTATTCCAAATTTGTCACCCTGAATTTATTTCAGGGTCTCATGAGATGCTGAACCAAGTTCAGCATGACAGAAAGAAGATAGGAAGAGATCAATGGAAGAGGAAAAAAGAAAAGAAAATCAGGAAGTGGTGATTTCAGAGGAGGCCCTGAAAGAAGCGGAGAAGTATATCGAAGAAGAGGAGGGTCCTTCTCGCCGGCTCACGGGTCGGATGGATACTTTCATTACCATTGTGGCGGTGGCGATGTCTCTCATTCACCTCTATGCAGCCATCGGGATCATCATGACCCAGGTGCTAAGGGGAATTCATGTCATGTTCGTCCTCTTCCTTTCCTTCCTGGTCTTCCCATCCTTCAAGCGATTTAAAAACCGGATTATCTGGTATGACTTTGTTCTCGCCCTTCTCGGCATTGCCGTGATCGTCTATATGCTGATCGACTTTGACCAATTTATCTACCGCTCTGTGATACCGAATTTCTGGGATAAGTGTTTTGGAATCGTATTGATTCTCTTAATATTAGAAGCGACCCGGAGAACAACCGGGCTAATCATGGTAGGAGTTGTTCTCGGATTTCTGACCTATGCATTTATTGGACCCTATCTTCCAAATCCCTGGACCCACCGGGGATATGATATTGATCGGATTGTGGGCCATATGTATATGACCCTTGAAGGGATCTTTGGGGTCCCGATCGATGTCTCCTCGACCTTCATCATCCTCTTCACCATCTGGGGTGCCTTTTTAGAATTTTCGGGTGCCGGAAAATTCTTTATCGACTTTTCTTTTGCAGCAATGGGGGGAAAGCCTACGAGTGCGGGTCGAACAGTGACATTGGCCTCTTTCCTCCTGGGTGGCCCCTCCGGAAGTGGCGTGGCAACCACAGTCACATTGGGGGCTGTAGCGTGGCCCATGCTGGCCAAGGCGGGATATGGTAAAGATGCGGCAGGGGGGCTCCTTTCTGCAGGAGGGATTGGTGCCATCCTTTCCCCTCCTGTTTTGGGGGCAGCTGCCTTTCTCATCGCCGAATTTTTAAAGATCTCCTACTTAGATGTCATCATCATGGCCTCCATTCCGACCTGCCTCTATTACTGGTCGATCTTTTTAATGGTTGAACTGGATGCGAAAAAGATCGGTGTGAAAGAGATTGCCTTCGATAAGACGTATAGTCTGGGTCGGCTCACTTATCTCTACGGATTCCATTTCACCTCTCTCATTGCCATTGTGGTGATTATGCTCATCGGCTTCACGCCCATCATGGCCGTCTTCTGGTCAACCGTGATCACCTTTGCAGTCAGTTTCATCAGGAAAGATACAGCCCTCACCCCCAAGAAATTAGTGAAAGCATTGAGAGGAGGTTCGATCGGGGTATTGAGCGTAGCTTCGACTTGTGCAGCCGCTGGAATCATTGTGGGAGTAGTGACCCTGACAGGATTGGGGCTAAAGTTCAGTTCGATTATCCTTGCCTATGCCGGAGGAAGTGTTCTGTTGACAGTGATCTATACGGCGATAATCGTCTGGATCGTTGGACTGGCTGTTCCAGTCACAGCTTCCTACATCATTTGTGTGGTCATTTGTGCTCCGGCAATGATTCAGTTGGGGATTCCTGATTTTGCCGCTCACATGTTTGTCTTCTACTATGCGATTCTTTCAGAGGTCTCTCCTCCAACGGCCCTTTCACCTTTTGCAGCAGCAGCTTTGACCGGAGGGAATCCATACAAGACGACCATGTATGCCTGGAAATATACCCTACCTGCCTTTATTGTGCCTTTCATGTTCACTGTTGATCCTAAAGGAATCGGTATCTTGCTAAAAGGGCCGGTGCTGGATGTCATCTGGACGACGATTACCGCCTTTATCGGGATTGCCGCTCTCGCAGGGGGAGTAGAAAATTGGTTTTTAAAGAAGACGACCTTCTATGAGAGGATCATGCTCATCGTGGCAGGGTTGGCACTGGTCTATCCCGAACCCTTGTACGATTTCATCGGGTTTGGTCTGATAGCTATTGTAATCGTTTCACAAAAGTTAAGGAAGGGTGAAGGGCAACCTTCTTTCACAGGTGCACGCTGAAATCGCCCACTCTAGGATTAACCAATCGAACATAGTCACTATATTTGATCCTCAAGGTTTCCACATGACTCCCTGCTCGAAAGAAGATGAAATCATCTTCTATGAGCACTTGGTCAACCCAGACCTCTTTGACCATAATCCGTAATCAAAAAGGCAAATCCCAGCATTTATTAGACCCTGAAACCAGTTCAGGGTGACATTTGAATTGCCTCTATTGTCATGCTGGACTTGGTTCAGCATCTCATGGTTACGGATTATGGCTTTGATTTCAACCAAAGAATATTTTAAAAAGGATCTGGCATGAAGGCCTTGACCCCCTTTTTACTTCTTACTTTCCTCCTCATCCTTTTGACTGGATGTAGCAATCTTCTTTATCTCTCCAAGCTGGGATGGCATCAATCCTTTATCACGTTTCACAGCGTCCCTGTTGAAGAGATTTTAAAAGATGAGAGCATGAGTGCCCAGTGGAAGGAGAAGATTGGCTTTATCCAAGAGGTGAAACGCTACGGCGAAGAGAGGTTGGGTCTAAGGAAGACAAAGAGTTATTCAAAATTTTTTGAAGCAAAGGGCCCCCTTCTCTATGTGGTCACCGCCTCTGAAAAAGACCGGCTCCAACTTTATACATGGAACTTTCCCATCACTGGCAGGGTAACCTATAAAAGTTTTTTCACTAAAGAGGGTGTTCTTAAAGAGAAGCAATTTCTTGAGGGAAAAGGGTTGGATACATTTGTTCAACGGGCCGGGGCCTACAGCACTCTCGGATGGCTGAAGGACCCCATCTTTTCCTCAATGATGGAATGGAATCACGTCGCCCTGGCTAATCTTATTCTCCATGAAATGACCCATACGACGGTCTATTTTAAAGATGAGACCGATTTCAATGAGCAGTTGGCAACATTCATCGGAGATCGAGGGGCCATCGATTTCTTAATCGAAAAGTATGGAATCGGATCGAAGGAAGTGGCCGAGGCCATTCATATCCAGGAGGACGACCTCCTTTTTTCTAAATGGGTGGATCAGGCCTGTCAACGGTTATCAACTTATTATGCGAAAGAGATTTCAAGAGATGAGAAATTAAGAGAAAGGGAAGAGATATTCCGATCCATCAAAGAAGAATTTAGAGAGATAAGGGTTCGATTCAAAACAGACTGTTATAAAGATTTCGAAAAAAAGGACCTCAATAATGCGGTCCTATTGGCCTATCGTCGATATATTCATCGACTCGAAAAGTTTGAAACCCTCTATGAAAGTCTGGAAAAGGATCTAAGGAAGGTTGTTGAATTTTTTAAGAGAATCCAAGCTTCAGAGGATAAATCTGCGATTCCTTCTTTTCTGGAATGAGTCTTTCAGCAAATATAAAATCAAAAATCAAAAATCTAAACTCTTAACTCCAAACTCTAAACTTTCATTACCGTTCCCTCTTCCCTGTAATGAACTCCTCCACCATGAGTTTGGCCTGGTCATCGGGAATTTGAACGATGGGGTGTTTCATTGCATAGGCAGAGATGGAGGTGAGAGGGCCAGCGATCTTTCGTTCACGAGCAATTCGGCAGCATCGGATAGCATCAATCGTCATCCCACCGCTGTTGGGAGAATCCTCCACAGAAAGTCTCAATTCGAGGTTCAATGGGACTTCTCCAAACCCCCTGCCTTCCATTCGGAGGAAACAGACCTTATTGTCATTCTGCCAGGGGACATAATCGGAAGGACCGATGTGAATATTCTCTGGTTCCAAAGGGACAAGCAGTTGGGATTGAATCGCTTCTGTTTTGGAGATCCGTTTGTTCCTCAAACGATCTCGGTTGAGCATATTGAGGAAGTCGGTATTCCCTCCTGTGTTAATTTGGTAGGTCCGGTCCAATCGCACCCCCCGATCCTCGAAGAGTTTCACCAAGGCTCGATGGATGATGGTCGCACCCATCTGGGATTTAACATCGTCTCCAACAACCGGAATGCCCTTTTCTTCAAATCGTCTCGCCCATTGATGGTCGGAGACGATAAAGCTGGGCATACAATTGATCAGGCTCACCCCTGTATTCAGACAAGCCTCTGCATAGAATGCAGTAGCCTGATCCGAACCAACTGGAAGGTAGTTGAGCAGGATATCCACTCCCGAATCCTTGAGAACCTTTTCTACATTGCAGGGTTTTTTACTTGCCACGACGAAGGTGCGTTCCTCAGGGTAGTGTTTCATGTGTTCTGAGACTCCATCCAGGACTTCCCCCATGGAGACAATCACACCTGAATCATTGAGGTTCGGATAGAGCATTTTGGTGCAATTGGGCTTGGCGAAGGCGGCCTCTTTGAGGGGTTTCCCTACCTTTCTTCGATCGATATCAAAAGCGGCCCCTACCTCGATATCCCAGGGTCTATAACCTCCGATATCGAGGTGCATCAAGCCTAAAGTTTCAAATTTCGGGTTCTTAAAGCTGCTCTCTTTGTAGAATTCAATTCCTTGAATGAGAGCACTGGCACAATTTCCAACACCTACAAGAGCAATTCGGATCGGATTCTTTTTCATAAGGGTTCAACCTTTCCAATAAATATGCCTCATTATCCCTAAGCCAATCTAATTATCGTATTTCATTGCAATTGTCAAGAAATTTGGGCCAATGGATCCTCCCAAAAGAACCATTTTTCTTGACTTCTCTATTTATATTTGATAATTTCCACAAAAATTAATTTCCCATCTATGCTCATGTTAAAAAAAGGAAAGTCGACATTCCTCCGATACCCTGTCCGGCATTTGGATCTCAAAGAGGTTCGGAGCCTATTCGATTTGGTCCAAAACTTTCGATATACCTCTTTTCAAAGTCGGAATGTCTTTAAATGTTTCGAAGTCTTCCGAAAGATGCTCGGTGATCCTACCTGTGTTATCTTTTTAGGGCTCTCTGGAGCGATGATTCCGGGTGGAATGCGCAAGGTGATCCGGGATATGATTGAGATGAAACTGGTCGATGTAATCGTCTCCACCGGTGCCAATATCTTCCATGACCTCTTCGAGAGTTTTGGATATCATCACTATATCGGGTCCGAAGAGGGAGATGATGATCTTCTGCGGAGAAATCGCATCGTACGGATTTATGATGCACTGATGGACGATCATGAAATCAATCAGGTGATTCATCTTCTCTCAAAGGTTCCAGAAGAGTTAGGGGAGAAGGTGGTTTCCTCAAGAAAATATTTGGAAGTTTTAGGGAAACGTATCAAGGATGAGAGGTCTATCCTTAAGGCTGCCTCTCAATTTGGGGTACCCATTTTCGTTCCCGCACTGAGCGATAGCTCCATCGGCATTGGCCTGACCTTTCTCCATTCTCGAAAGAGAACTCACTCAGAGGGGCTCATCATCGATCAAATTCGGGATAGTTATGAGATCGTCCAAATAAAAAGGATGGCGGCAGTGACCGGAGCAATCTATATCGGGGGAGGGGTGCCGAAGAACTATATTCAACAACTGGGACCAGTGAGTGAACTTCTATTTAAAGAAGAGAGTGGCCATCAGTATGCCTTTCAAATCACCACCGATGATCCCAAATGGGGAGGGCTCTCTGGTTGTACCTTTGAGGAAGCAAAGTCTTGGGGAAAGATTGAAAAGGGGTCGACCTATGCCGCTCTCTATATCGATGCAACCGTCGCCCTTCCCTTATTGGTCGGTGCTATCCTTCAGGAAGGAAAGGTCTATCGGAGGAGGAGAAGACGCCGTTTTATCTGGAAGGAAGACAGACTGAAATCCCTTCAGTTCATTTAGCCACCCTCATTTCTCCATCCTAATTCTTCTGGCAGGTTAGATAGAGCAAATTTAGTTAGGAAACAACCCGATTATCCCCCTCTCCCCTGGCGGGAGAGGGGGGGGGGGTGAGGGGGAGCATACCATGGCCTACCCCCACCTCAATCCTCCCCCGTCAATGGGGAGGATAATATTTGGTAATTTTCATCGTTCGAGCCTGCCTGCGGCAGGCAGGCAAACGGGCCCTGAATCTATTATGGTACAGGGCGGGCTTCGTAACCTTAACCGAAAGACCATTTTCGTGGTTTGCGACTGGTAAACCTACCATGGGGATTGCCCAGGGGGGAATTTTATGGAGAAAGAAAAGAGTTGAAAAAAACGGTGGCAATGGTTATATTAAACTGAGAAATTATTGGGAAAAAGGAGTTCAACATCGATGAAAGATTCTGATTCCAAAGTTCCAGACCAGAAAGAACTGGAGAAAGAACTGAACGAATACTTAGGTAAAAAGTATGGGGACCGGATCCGGTTAGTCGTGCCCATGCTCTTCCCCAAACCCCAGACGGAAGAGGTCTTGAAGGAAGAGAAGGAGCTCGGTGAGGGAAAGAAGAGGAAGATTAACTTCGATTTAAAGCCGGAGGAATTGGAGGCTTTTCTAAATGACTACATCATCCGGCAGGAAGAAGCGAAAGAGATCCTGGCCACAAAAGTCTGCACTCACTTCAATCGGATCAAGTTCACGGAAATGACCAAAGGCCGAAATCGATATGAAGGGGTGGGCCATATTAAGAATAATATACTGATGGTCGGCCCCACTGGAGTGGGAAAGACCTACTTGATCAAATTGATTGCAAAAAAGATTGGCGTCCCATTTGTGAAGGGAGATGCGACGAAGTTCAGTGAAACCGGATATGTCGGAGGGGATGTAGAGGATCTCGTTCGAGATCTGGTGTATGAAGCCAATGGGGATATTGAACTGGGTCAGTACGGAATCATTTATATCGATGAGATCGATAAGATTGCCTCATCCAACAACCTCATCGGTCCGGATGTCTCCCGAACAGGGGTCCAGCGGGCTCTGCTCAAACCGATGGAAGAGACGGAGGTGGACCTCAAAGTTCCCCATGACCCTATCTCTCAACTGGAGGCTATCGAGCACTATCGGAAGACCGGAAAAAGGGAGAAGCGAACGATCAATACAAAGTACATCCTCTTCATCATGAGCGGTGCATTTAATGGTCTGGAGGAGATCATCAAAAAACGTTTGAATCGGGAGGGGATTGGTTTCGGGGCTGAGATTCGTTCAAAAGATGAACGGGCCGAGTATCTCAAGCAGGTGAAGGCGGAAGATCTCATCGCCTTTGGATTTGAGTCGGAGTTCATCGGAAGGCTTCCGGTCACGTCCGTTTTTGAAAAATTGGAGATCGACGACCTCTATGCCATATTAAAAAATCCCAACAACCCCATCATCCTCGGGAAGAAGAAAGATTTCAAATCCTATGGGATCGACATTCAGTTTGAAGAAGAAGCCCTCTACGAGTTGGCAGTAAAAGCCTATGAAGAGAAGATTGGTGCGAGAGGATTGGTCAGCGCGGTGGAAAAGGTTCTCATCAAATTTGAGAAACGACTGCCCTCCACTGATATCCGGAAATTTGTCGTCACTCGAGCTGTGGTGGAAAATCCGGAGCAAGAGTTGAAACGATTGCTTCAAGATCCCTCCAATCCGGAGATGCTGGAAAAAATTGAAGCTCTCCTTTCAAAGGAGAAAATGGCCTTGAAGGAGTCCATTCTGCGCAGAGAAGCGGAATTCAGAAAACGTTATGGAATTGTTTTCCGGGAGGGAAGGATCGATCTCATCGTCAATCGGATGATCGAAAAAGGGTATGATGTGAATACCGTTTCGGAAGAGGTGGTAGAGGTTCAACGGCAGGTGGAGGAGTTTGAAAGGGATTTTCAACGACGGACTGGAATTGACCTCCAATTTAACGAAGAGGCCATTAACCGGATTACAGAGATCATCCTGAATGAAGATGGGAAAGGAACAGCGCTCTTCTCACGGCTTTCAAAGGATTATGAGTATGGGTTCGAACTGATCCGCGAGAAGACAGGCAAAAGAGAATTTATCATTACCACAGAGGCGGTCGATGACCCAGAGGGATATCTCAACCGGATGATCCGGGAGATCTATAAGCAACAATCAGACCAGCGGTTTGAAGGTAAGGAATAATGGCCACCCGGGATTATTATAATATTTTGGGCGTGAACAAGAATGCTGGCGACGAAGAGATAAAGCGAGCCTACCGAAAACTGGCAATGAAATATCATCCGGATAAAAATCCTAACAAAAAAGAGGCCGAGGAACGCTTTAAGGAGATCAACGAGGCCTATGCTGTCCTGAGCGATAAAGAGAAACGGAAGCAATACGATACCTTTGGTGCGGAAGGGTTCCGTCAACGATTTACCCAGGAGGACATCTTCAGGGGATTCGATATGGAGGAGATTTTATCAAGTTTCTTCGGAGGAAGGGGTAAAAGGGAGTCCAGATCTGGAGGGAGAGGTGGGTTCGATTTCGGAGACATTTTTGGACAAACCGCCTACCAAGATATGGGTCGGATGGCCCAAAAAGGAGAGGATATTCTCTACGAGTTAAACATTTCACTGGAAGAATCTGCTTTGGGTGGAGAGAAGAGGATCTCCTATCGGAAAAATGGGAAAATTGAAGAGGTTTCAGTAAAAATCCCCCGCGGCATTCCACCGGGGAAGAAATTGAGACTTGCTGGGAAGGGGATGGAAGGTAGAAACGGTGGTACTCCAGGTGATCTCTACCTCCAGATTAACATAAAAGAGCACCCCTTATTCATCCGAGAAGGAGATAACCTTATTGTAGATAAAGAAATTAATTTTTCAGATGCCGTGATGGGAACGACTGTCGAAGTTCCTACCCTTGAGGGAAAAAAGATCGTAAGGGTCCCCCCAGGAACTCAGAGCCACACAAAGATGCGGTTAAAGGGTCTTGGCATTCCCCATTTCCAAGGAGAGGGGAGGGGGGATGAATACGTAAAGGTGATCGTCAAAGTCCCCAAAAAATTGACAGAAAAAAGCAGAAAACTGATCGAGGAACTTGCCAAAGAAGGCATCTAAGTCAAAATAGCAAATGACAAATTCCAAATGTCAAATTTCAAAGTTCAAACTACAAATATTTGGCATTGGGATTTTGACATTTGGCATTTGAGCTTTTTATCAAAACTGCTAACTCTCAACTCCCAGCTTTTAACTCATAATTCATAACGCTTCATTGTTAATTTTCCTTAGGGTTGACTTTTCTTTTATTCTGATGGAAAATAATTTTTTGAAAAATCGCATTGTTAAATAAATAGGGAGGAGATCATGGTAGATAAGATCTTTGAAGAAGTTCCATTGGAACAATTGAGGTGGAGATGTGACCCCGATATTTTGCCCTTTGAGACCACAGAGGCCATCCAGCCCTGTCAGGAGATCATCGGCCAGGAAAGAGGCTTGGAAGCAATCCGAGTGGGGGTCGATATTAATAGTATCGGGTATAATATCTTTGTGACCGGCCTGGCAGGGACAGGCCGGTTTACAACGATCAAATGCGTTCTCGAAGAGATCGATGTAAAGGAAAAGATGCCCAACGATCTCTGCTATGTCAATAACTTCAAGAACCCGGATATGCCACACATGCTTAATCTTCCTGCAAGGCAGGGGAATACTTTCAAAAAAGAGATGGAGACTTTGATTGAGACCTTGAAGAAGAAAATCCCTCTGATGTTCGAGAATGAAACCTATCTCAATAAAAAGAAAGAAGTGGTCGAAAGATATCGGAATAGACAGGCTGAGATGTTCCGGGAGTTTGAGAAGAAGGTGAACAAAAATAATTTTGCCCTGGTTCAGATTCAGATGGGGCCCTATTCCCGGCCTGGCATCCTGCCCTTAGTTGAAGGGAATCCTGTCAACATTGAACAGTTGGAGACGATGGTCGAGGAAGGGAAGCTTTCCAAAGAGGACATGGAAAAGATTAAAGCAAAGCAAACCGAGCTGATAAACGAATTGGAGAATATCTTTAAGGAGACACGGAAATCGGAGAAGGGCGTCAAGGAAGAGCTTGCCTCCTTAGACAATGAGGTGATCTCTCCGGTGGTCAAAGACTCGATCTCGGACATTAAAGAGAAGTTTGAAAATGAGAAGGTCCTTCGCTATCTGGACGAGGTCCAGGAAGATATTTTAGCCAATCTTAATCGTTTCAGAGAAAAGGAGGAGGCTCCTCCATCGCCTCTTCCGGGATTGATTCTTCCTCAGTCCGTTGACTCGTTCACTGAATATCAGGTTAATGTACTGGTGGATAATTCGGAAACCAAAAAAGCGCCCATCATCGTAGAGACCACGCCCAACTACCGAAACCTTTTTGGGACCATCGAACGTGTGGTCGACCGCTCTGGAATCTGGAAGACCGACTTCACCCATATCAAAGCGGGAACCTTTTTAAGGGCTAATGGGGGGTATTTGATCTTCAATGCCTTGGAAGCCCTCGTGGAGCCAGGGGTTTGGCCGGCCTTGAAACGAACATTGAAGAACCAGGTGATGGAGGTTCAGACGTATGATCCTTTTTATCTCTTTGCCACCTCTGCCCTCAA
>Ga0187886_1003349_pt1 | contig 12030 bp, 14 predicted proteins | sample June2016WEW_20_1_FD_133001 | JGI IMG/M metagenome (GOLD analysis project Ga0187886, IMG submission 133001) | Peatland microbial communities from SPRUCE experiment site at the Marcell Experimental Forest, Minnesota, USA - June2016WEW_20_150 | ecosystem: Environmental > Terrestrial > Soil >...
AACAATGACTGAATCGGGACTGAGTTGCTGCGCTTTTTGCAGTTTTGGATACCCGTTTTTATCAAGGTGTTGGTATGCTTCTCCTAGGAAGGCCCAGGCTTCGGCGTAACTGGAGTTGAGGTCGATGCTGTTGTTGAAAGAACGCGCTGCCAGGTCCCAATAACCCAGGCTACCCAGGCTGCGCCCTATCAGCACTTGCCGGTAGCTCTGGTCGTCTTTTTCCTCTGCCAGGCTCAACGCCTGCCGGAGCGAATCGACCTGGGTTTGCAGCGAGCTGTCATGGTTGAGGGCTTGTTGGAAATACTGTAGCGCCTCCTGGGATTGGTCGGATAGAAGGAGTAAGCCCAACCTGAAAGCAGCTTCAGCATTCCCGGGTTGGGCTGCCAGCCAGGCTCGATAGGTTTGCTCAGCGCCTGAAAAATTGCCCGACTTCCACTGCAGGTCTACTAACAGCTTGTAAGTCTTTTGCGGCGCCTGTCCAGATTGGATCAAAGCCTGCCACACTTTGAAGGCCGAGGGATTGTCGCCCACGGCGGAGTAAGTTTCCCCCAAGGTTTGCTGCTGGTCGGGGGAAAGGTCGCCTAGCTGGGAGGCCTGCCGAAAAGCAGGGATGGCGTTGGCCGGGTTTCCGGCCTGCAACTCAAGTTCGGCAATCTGAAGCCATAACCCGGCACGCCAGGGCTCGTATTGGACGGCCTGCCTTAGGTAACTGGCGGCTTTTTGAGGCAGGTGGTTGTCAGTTGCCTGGCGGGCATTATCCATCGCAGTAGTCAACATCCATGGATGAGGCGCCAGACTCATCAGGAGAGCCAGGATCAAAGGCAAAACGAGTCCAAAAACCAGCCACGCTCGGTCATCAAATTGCATGGTTTTATTATAGTGCAAACAGTTACACGAATTTCACCTGATTCCGGCCAGGTAGCTGATATATTTAGCGTATTCACGCACTGTAGTATCCCAGCCTTGCCAGCTGAGGAACCAGGTTCTGGCGTGATACCAGTGGTCAGTAACCGGGTGCACCATCACGGTTATGCCCGAGCCGCGGAACACGTCGTTGAAAACTTTCCGTGTACGGCGCGAATGGAAAGTATCAGTGACCACGATGCAGGAAGTCAAGTATTTGCTCTGCAGTAGACTAAGCACAGCTTTGGCTTCGTCCAGAGTACTGCTGGATCTAACCGAGGTGATCAGGATCGATTCCTCGGGGATGCCTTCGTGCAGGGCATCCAGGCGTTTGGCCTGGGTGGATGGAGTTTCGATTTCACCGTTGTCGGAAGGCTGCCCGGTTTCGGTCAGGATAACCCAATCGGCATACTGGTCTTTGAACAGGGAGGCTGTCTCGACCATGCGGCTCATATCCCCGCTTAAAACTACGATCGCATTGGCCGGTTGGAGTGGGTCGGATACAACCAGATAGCTCCCCAGGCCGACCAGGATAAAATACAGCAAAACCAGGCCAGCAACAGCAATCAGGATAACCACCGTGCACCCGCCAATAGAATTTACGCAGGAGGTGCGCTTTTCCCCTGACTGAGGAAGGTTTTTCGGCTGCATAAATTATCCTGTCAGGGCTTTCTTCATTCGTTCCAGTGCTTCAACCAACATTGACCGCGGGCAGCCAAAGTTCAGACGTACAAACCCCTGGCCGTTCTTACCGAAATCGTCACCCTTGTTCATCGCGACGCGCCCTTTTTCCAGGAAGAAATCATGAGGACTACCCTGGATACCGGATTGGCGACAATCCAGCCAGGCCAGGTAAGTGGCTTCGGGTAAACCCATAGAGATCCCCGGAAATTCCCGGCAAATGTTTTCGTAAAGGAAATCCCGGTTGGCTTCCAGGTAACATAGCAACTCGTCCAGCCAGGGCTGCCCTTCTTTGTAAGCAGCCAGTGCTGCTACCCGACCGAGGATGTTCACTTCGCTAATCAGGCCGCGGCTGGCGCTCTGGAAGGTGTGACGTAGATCTGCGTTTTGTATTACGGCAAAAGAGCAGCTCAGGCCGGCTATATTGTAAGTCTTACTGGGCGCCATCAGGGTGATCGTGTTTTTAGAGATTTCAGGCTGCAGTGAAGCAATTGGGAAGTGCTGGTAACCCGAGTAAAGAAGGTCGCAATGGATTTCGTCGGAGCAAATTATTACACCGTGACGCAGACAAATTTCGGCCATCTTTTCCAGCTCATCGATTCTAAATACGCGCCCGACAGGATTGTGAGGGTTGCATAATATGAATATCCGTGTCTGGTCGGTAATAGCTTGCTCGAATTTTTCAAAATCGATCACATAGGCACCATTATCCAGAACGGTCAGCTCGACTTGTTGAGAGACAGACCTTGCGTGACGTTGGGCGCTGAAAAAAGGCGCGTAGACCGGGGTTTGGATCAGGATACCCTCGCCTGGTTTAGCTAAGGCCTGGCAGGCCAGGTTAAACCCATTCACCACACCTGGCATGAGCACGATTTCTTCGGGTACGACCGTCCATTGATACTTTTTAGCCAGGTGGTCGATGATGACCTGCTTCAATTCATCTGGCTCACAGGGATAACCGAAGATCCCGTGTTCGACACGTTCGCGCAGGGCGCGGATCACCGGTTCGGGGGAAAGGAAGTCCATGTCGGCCACCCACATGGGCAGTACATCCTCATCGTATTGGCGCCATTTGGCGCATTCCGTATTGCGGCGGTCAGGAAAAAAATTAAAATTACTGGGCATAGGAGAACATCCAGTTTTTCAGGTTAATTGTGGGAGGCTGAAAGGAGTTGCTGCAAGTGCCTGTAACCGATCACGTGGAAACCACTGGCCTTTAAGAAATCTCGCATCGACTGGCTGGTAAAGACCTGGTTACGAGTAACCCGACAGGCCCAGTCAGGGGTAATAACGCTCAACTCCGGGGTGTCCTTGGATGGGTGGATAATAAAATAGAATTGCCCTGCATATATGTCAGGGCGAAAACACTTTTCTAATTCTCCTGGCACCTCTTACGGGCAGAAATGATCTTAAAAAAGCCCCCGCCATGCCGTGTGCTGCGCAGTTTTGAACCTGCTTTCGCAGGTTGGGTACCGCCCCCGCAACTTCGCCTTGGCCTAAGCCTATCGCGTCATTACAGCGGATAAGAGGTACCCTTTTAAAGAGTGTTGGCTCAAAACGTGAAGTGCAGTATCACGGGCACAGCAGGGTTATAGTTCTTATACCACAATTTAAACCAAGTGTATAGAGAAAATTTAGAAAATTTAGAAGAGCAGGCTATCCCGTGATAATATTGGCTCAATGAGACCTGCCATGCTGAATTTGAGTTTTCCCCCGGGAAAATACAAAGAGCTATAATATTTACATTTGTCCTGTCATGGATTGGGAATATTATCCAGTAATACTCTAGAAATAATCGAGTTTGTTAGGAATATGAGCGCATTAAGAGCCTTTATCGCCATATCATTACCTAAGCCAATCCAGCAAAAGCTTGATGAGGTCATCCGATTGTTGAAAAACGAGAAAACTGGGGCGGTACGCTGGGTGTCGGCGAATAACATTCACCTGACGCTCAAGTTTTTGGGAGAGGTAGACGGCGCAAAGGTCGAGGCGATCAGCCAGGTAATCCAGGCTGAGAGCCAGCATATTCATCCTTTCGAGCTTAGCGCCAGTGGGGTAGGCGCTTTTCCAAACCTCCGTCGGCCGCGGGTGATTTGGGTAGGCGTCCAGGCTCCCCAGGCTTTGATCGACCTGGCTAATGCCATCGACCAGGGCACTCAACGACTTGGATTCCAAGGTGAAGAAAGAGCTTTTAGCCCGCACCTAACCCTTGGGCGGCTTTCGCAAAATGCCTCTCTGCAAGAGATGCAGTCCGTGGCACAGGCGTTATCGGCTGCCAGGATAAGCAACCTGGGTTCATTCACTGTCACTCAGGTAACCCTTTTCCGCAGCGATCTACAATCCAGCGGGGCAGTTCATACGCCGCTTTTTACTGCCAGTCTGAATACTCTCGGTTAATGTGTGTTAAAATCTATTGAACGGCTCAACTGGAGCGGATCTTTTGCGTTCTAATTACATGGAGGCTGCATCTGAATACGACTGAAATCACCCGATCGATCATTGAGGCTCTCGAAGAAAAAAAAGCAGAAAATATCGTTTTACTCGACATTCATGAAATTGCATCTTTTACTGATTATTTCATAATCTGTACGGGCTCCAGTGACAGGATGATCGACAGCCTGGCCGAGGCGGTGCTTGAAACTGCCAAACATAAACTCGAACTTCCCGGAAAAAAAGAGGGGCAGGCAAATACAGGCTGGGTCGTAGTCGATTTCGGCGATATCGTCGTGCACTTGTTTTCGCCAGACCAGCGTGAATATTACCGACTGGAGCAATTGTGGGAAAAAGGGAAAATTCTGCTCCGATTGCAGTAGAATTGTGCGACTGGAAATATAACTTGTACGAAAATTATAAAGAATGTGGATATTCGCCTTGAATGTTTATGATATCTGTCACTTTCGTCATGGTTGTTTTTCGATTATCCTAATCGACATATCCCCATTCTTTAGAGGTGAGAAATGTTTCGTGTCAGTCGCCGTTTAGATTACGGTTTGCAGTTGATGACGTCCCTGGCTTCAGACTCGGAGAACCGTTCCCAGCCTACCGCAGCCCTCGCCAGCAAGTTAGACATGCCGCTGCCATTCTTGCATCAGATTGCCCATGTATTAATGCAGTCAGGCTTGATCAAAGCCACTCCTGGACAAAAAGGTGGATTGAGGTTAAGCCAACAGCCGCAGGATATCTCCGTTCTGCGAATCATCGAAGCGTTGGAAGGACCAATCACCCTCAGCCCTTGCCAGGATTGTGAGGAGAATTGCCCGAGACGCCAAAACTGCGCCACCCTTATCATCTGGAACGATCTACAAGATCGGATTTCAGCGTACCTTGAGAATATTCACCTGGACATGTTGTCCGACAAGAAGCAGCAGATTCCTTCTTTCCCGCTGTCTACCGAATATCCTGTAAATCTTTCCTCTCAGTAACTATTCATTTAGACCAGCTTGCGAACCTAACAGACTTCGCAAGCTGGTTTCTAGCCTAATGCCGCCAGCACCTCAGGGCTGTGTTCGGCTGGTTTTACATGCTTGAACACCTTTTTGATCGTGCCGTCGGGTGAGATGAGAAAACTCGTCCTCAGCACGCCATAAAACTCGCGCCCGTAAGACTTTTTCAGTCCCCAAACGCCGTAAAGGTCATGGACCTTATGGCCTTCATCCGCCAGCAAGGTAAAGGGTAAATGGTATTTTGCCTTAAATTTGGCGTGAGATTCCGGCGAATCCGGACTGACTCCCAGAATGACCACCCCGGCTTTCTGATAAGCGGAGTAATCATCGCGGAAATTGCAAGCCTCGGTCGTGCAGCCGGGTGTGTCATCTTGAGGATAAAAATAGAGTAAGACAGGTTTGCCGCGGAATTCGGATAATTTGTGTAGTTTACCGGTCTCATCCGGCAGGGTAAAATCTGGTGCGGTTATATTTTCTTCGATTGGCATAGTTTCCTCCTTAATTTGTTCTACTTATATTGTATTGTTTTTCTAGCCGTTTTCCAGGCACCCGGGCAGATAACGTTATGCAGGAGTAGGCACCACTTCGCCCATGTGGGTAATATCGTAACCGGGCATGGCTGCTACGGCTTTGCGGAAGGCCGAGTCAGCCATCAAGTCAAATAGGTGGGTAAGTAAATTCCCCTGTAAAAAACGGGTGGGGATTACCAGGTCAAAACGTTCTTGAAAGAGGGGAATAAAATCCAGGTCGAGAGCGCTGGCAGCCGCTGGTATACCAAGTCCGGTATCGGCCCTTCCTGAAGCCACCGCGGCTGCCACAGCCAGGTGAGTAAATTCTTCCTGGGCGTAGCCCTGCACGCTGCTCGCACGAATATCCAGCTTTTGCAATTGGTAATCCAGCAGGACACGTGTACCGGCGCCGTGCTGGCGGTTGACATATATTACCTCGGGGTGAGCCAGGTCCATCTACGGCGCTTCGTAGGAAAGCCGGCAAGGCTTCAGGGGAAGCAATCGTCTCGGCTGTCACTCTGCCTAATGCCTGAGCGGTTTTCAGGTTTTCCGTTTCAGGCCTGGGAAGTGGGAGAGGTGCCATCCAACGTTTAGATGCTTCCTGTGGGGGAAGCAATTCAAGAAATTCTGGCATGGATTAATGCGTCCAAAGGGTGAAAGTGACCAGGTACGCCGTCAACACCACCGTGGCAACTGCATTCAGCGACAGCAATCGCCAGTGGGGCTTTGCGCCTGTAGCAATCGAGCTCATCTGCCAGATCTGAAAGAGTCCCAGGGGCAGGCCAAGCAGTCCTGGCCAGGTTAGTAGCCAAGGCAAGCCCAGGACGGCAGCCAGGCCGAACAACAGGAAGCCGAACAAGATGAGCAGGTTGTGCAGGTTCATACCCCGTTGCCAGCCCAACCGTACCATGGAGGTCCTGCGGCTGTATTTTTCGTCTGAAGCATATCCTTCCAGTGAAAGGGCTAAAAGCATCGCCAGGTAGAGTGCGGTGATTGGGAACGTGATCATCGCCAACAGGCGGTGTAAAATTCCTACCTGCAGGAGGAAGGCCAGAGCCGGGACGATGTTAGCCATTATGAATGACAGCGCCAACTCGCCGTAACCCGAATACACCAGCCTGAAAGGAGGCACGGCGTAGAAAAAAGAGACCAGGAAGGCCAGCCCCAGCATCATCAGAGAAGAGGTATTCAGGGTGCCGTTAGCAAAGAGTAGAACTGTGATCACTGCGCCGATCGTGAGGGTTGTGGTGGAAAGCTGGAGAAGGACCGGGCGTGAGTAAGTCACCTCTCCGCTATCTTTTCCAGGTCCACCTGGCTTACCATGCGGGCGATTCTCGCTGACTGGCAGGTCGTAGACAGCTTTCAGATAAAAACTGCTCAATTGAAGCATAGTCACACAGGCCTGCCCGAGCCAGTAAGTTGTCCAATTGATCGACTGGCCCAGGTAATGGACAATCCCACCACCCAGGGCATAAAATAAAACACCCACTAACAATGCTTGCGGTTGAGAAAGGCGAAAGAGATTTGATACAGTAGACTGCTGGGGTTCCTTCATTAGGCCTCTTTCAAGTCAACTGGTAACCCCCGTCCACTACCAGGGTTTGACCAGTTATGTACTCATTTTGGACGAGGAACAACACTGCTCGGACGATATCCTGAGGGGTTCCGGTTCTTTTAGCTGGCAAACGTTCGACCAGCCGCTCCCATTGGTCGCCGGGAAGGCCTGGGGTAGGCATGACCAGCCCAGGAGCAACGGCGTTCACCCTGATCCCAGGAGCCAGTGAGCGGGCCAGAATGCGGGTAAGTACCTCCAGGCCGGCTTTGCTGACCGAGTAAGCCGGGTACATCTTCCAGGGGCGGCCCGAGGCGGCATCGGTGAGGTTGATGATGACGCCGTATTCCTTCATCAATTGTGCGGCATAGCGGGCGCATAGCCACGGAGCCCGTAAATTTAAATCAAAGGTTGCATCCCAATCCTCGATAGAAGTATTCTCCAGGCTGCCAGCATGCATTACGGCGGCTGAATTCACCAACACTTTTAAAGGCGATGGATAGGCGTTAATTTGGTCGAAAATTCTCCTGATCTGCTCTGGAACGGTCAGGTCTGCCTGAAGCAGTAAGGCTGGGACGCCTTTGTCTTCCAGTTGGCGGGATAGCGCCTGTGCCTGGCGAACTGAGCTATTGTAATGCAAACCGATGGCATACCCCTGATCCGCCAGCGCCAGAGCAATTTCCCGGCCTAATCGGATAGCAGCTCCGGTGACAAGCGCCAACGGTTTCACCTGCAAATCGGATGGCATAGTCTCCCTCGATTGTTATTTTAACATATCTTGTCCTTAATTTGGTTCGCTGGGAATTGCCGTGGTGGTTCTTCCACGGGAAACCTCAAAGATCCCAAAATTTTTGGCCAAGGGGGGAGATGCTATAATTGGACAAGAAAAAACAATCATGTTTAAAAACGCCATCGTACGTCCACCGGCAAAGACTTTTAACCAGGGGTTGACTACCGCTCAGTTTGGATCGCCTGATTTTGAACTGGCCCTGGCTCAACATGAACTGTATTGTATAGCCTTGCAGAAATGCGGGGTAGAGTTGATCCGGCTCGAAGCAGAGGAGAATTACCCGGATTCAACCTTCGTCGAAGACGTGGCCGTCCTGATAAGAGGGGCAGCCATCCTGAGCAACCCAGGGGCGCAGAGCCGCAAGGGCGAGGTAATGGCGATGCGAACTGTCCTGGGTCGTTATTTCCAAAAAATGTATACTATTACCCCTCCCGGGACGCTGGACGGGGGAGATATTTGCGAGGCAGGCCATCATTTCTTTATCGGGATTTCCGAACGTACGAATGAAGAAGGTGGGCGGCAGATGGCAGAATTCCTGAAAAATGAGGGTTTCACCTCCAGCTCCGTCCAGGTCGCCGGTATCCCCGGGATTTTACACCTGAAAAGCGGCCTCACCTTCCTCGGAAATAACCGCCTGGTATTGATCGATGCATTTGCTGGATTGCCGCAATTTAAGGAATATGACGTCTTTCGTGTAGATGAAGCCGAGAATTATGCAGCTAACTGCGTGTGGGTGAATGACCATCTGCTCATGGCGAAAGGTTATCCTAAACTGCGCCAATCCCTGGTACATCACGGTTACCAGGTGCTGTCTCTTGATATGTCAGAGTACCGCAAAATGGATGGGGGGTTGAGTTGCCTTTCCTTGCGGTTCTGATCGTATGTTTTGACTACATTGAACAAAATCTGGCGCTATTTATCTGTTGGTTTTGCAATCAGTGATTAACAGGTTACTTTGGGTTGACCAGCCATTTTTTGACTAACTGGTCGATTTCACCATCGCCTTTGACGACCGCCAAGCCCTGATTGATTTTAGCCAGCAAATCAGGCTGTTTGTTGCATACCGCCACGCCATAGTTTTCGTTGGTGAAAACCGAGCCAGCCGTCTTGATCTTGGTAGGATTCTTGCCCACAAAACCGATTGCCAACGGATTATCGGCGACGACCGCATCGATATGACCATTCATTAAATCCAGAAAAGCTTCGTTGATAGTGTCATAGGCAGTATATTGTACGTTGAGGATCTTTTGAGCTTCGAAAGAGCCGGTAGTCCCTAACATAGCGCCGACTTTTTTGCCACTCAAGTCATCCTTGCTCTTGATATCTGTATTGCTGATATTGACGATAACAATCAGGCCCGCTGCAAAGTAGGGATCCGAGAAGAGCATGGATTTCTTGCGCTCATCCGTAATGGTGATGGCAGAGATAGCCGCATCGTACTGGCATTGGGAGAGGCCAATCAATGCCGAATCGAAGGGGGCGTTCACAAACTCAATTTGCAGGCCTTCTTTCTGGGCAATGGCGTTCATCAAATCTACGTCGAAGCCAACCGGCTGCTTGCTCGTCTCGTCTAAAGTTTCGAATAGCGGCCAAATTGCGTCTGTGACTACGCGGACTTTCTTGGCGTTTCCCTGGCAAGAACTAAACAAAACACTGGCTAACAAAACCAGTACGAACCAAAAATGGGCAGTCTTCTTCGTTGGCTCTCTCCAGATTTGGGCTACCAGGTTGGGATATCCAGGCTATTTATAATTTTCATTATTTTACCACAGGCATTTTTTGACTTTAGCCATTTTTTGTGCTATTCTTTAGACTGTTCAGCAGGAATTTATATTATTTTATTCAGGAAGGGATTATGCAACGGGAACGCGTCTCTGAAAATGTGTATTGGTTCCAAAGTGAAATATACGCACAGGTTACTGCAGGAGTAATTACAGGCCCACAGTGGGCAGTGGTCGTCGATACTCTGGCGATACCTGAAGAAACTCTGGCAATGCGCTCTTTTATAGAAGAAGAGCTGGCAGTTCCTGTGCGCTATATTATCAATACCCATTATCATGCCGACCACACTTGGGGAAACTGCCTGTTTCCCGGGGCGACAATTATCGCTCACATGCTTTGCCGGCAACTTATGAGCGAACGCGGCGCGGAATCCCTTGAATCGGCCAAACGTCAAAATCCGGTTTTCAAGCAGATCAAGCTGGTATTGCCTCATTTGACCTTTGAGCTAGGTGAAATGTCTCTGCGGGTTGGCAAAAAGAACCTGATCTTAAGCCACACTCCTGGACACAGCCGGGATGGTATATCCGTCCTGGTGGAGGAAGATCGGGTCTTGTTCGCCGGGGACGCATTCCTTCCACTGCCATATATTGTGGATGGCGACACAGATGAATCCAATGCCACCATCAAAAGAATCGGTAAAATGGGACTGGAAAATATTGTCCAGGGACATGGGGACATTATTCTGCGCGGCGAGATCGAAGAGGCAGCAAAGTCTAACCTGGGGTATCTATCCGCCTTGCGCAAAGCAGTGAGGAATGCCGTCCGTCGCCGTAACTCTCAGGATGTGCTGGTAGGCATCGACATCGAATCTTGTGGGAAAAGCAGGGTCTTGCTGGGCGGATTGGCCGAAGAGTTACACCGCAGGAATGTACGATCTTTATATCGCCAAATGATGAATGAAGGCGGTGTAAACCCAGCCGGCTCGTTAAAAGATGAATGAGCTTTTTCTCTTTCCCGGTCCTAATTGGAAGTCGCTTTCTTTGTGGCCTTTTTAAGAAATAAGGCGCGCAGCCCGACTACTCTTTCTGTGCCTTCTTTCAACCGTTTCAGATTAGGCCGCAACGCCCACAGGACAACTAATAACGAGATCACTCCGTACATTGCATATTCCCAGGGCGATTGGCCAATCCAGGCACGGTAACCAAAGACCACGATTGAGAAAAACGCTACGCTGATCGTGGTGACCGAAGCGTATCCGCCGAAAAGAAACACCGCCGCGGATAGAGGTAAAACGATATACCAGGTGGAAGGCCACAAAGCGATGGCTCCTCCCAGCACGGTCGCGCCGCCAGCCCCGCCGCGCAGGTGAATGTGTTTGGTTAAAGAGTCACGCTCGACCAGGAAGATGGAATGGTTATGGCCCAGCACCGCCATAAGACCTGCGGCAACCCTGATCCAGGGGAGATCAGGCACCAGCCAACTTACAATCCAGGCAGTGGATACGCCTTTCATCACGTCAAGAAAGCCAGTTAGCAGGCCAGCCAGTAATCCTGCAGCGCGCATTGCATTTGTTCCGCCAGTGCGGCCGCTCTCAACCCGGGTGACGTCCTTTCCATTGGCGATTTTAACAATAATCCAGCCAAACGGGATTGTCCCAGCCAGGTAAGATAACAATAAAGCACCAGCTATCTGAAATATCAGAGTCATAGTTCCTCGGTTTCTACAAGTGATAACACCAAATTAAAAATCCATTTTCTTGGATTTATAATCTTCAATGTTGACTTCGTTGATGGCATTTTCCTTGATTATAAATCCTTTTATTTGCAATGTCGAATTTTCGGGGAACAGCAGCACTAACACAACCCCCGGATAAGAAAATTGTAGAAGATCGGTTTCAGAGGGATAAGCAGGTCCTGCGGGATGAGAATGATAATAGCCAAGCATCTGTAGGGAATTTTGCTCTAGGAACACAAATGCCTTGAACTGTTCTTCGGGCGCCATACGAAATTTGACCGGGCTGTGCAGCTCATTGGTGATCGGTAACACATATTTTATATGGTCACCGCTTCCACCTAAAATTCCACAGGCTTCTTCAGGGAAACAGCGCAGAACGTGAGCGCGCATTATCTCGATCATTTCCGCCGTTATCATCAACTTTTCGGGCATTTATCTCCTGCCGAAAATCAACGCCAGTCCCCACAAGACAGCTAACATCACTGCCGGCTCGATCCACAGAGTACGCCACGATCGATTTTCCTCGATAGAACCGGCCAGGCTGGTCAACGCATAAGCCGGGCCGATCAGGATCAAGCCGTAAGCGAGGGGTGACACTGGCCAGTAATGCAGTCCCATACCGATCTGGCCGACGACCAACGCTATTCCCAGCGACCAGGTCAGGCATCTACGGCCATTCAAGCGCAGAAACAGGCT
>Ga0187886_1003353_pt1 | contig 12020 bp, 11 predicted proteins | sample June2016WEW_20_1_FD_133001 | JGI IMG/M metagenome (GOLD analysis project Ga0187886, IMG submission 133001) | Peatland microbial communities from SPRUCE experiment site at the Marcell Experimental Forest, Minnesota, USA - June2016WEW_20_150 | ecosystem: Environmental > Terrestrial > Soil >...
ACGCCCCATTGGTGACGAGTGCAGAGGTATTTTCAAAGTCAAAGTTGACTGATTCCGCTCCTCTGCCCGCCTGGCGGCTCGCTTTCTGCGGTTTCCCGAGTTGCCTCAGCAGCCAGAAACCATGGATCGCCACCGGGATGCTGCCGAACAGCAGCAACCAGGAAATGATCTGGCGTGGGCTGAACGGATTGGTGAACCAGGCTGGCGCATTGAGCAGGATCACCCCTGCCAGCGCCTCCCAGGCGAAGAAGCGCGCAAAGCCATGCGAGCGGCTGGCCCTCAGCGAGCGCCAGGAGACTGCTGCCAGGCCAGCGCTGATCAGGAAGAAAATGATCAACCGGACGAGATAAAGGTTCATAGTTTGTGGTTTCACAGTCGAAGTAGTTTGCGGATATGTTCGACGTGGTCAAGCTCGTGCCAGACAGCGCGGCGCAGCATCTTGCGTGGGCTCCACAGCTCGCCCTCCCTGCCGGACACCTTCTCCAATCCGGCCAGGTCAGGTAGCACTGCTTCTGTGCGTGCACGCGTTACCTTCAATCTTCCGAAGGCATCCTGCGGGAGTTGGGCTTCAGTCATGCCTTCCATTCCCAAAGACTGCAAATACCACCATTCGGCGCCTCCCACGTGGGACAGAATGCCGCGAATGCTCCAGCGCTCGCCCGGATAGGTTTGATCCAGTTTAGCGTCGTCCAGATCCAGGACCAGTTTGAGCAGATCTTCCCGCCCCCACTTCAGCAGCAGGGCGGCGCGCCTGGCCTCTACCATGTCGAGCGGCTTCCAATCTTGGTGGAAAAACGATTCGACCGGGGAGCCATCCTTGACAACCTCGTAATCCTGGTTGATGCAGTAGATCTGCCAGGTTTCTACCAGGCGCACGTCGAAATCGCCCAGGTCCTTCAGCCAGGAATCGGGCGTGTGCCGGGCCAGCCAATCGCGGTAAGCCAGCACTGCGGCGGGCACGTTGAGCAATGTCTCGTTGCCATCCTTGCCGTAGGCAAAACAGCCCGGATAATCCAATGCCCAGGCCTGTGAACGACCGTTTGGATCATTTTCCAGTCCGATTTTTATCACAGCAGCCATAACAATTCTTCCCTTTGTCATATGGCTAAGGATCAGAAAATCGGAGACGTTTATAAAGTATTTTCGCTGTCTCCGTGGATGGTATTTTCGACCTCTTGCCAGGCTGGGGGATAGCTACCATACAGTACTTCCGGGTCTATATCGGCATTGTTGTCCCAACAAATCGTGCCAGATTCTTCATCTACATGCACGGTGCGAAAATAGGCGGAATCCTGGCGAATTGGCTCAAATATGGGACCTCGCAGCAGAGGCAGCAAATCAACCACCCTTTGTTCTCCATTGCTGAAACGGAGAAAAACCTTATATTCATCCAAAGGTTTTACAGCCTGTATCAAAATCATACCTTCCTCCACACTATTCCAACGGGGCAATATCCTGCAAAGGCAAACCATCTCTGGCATTTTGCCAGTTCTGGTGCAATTCGTTACGGTGCATAACGGCCCATTCGATGATGAGAGATAATGCCCGGTGGGGCAGTTCACCTTCCAGAATTTCCAGAGTTTCGATGTTGATTTGGGTACGGTATTCACCGTATTTTGCATGAAAATGCGGTGGGACATGGTCATCATAGTACATATAAATTACAATTCCGAAAAACCGGCTAATGGAAGGCATGAATTTGTCCTTGAAGATTTTATGACGCTTAATATTCTGTATCTATGGATTTATTATACATAACAAAGGCATGACTTTTCCAAATTGGGGCACATTGTGGAATATTCACTTTGTGAGGCGTTTAGAACGGTTTGATCTATTAAGTGAATCTGGCGAGGTATGGTATTATCATTACAAGGAAAGGAGATCATCCTCAGCCTGTGAGCGCATTTGCCTTCCTGGTGGGATTAGGGGCCTCCCTGGGCCTGTGGCGAGTGATTCAGCGCGTGCCGCGCTGGCAGGCTTCACGTTGGATGAACTCCGCCCTGATTACTTTACTGGGCGGCCTGTTGGGCTCCAGGATCGCTTACGTCGCCTTCCACACCAGTTATTACGCCTCACATTTGCTCGAAACTATAGAAATATGGAAAGGCGGTCTGGCCTGGCCGGGAGCGGTAGCCGGCGGGTTGGTAGCGTTGCTGGCAGTGGCATGCATCTGGCACATCCCGTTAGCCATGCTGTCGGACCGGTTAATCCCTCTGGCCTCCCCTCTGGCGATTGCGGTCTGGTTGGGTTGTTGGCAGTCCGGGGTGGCTTATGGAGTTCGCCCGCCGCCGGGCGCTTGGTGGGGCATCCCCAGCCGGGATGAGACGGGGGCTGTCTATTCGCGCTTCCCGGTCCAACCACTGGCTGCCCTGACCCTGGTGATCTTCTTCTGGTGGCTGGAAGTGAAAAGTTTTCCACGCGAGCATCCGGGGCGTTTGGCCAGCCTGGCAGGATTGGGCCTCTCGGTCAACTTGCTGTTCTTTTCTTTCCTTCGCGCAGACCCGACTCAACTGTGGATCGGTTTGCGCCCGGATGTTTGGATGTCCCTGGGATTGGGTTTATTTTGCTTGCTGGTCTATACTATGACATTTCGCTCGCCGCGCAAGGGAAGTTAATGAAACTGACAATTGCCTTAGCTCAAATCAACACCCATCTTGGCCGGGTGGACATCAATCTGGAGAAACACCTGGCCCTGGCTGCCGAGGCGCATTCCAAGGGGGCTGATCTGCTGGTCTTCCCCGAGCTTTCGCTGACCGGTTATGTTCTCCAGGATCTGGTTCCGGCCGTTTCCCACCGCCCAACCTACGACGATCCCATTTTCCGCCCGCTTCTGGAAGCCAGCCGCAAGCTGGACCTGGTCGTCGGCTTTGTAGAAGAAGACCGGCGCAATCGTTTTTACATTTCGGCAGCTTACCTTTCCGGTGGGGATGTCGTCCACATCCACCACAAGGTCTATCTGCCCACTTATGGGTTGTTTGATGAAGGACGCTTCTTCGCCTGGGGCGATTCGGTGCGGGCTTTCGATACCCGTTTTGGGCGGGTGGGTATGTTGATCTGCGAAGATTTCTGGCATGCTTCGCCGCCTTACCTGCTCTGGCTAGATGGGGCCGACCTGTTTCTGTTCATCTCTTCGTCCCCGGGGCGCGGCCTGAACGCCGGTGAAATGCTTGAATCGGCGCGCTGGGTTGACCACATCAATCGCGCCTACGCCAGCGTGTTCACCTCGTTTGTCGCCCACACAAACCGGGTTGGTTTCGAGGATGGACTGAGCTTCTGGGGTGGGGCGGCGGTGTACGATCCGAACGGCGACATCGTTAAACATGCTCCCTTCCATGAAGAAGCCCTGACCCTGGCCGAAATCGATCTCAACCAGCTCCACCGCACGCGCGCCCGCCTGCCGCTTCTGCGGGATGAGCGCACCGGCCTGGTGCAGCGCGAGCTGGCGCGCATCCTCAGCAGCCAGGACAGCAACGCAGGGAGGTAGGATTGCTATGATGGACCTGACCATTGATGTCGACCTGGTGCGCAAGATATTAACCGGGTTTATCCAAAGTGAGGTAACCCGTATGGGCTTCTCACGCGCCGTGATCAACCTATCCGGCGGCATCGATTCCGCTCTCTCGTGCTTGCTGGCGGTTGAAGCTTTGGGGCCGAAAAATGTCCTGGCCATACGCCTGCCATACAAGACATCTTTGCCCGACTCACTTGAACACGCTCAACTGGTGATCGACGCCACCGGTGTCCAGTCGGTGACAATTCCAATCACTGAAATGGTAGACCCACTAATCGAAAAGTTCCCCGACATGAATAGCATTCGCAAAGGCAATATTATGGCGCGCATGCGTATGATCGTGCTGTACGACCAGTCGGCGGTCTTTAATGGACTGGCGGTTGGTACAGGTAATAAGACCGAAATCCTTTTGGGCTATACCACCCTGTACGGCGACTCGGCCTGCGCCATCAACCCAATTGGCGACCTGTACAAAACCCAGGTTCGCCAGCTTGCGCGTGCCTTGGGCGTGCCCGAAGTAATCATCGATAAGCCGCCCACGGCGGACTTGTGGATAGGACAGACCGACGAAGGCGAGTTGGGCTACACCTACGTAGAGGTTGACCAGTTGCTCTACCTGCTGGTCGACCAGCGCTATACTCCCGAAGAGTGCATCGAGGCCGGTTACGGCGAGCCATTCGTCCGGTCGGTGGTCGAGCGCGTAAGGCGTAACCAGTTCAAGCGTATCTTGCCGCCTATCGCCAAGCTGAGCAACCGCACCATTGGCTACGATTTCCTATACCTGAGGGATTGGGGTACGTAACACTATAAAATCCTTTTCCATCACACTACCCCCCGCCCTTCGTTATCCGCGCTTCACCTGGCTGTGGGTGGGCCTGTTGATCTCCACTGCCGGTTCGCAGATGCAGCTTGCCGCGTTGCTCTGGCACCTGCGCCTGCTCAGCAGCCTGCCGCTGGTGGTCAGCGGGATTGGTATGGCTCGTTTCCTGCCTATCCTGGTGTTTACCCCGTTCGGCGGGGTCGTCGCGGATGCGTTCAACCGGCGTAAAGTCTTGCTGGTTACCCAGACCACCATGACTCTGACCGCCCTGGCGCTGGGTCTGCTCACCTGGCAGGGCATCATCCAGATCTGGCACATCTATGCCCTCACCGCCATTCAAGCCATGGCAGTTTCGTTTGACGGGCCGGCCCGCCAGTCCCTGGTGCCGAACTTGATACCGCGCCAGGCGCTGCCCAGCGCTTTCAGCCTGCAGTCGATTGCTTCAAACACCGGCTCGATCGTCGGCCCGGCCTTGAGCGGAGTGGTGATTGCCTACCTGGGGCTGCAATACGCCTACCTGTTCAACGCGGCCAGTTTTTTAGCTGTGATCCTGGCCTTGCTGCTGATTGGGCCTATCACCCAGGCTAAGGGCCTGGTGATCAAAGGCGCCAAAGCCAGCCTGGAATCTATCCGGGAAGGCGCCCACTTTGTTATCAACCAGCCCATCATCCTTTCCAGCATGCTGCTGGATTTCATTGCCACTTTCTTCTCTTCGGCGACCACCTTGCTGCCTTTCGTCGCTCGCGACGTCCTGCACGTGGGAGAGGTGGCTTACGGCTGGCTGGTCTCGGCAAATGCGATTGGGGCGGTGGTGGTCGGTTTTATCTTCTCTCAGCGCATCCACATCCGCCGCCAGGGGGTGCTTTTGCTGGTTTCGGTCACCGCCTATGGGTTGGCGACCACCCTGTTCGGTTTCACCCGCACCTTCCCGTTTGCCATGCTGGCGCTCGGCCTGGTCGGCGCCGGGGATTCTATCAGCACCATCCTGCGCAACACTATCCGCCAGATCCAGACCCCGGACATCATCCGCGGCCGCATGGTCAGCCTGAACCAGATTTTCTTCCTGGGCGGGCCGCAGTTGGGCGAGATCGAAGCCGGCGTGGTAGGCCAGCTCCTGGGTATCTCCGCCTCGATTATTTCCGGTGGGATCGGCTGTGTTATCGGGGTGATCTGGGTGACCCTGCACTGGCCCCAACTCAGGCGTTATAGCGGGGAAGAGCCAGTGGCGGCCATATCTTAGCTATCTCTAGTTGGTCATTCCCACCCTTGTCCGGCTTTCCAAGACTTCTTATAAGTTCTTTGGGCAATAATTGCTTCTATGGGTGGCATTAGGAAAGTACGCAGCCTTTCAACCACAAATATAAAGTTTTCGATATTTCCTGTAAAAAGCCTGTTTTTGGCTAAAAATGTCTGCCATTGTTTTTGTCGTTCTCTGGCAAATTCATCCGATAAAGCAACTGGCAGCGAAGATGGAATCAAGGTTTCTCGCTGTCGAAACGTAGCAGATATGGCCTCCTGAAGGACCGAACCCTGAAAGTTGGTTTGTTCACAAAGTAGCCAGATATCGTAGAAATCTTTCCAACGGCTGTTGATTTCCACCAAACGAACCATTGCGTGGAATTTTTCAGAGATAATGGGCTCAGGTGGATACCCAAGCAATTGGTGAATCCCCATTCCTGTAAATAAAACTGGAAAGGAAAGATGCAGAGATGCCGGTATAATTTGGTCTGTAAAACCTAGATCGATTAAGACAGGGATTTTGGTTTTTCCCAATGTGGCTTCGAAAGACACATGAACTCCCTTGTAATCAGTGCTTGTCATGATAACCTCGACTTGAATAGTCTCTTCGTGAAAGGTGAGACCATCGTCTGGAACAAAATAGATACATACTTCCTTTATTATTTCTTTGAGGTTCTCTTCTGAATTCTTAACATACGCCCGAAAATCAATGTCTCGGGTCGGTCTCCTTAATGGGAAACACCAGGCGTATAAAACTAGCCCCCCTTTGAGCACAAACAGGCTGCAATATTTTGTCTATGAAAAACGGTACAAAAACCGTTCAATTACATAATTTTGGAGTAATTCTTGAAATGATTTGCCCTGATCCCTGGCAAGATTATGCAAACGGGAATATATGGATGCAGCAATATTCTTAATTTCTCTCACCCCAATGCCTCTAGGTACGGGCGTATGACGTTTTCGACCCGGTTTACCCGGGCGAAGTCGATCAATTTAGCGATCTTTCCATGGGACCGTCTCATATAGTCTTTTAGGGCCTCTATTGCAACACCCCGCCCAATTTTATTACGAAATTTAAAGCAATCAGCGATGGTTTTTTCTGGACTATAGATACGCACCTTTATACCATCCAGAAATTGCTCTTCTATTCCGGCCTGATACGGCTTTGGGGCGAGTCTGATAACTTCAATTGGTGGATATACAATCCGTGGCGTCCTGATATGACGCGGAAGGGCAATCCAGACAACATGTGGAACCTGAGTGGTAAGATTGTAAAAATAAAGCGCTGAGATCAAACAAATGACTGCTTTCGGAACAAGCAGGCTTATATTTACCAGATCTGGGTTTGCCAGTGGTTCTGCCTCTGCCAGGCGGTAAAGCCCCCGCTCTTCCCTCGATAGAATTCCGGCTGAAACCATCTTATAGATGAAATGCCTGGGAACGCCTTTTTTTACCGCTTCATACATTCGAAGGGAATTATAGTTCTCCTTAAATATTTCGATCGAGGGTTCAAATTTTTTCATAAATGCTTTCACCATTGTATATAATCTGATTATACTACAAAATGAATGCATATTTATAATTATGCATTCATTTTGTAATATTTTCCGTGTAAGATATGAATGAAGCCTTCCGTACTTAAGCAATAAAAATGGAAAATTCTATTGCAATAAGTGACCAATTTTGGTAACTTATTGCAATGGTTTTCTACCACGGCGGCCCGTTGACATCCACTTCCCCCTCCGGCCAGGGCTTTTCGGAGAGCGGCAGCACCATCTTGTTATCTTGGAAGGAAACCCTCCGGCCAGACTGGAGAATATACAGCGGGTTATGCACCAGGCAGTAGCCCCTTTTGGTATAGTAGGGGATCATGTGCGTGTCACAGAACAGCATGGCGAAGTCGTAGCCGCCGCACTGGCGCATCTGTTCGGCGGCCGCTTGCAACAAAACTTTGGCAAAGCCGCGCCGCTGAAATTCCGGGTGTGTAGCCACCCCACCCACCCCGGCAATGGAAAGTGTCTGCCCGCCGGCCTGGATGGCGCGGTCCAATATCCCGATCTGGCTGACCAGCCTGCCGTCCAACCGGCCCAGGAAGTACCAGGTTGAAGACATGGCCCACTCGATGCAATTGTCTTCTTCGCCGCTCTCGGAAAAGGCCAGGTGATCGAGAGTTTTGATCTCTTGCTCCAGTTCCTTCGCCAGGCAGTCTGCGGCCTGAAAGGTGATCTGAAATCGTGTTCCTTCCGGCAGGGTCATGTTGGCTCCTCGCTGAACGCGGTCCACTCGTCCATCTTTTTCTCCAAATCCTGCTGCAGCCGGGAATACTCCTGCCCCAGGCGCTGGATGCGCAATGAATCGTTGCCCGGGTTCTCAAACTGGCGCGTGATGGCAGCCAGTTGGGTCTCCATCCGGGCAATTTCACCTTCGACCGCCTCCAGATGCTGCTGGCGCCGGCGCAGTTCCATCTTGCTTGGCCCGCTCGGCTGCCGGGGGTGGGAGATTTCAGCCTTAGGGCGCGCCCTATGCAAGGCGGCTGCCGCAACCTGGGCGGCCTTGAACTCTTTGTACTCGCTGTAAGCGCCGGAGAAGACGCGCAGGGCGTTTTCGGCAGGGATCACTTCCCAGATTTGGGTCGCCAGCGCATCGATCAGGTAGCGGTCGTGCGAGATGAGCAGGATGGTGCCCTTATAATCAGCCAGGATCGCCTGCAGCACTTCCTGGGCGGGCAGGTCGAGATGGTTGGTCGGCTCGTCGAGCAGCAGCAGGTTGGCCCCCTGCAAGGCCAGGCAGGCCAGCGCCAGCCGCCCGCGCTCTCCGCCGGAAAGCACGCTGACCTCTTTGAAGACGTCGTCCCCGGTAAACAGGAATTTGGCCAGGTAATCACGCGTTTCAGCCGGGCGCAGGTTGGGCGCAACCCCCTGGATTTCTTGCATCAGGTTCATTTCTGAGTGCAGACCCTCGTGCGCCTGGGCGAAGTAGCCGATTTTCAGGCTGGCGCCCAGGGTCAGCTCGCCCCGGTAGGGCGGCACCTGGTCGAGTAAGGTTTTCAGGAAGGTGGTCTTGCCCGCCCCATTCGGCCCCAGGATGGCGGCGCATTCGCCGCGCACCAGGGTCAGGTCGGGCGCGGAGAACAGGGGGCGGCCTTCGTCGGCGTAGCCGACCTGCAGGCCAGTAGTACGTAGCACCAGATCGCCTGAACGCATAACCGGCTGCAAGTTGAGGTGCAGGCGGCGTGAATCGTGCGGGGGCGTCAGGCGCGCTTCTTCCAGCATGCGTTCCAGGCGCTTGCGGCGCCCCTGGGCCTGGCGTGTGTTCTGCCCGGCAATATTGCGCCGGATGTAGTCTTCTTCTTTATCGACAAATTCTTGCTGCGCCTGGTATTCTTCCAGGCGGCGCTGGTAGCGTTCGGCGCGCTGTTGGATGTAAGCGCTGTAATTGCCGTGATACAGTTCCAGCGCCGGAGTCATTTCCCAGATGGCGCTAACCACCTGGTCGAGGAAATAGCGGTCGTGCGAGACGAGCAGCACCGCCCCGTCCCAATCGTGCAGGTAAGCTTCCAGCCATTCGATGGCGGCAATATCCAGGTGGTTGGTGGGTTCGTCCAGCAGCAGCAGGTCAGGGTTAGAGAGCAGCAGGCGCGCCAGCAGAGCGCGCGTGCGCTGACCTCCGGAAAGCTGCTGCATCGGGCGCCGTTCGTCTGCCTCGGAAAAACCCAGGCCGGCCAGGGTCTGGCGGATGCGCTGTTCGTAAGTGTAGCCGCCCAGGTGATCGAAGCGCGCCTGGATATAACCGTAGGCCTCGAGGGTCGCCTCGGTCTGCTGCGGGTCGCTCATTTCCGCTTCCAGGCGCGCCATCTCCCTCTGCAGCGCCAGCAGGTCTTCGAAGGCTTCCAGGCACTGCTCCCACAGCGTGCCGCGCGCCTCGATACCGGCCTCCTGGGGCAGGTAGCCCATGCGCAGGCTGCGCGCCTTCTGCACCTCGCCGCTGGACGGCTCTTCCAGGCCGATCAGGATGCGCAGCAGGGTGGTCTTGCCCACCCCATTCGGCCCTACCAGGCCGATGCGGGCGCGATGCGGCACGCTCAGCGAGATATGGCTGAACAGGTCGACAGGGCCGTAGGATTTACCTACGTCGATGGCAGTTACCAGGGGCATCTTTGCTCCAGAACCCGGTCATGGGCTCAAGCGCAAAGTATACCATGGCAGAAAAGCTACTTTTTCAGGAAGAAGGGCAAGTAGTATTCCATCACGTAAGTACGCCCGGTTACGGTCACGTAGGGCGAATCGCCGGAATTGTTGTGGGCATAAATGCGGTAAGAATACTGCGTGTTCGCCGCCAGGCCCTGATCGACGAAAGTGGTCGCGTTCGTTTGGGGGAGTGTACTGCCAACCGGCACCCAGGTCGACCCGTTCAGCCGCTCGATGGCGTAGTAGTCCTCCCCGTCGATGTCTGTCCAGTTTAAGCGGATGCTGGTGCGGTTGCGTGCCAGGGCGGTAACACCAGTCGGCGCCGGGGGTATATTACAGGATTGCGTGGCGCCAGTTGCCTCGTTGCTGGGGCTGATCGAATCTTGCCCGGCTTTGAAGGCCCTCACCCGGTACACGTAGCTTGTGCCGCAGGCCAGCGAAGCGTCCGAATAAGTAGTCACGCCGCTGCCGACATTCACGAACCAGGACCAGTCGTACGGCAGGCTGTTGGGCGAGCGTTCGATCCGGAAGCCGTCTTCGTTCTGGCTGGTGTCGTTCCACTGCAGATTAATGCGCACCTGTGACAAGGTCGTCAGGCTCAAGCCGGTGGGCGGGCAGGGCAGGATGGAGGCCGCCGCGCTGTTGCTGGGTGAGAGCGAATCCCCACTGTCGTTGTAAGCCCACACCCGGTACTGGTAATCGTGCCCGCAGGCGACGCTCGAGTCGGTAAACGTGGTCACGGCTGGGCCGGTTGTACCGTGGGAAGTCCAGACGGCGCTGTCCAGGCGTTCGACCCGGAAACCGGTCTGGTTGCCGACGGTCTCGGTCCAGTTCAGCACCACCTGGTAAGGCAGCGGCGGGCTGGCGGTGGCGGTCAAGCCGGTCGGCGCGGGCGGTAAGCAGGACGGGGTTACCTCGGCCACGTTGCTGTAGCCGGTAAAGCCATAGCCATCCCCGGCGTAATATGCCCGCAGGCGGTAGCGGTAGGAGGTGTTGCAAACCACGCTGCCATCCGGCAGGTCCTGGGTGCCCGCTGGCAGGCTGGTAATTTCGCTGAAATCTCCCCACACTCCCCCGGCTTGGCTGGCGCGTTCGACGCTCAGGTCAGTCTCCCCCTGCCCGTTGTCTGTCCAGTGCAGCGTGACCTGGCTGGGTGATCCGGTGGTGGCGGTCAGGTTAGTCGGGGCAGCCCCGGCGTACGGCCCGTCGCGGAACTGGGCCACCACTGGGGCGGTATTGTTTAGCGTGCGGTGGTTATCCTCGAGGTCGGTCACCCCGGTGGCGACCTCGTCATAGCTGACTCCAGGGTTCGACCAGTAGTTGATCCGGGTATAGCATGGATCATCATAAGCCATGATGGTATGGTAATCCGTACCCGGCAAGCAGTAGCCATAAGAATACGGGTAAGCTCCTTGCTGCAAAGAGCCGTCCGGTTTTATGGCATGGAGCCGGTCATGCTCGGCGCCCATGTTATGGCCCATTTCATGTCCGAAGACATAATAATCCAGCGCCCACGGAGTTGCTACTACGCTGTAAGCGTACTGTACGAAATTGGTATTGATCCAGTTGTAATCCATCAGCCAGGCGATCCCTGCAAGGTTCGGATCGACATTTTCTACCAACAGGTCCACCAGATCGGCCTTGTAAGCCTCGGCCAGGCCAGCCACCTCAACCAGGCCATTCGTTCCACTTGTCAACTGGTTTAGCATGACGTTCATAGAGGGATTGCCGCTACTATCCGTCGCTGTGCTTTCATCGTAATCGACTTCTTGAGCATGCACCAGGCGCACGCGCTGGTTGATCTGGCTATTGGCATAACCCTGGTTGGTAGTCGTGAACAGATTATCGATCAGAGCCAAAATGGCATCCGTGCCCCCCTGCTGAACGCGTGCGGCTGGTGTATAAATTACCATCACATCGATGTACGAGCCGTTGTCGTCCGAAGCAGCCTGAGAGGAAACGCCAGGCTGGCCAGGAGGCACGATGGCGTCATTATGGATGGGAATGGGAGTCTGGCCCGGTTTGATCCGTCCGATATACTCTACCCCTTGTGAGATATAGCCCACTTTGTATATAGCCCCTGGCAGGCTGGCGTGCCCCACCAGCACACCGCCTTCCAGCGCCAGGGCGACCTCGCTGTCCTGGACGCCATCCAGCACCCCCGACAGCACGTATCCGCCGGTGAAAGTACGCTGGACCCGCTCGATGCGGGCAGTGTAAGCCGCATCCGGGAAGAAAGCCAGCCCAAGCAAGGCGCTGCCTG
>Ga0187886_1003356_pt1 | contig 12013 bp, 8 predicted proteins | sample June2016WEW_20_1_FD_133001 | JGI IMG/M metagenome (GOLD analysis project Ga0187886, IMG submission 133001) | Peatland microbial communities from SPRUCE experiment site at the Marcell Experimental Forest, Minnesota, USA - June2016WEW_20_150 | ecosystem: Environmental > Terrestrial > Soil >...
CCCCCCGGGCCCCCTTAAATATAGCAACCCCGCGCAGCTCTTCGATCATCTCTAAGGCTTCCCGCCGGGAGATGGGGGCGACCCGCACGGAAACCTCCCCGAATATCTCCACAAAGATCCCACCCAGCCCTGCGAGAACCACCGGGCCAAATTGCTCATCTTGCCGTCCCCCGACGATCAACTCCCGGCCACCCGTAACCATGGGCTGAATGAGCACCCCTTCGATCTTCGCTTCCGGGTAAGCCTGGTGAATTCTCTTCGTCATATCGCGGTAAGCATCGGCGACCCCCATTTCGCTGCGCAAGTTCAGCTGTACACCTCCGACGTCAGATTTGTGGGAGATCTGTTTGGAGATCACCTTCATGGCCACCGGGAAGCCTAACTTCTTGGCCGCCTGAATCGCTTGCCCTTCATCCGGGACAGGAATCCCCCGAACAATGGGAATTCCGTAGAGCCTGAGGATTTCGGCCGCTTCATGGAGAAGCAGGTCGCGCTTTTCTGCCCCGGCTTTTTCCAAGAGAGACTTGGCGTTTTTCTTGTCCGCTGCAAAGGAGGGAATCTCTGGGGGTCGTTGAACGCGTTCCTTTTCCGCATGATACCGGCGATTCAGCTCCAGAGCCCGGACCGTTTCAACAACCTGAGTAAAGATGGGATGCTGCAGGTTTTTTTTCAGGTAGCTCACTTCCTGGTCTTCGGAAGATACATAAATAGCCACTGGCTTATCGTATTTTTTGGAGAGCTCGATGATCCGGTTGAAAAGGTCCCTGGATCTCTCTCCTTCGAAAGTGGCATTGAAAGTGTGCAGGAAGACAATACCATCGACTCCTTCTTGGGCCAGGGTGCGGTCGATAATTTTCAAATAAAACTCTAAATCGAAAAGGTCGCCCAGGTCCAGGGGATTGGTTAGTTTGATCACCGACGCCCGAAAGTGTTTCTCGATCTCTTCGAGGAAATCTTTGGGAAATTCAGCCAGGGTCAACCCGGAAGTTTCGCAGGCGTCGGCGGCAATCACTGCATGACCACCCGAGCGGGAGATGATCGCCAGGTTTTTCCCGCGCATCGGCGGCAGGTGCAAAATCTTCAGGTCATTGCCCAGGGTCGTAGCATCATGGACCCGTACGATTCCGCACTGGCGGAAAGCCGCATCCACCACCCGGTCGTTGCTGGAAAGGGAGGCGGTGTGGGAAGAGGCAATGGATTTGCCGAATTGGCCGATGTTGGCTTTGAAGGCGACGATGGGTTTCGGCGACCTCCGCGTCACCTCCATCAGTTTACGCCCGTCCTGGATTCCCTCTAGGTAGAGCAGGATGTATTTCGTGCCCGGGTCTTCGATAAAATAGGCCAGAAGCTCCTCGGTCTGGATGTTCAGCATGTTGCCGGCGGAAACGAATTTATTCAACCCCAGGCCTTCGTTAGCCAGGAGGTTGAGCACAGACATGCCCACCCCCCCACTCTGGGAGATCATGGAGATGTCTCCGAATCGGACGATCCGCCTCAACGGCGGGAAAGGGGTGCACAGGCCGGTTTCCATGTTGATGACCCCGATGCAGTTCGGCCCCACAAAGCGCAAGTTCCACTTCTCCGCCACCCGGATAATTTCTTCCTCGATCTTTTTCCCTTCTTCGCCGTATTCGCGAAACCCGGAGGATTCCACGATGGCCCGCTGAATCCCTTTCTGTCCGCATTCTTCGAGAATGCCCGGGACCGAACGGGCGGGCGTGAGGATGACGGCCAGGTCCACGTGGTCGGGAATGTCTAAGACGGACTTGTAGATTCGGCGGCCGGCAAAGACGCCTCCTTTTGGCCCCACCTGATAAATAATCCCCTGAAAGCCAAATTCCGTAAGGTTAAAGACAATCCCCCGTCCCATGTTGTCCGGAGAACTGGAAACACCGATTACGGCTACGCTGTTGGGGTAAAAAATCTCGCGCATCATTGCTCTCCTATGAGGGGGAAAGGTTATTGGCTGCAGAATCTTTTCGATCGGGAGAGTTAAACAGATTCATGCTACATAGCATAGACAAAAGAGGTTGGAAAAACAAGCCACTTTGATTCGCCGAAAAATCAATCCCATTTTTCCATTATATTGGTCGTAGGCCTGTTGACCTGATAATAGGAAGTTGTTATAATTCCAGCAAATTTTGAAAAATTGGATTGGCCAATACTGGGAATCTGAGCCATTTTCTCAATTTTCCCTAAAGGGAGGTAAGATCGTTATGAATGCAACTGAGAAGACGGTGCTGGACAGGTTCAAGACATTGCTTTTAAAGCGAGTCAGATTGCACAAGCTGATCTTATTTGGTTCAAGAGCCAGAGGCAATGCCGACCCATACGCGGATATGGACGTGGTTGTTGTTTTGGACAGCCCATCTGAGGAAGAAAAGGATTATGTAAGCAATTGCGCTTGGGAGGCTGGTTTTGAACATGGGATTGTGGTGGTTCCGGTGGTGTTTTCCAAAAATGAATGGGAAAACGGACCGGAACGCCACTCTTTGCTTGTTCAGGCTGTAAGCGAGGAAGGGGTGAGCCTTTGAACGGCGACGAGACCATTTACCTAATTCGATATCGTTTAGAACAGGCACAGGTTGCGCTCGATGATGCCAAATTCCTTTTGGATGGAAATCGCAGTCCTCAAAGCATACTTAATCGATCCTATTATGCCATGTTTTATGCAGCGCTTGCCCTGTTGCAAAAAATCGGCAAGGTTCCTTCGAAGCATTCTGGGGTGATCAGTCTTTTTGACATAGAGTTTGTCATGAAAGGCGCTTTCCCCCAGGAACTCTCCAAGGATTTTCACAAGGCATTTGAACTTCGCCAAGTCTCCGACTATAAGGTCATTGAGCCATCTTCCGAAGAGAAAGCAGAAGAGACCTGGAATAAGGCGGTTGCCTTTGTCCAAGCTGTGAAACAATACCTTCTCGCGTAAGGGATAGATGGGGTACTGGCAATTTTGAACTCCGGACACGGGACTTGGGACTTCGGACTCTGAATCCCCCGACTTACGCCTGACGACTTACGATTGCTGACCTGGAACCTGAAACCCGAAACTTGTGTTTAGACTCAGCGCTCAGCCCTCATTACTCAGCCCTTTTTTACCCCTTGATTTCCCAAGGCTTTTTTAATATCATTTAAATGATCTTCCGAATTTTGGCAGGGGGGTGAAAGAAAATTCGGGAAATTTTACTTTTTGACCTTTAGCCCTTAAGATTTTTAATTTTTTGGTTATTTCCTATTGCCTATTTTTAGTCGCCTGTTTTTTAACGGGAGGGTTAAAATGGCCTTAAGAGAAAAAGCCCATTTCTTTGGTGGAGATGGGTTTTTTTGTTTTTGAAAGGGACATCGGATATAACCCATAAATAAATGAGTAACGAAGCCGATACCTGCCGCAAATATGTTCTACCCAAGTTGATTGAAGCGGGATGGGATAACGAGCCCCACTCATTCACGGAGCAGAGGACCTTCACCGACGGCAGGATTGTCGTTTCCGGAGAGAAAATTTACCGGCGCCCCCAGAAGCGGGCCGATTATCTCCTTCGTCACACGCGGGACTTTCCCATCGCCGTCATCGAAGCAAAAGCGGAATACAAATCTCCGGGGACAGGCCTTCAGCAAGCCAAAGAATATGCCGAGATCCTCGGGCTGAAATTTGCCTATGCGACGAACGGCCATGGAATCATCGAGTTCGATTATCTCGCCGGGCAGGAGCGCGAGCTTTCTCGATTCCCCGCTCCCCATGATCTCTGGATCAGGCTTTGCGGCTCCCAGGGACTGGATGAAAAAACCGCATCCCGCCTCCTTGCCCCTTTCAATCTCCTGAGTGGAAAAACCCCACGCTACTACCAGGAGATCGCCATCAATCGGACCGTCCAGGCGATTCTTCAGGGCAAACGGCGAATTTTGCTTACCATGGCCACCGGCAGCGGGAAAACCGATGTAGCCTTCCAGGTCTGCTGGAAACTGTGGTCCATCCGCTGGAACGGAACCGGCGAACACCGCCGCCCAAAAATCCTCTACCTGGCCGATCGGAATGTACTCGTCGATGATCCGAAGGATAAGATCTTCGCTCCCTTCGGGGAAGCCCGGCACAAGATTGAAAACGGCGAAGCCGTCAAAAGTCGAGAGATGTACTTTGCCATCTACCAGGCTATCGCCAAGGATGAACGCCGCCCGGGTCTTTATCGCGAATACAACCCTGACTTCTTCGACCTGGTCATCGTGGATGAATGCCACCGGGGAAGCGCCCGGGATGAGAGCAACTGGCGCGAAATTCTCGAATATTTTGAGCGCGCCTACCAGCTTGGCATGACCGCCACGCCGCTCCGGGAAGATAACCGGGATACTTATCAATATTTCGGCAATCCCCTATACACTTACAGCCTGCGCCAGGGGATCGACGATGGTTTCCTCGCGCCTTACCGTGTGCATCGGGTGATCACGAGCGTTGATGCTACGGGCTGGCGGCCCTCTGCGGGGCAACTTGATCGCTACGGTCAGGAAATTCCCGACCGGGAATATCATACCGAGGATTTTGAACGGATCGTTGCTTTGCGGGCGCGCACGGAGGCCATTGCCCGCCACCTGACCGATTATCTGAAAGCAACAGACCGTTTTGCCAAAACCATCATCTTCTGCGTGGACCAGGAGCATGCCGAAGAGATGCGCCGCGTGCTCACAAATTTGAACTCGGACCTCGTCCGGCAATATCCGGATTATGCCTGTCGGGTTACGGCCGATGAGGGCACCATCGGCCGCGGCTACCTCAGTCGCTTCCAGGAACCTGAGACGGCAACGCCTGTGATCCTCACGACCTCTCAACTCTTAAGTACCGGAGTCGATGTCCAGACCTGCAAGAATATCGCCCTGGCCCGCGGCGTTGGGTCAATCGTGGAATTCAAACAGATCATCGGGAGGGGAAGCCGGGTCCGGGATGATTATGGCAAGTATTTCTTTACCATATTGGATTACACGGGAGCGGCAACGCGCCATTTCGCTGACCCGGACTTTGACGGCGAGCCCACATTGATAACCGAGCAGGAAATGGACGAGACCGGCCAGGTCAAGAAGGAAACAATTGTTGAACCAGAAAAACCACTCGACGTACAGTATGAAATCAAGAAGGAAGACGAATCCAGGCTTTTAGAAATTTCTGAAGCACCTTTTAGGCCACGGAAGTATTATGTGGATGGTGGGCAGGTGGAGATTTCGGCCCACATGGTCTACGAGCTCGATGCCGATGGGAAACAGCTTCGCGTGGTCAAATATACCGACTACACGGCCGACAAGATGCGAAAACTCTATCCTAACGCGGCTACCTTAAGGGTAAATTGGACTGACCCGGATGAGCGTTCCCGGATCATCGAGCGCCTGGCCGAACGGGGAATCAATTTTGACGACTTGGCCGCAGCCACGAAAGAGTTTGACGCTGACCCGCTCGATTTGTTTTGTCACGTGGCCTTTAATTCACCAATCCGGACAAGAAGGGAGCGAGCCGACTATTTGAGGAATAACAAGAAGGATTTCCTTGCCCAGTTCGGGGATGACGCCAGATCGATTCTAAACGAGCTCCTTGAAAAGTACGCCGACCACGGAGTGGCTCAATTCACGATTCCTGACGTGCTGAAAGTGGAGCCTATCTCCAGGCACGGGAATGTGATGGAAATCGCTTCCTATTTCGGCGGGCCGGAAAGATTAAGAGAAGCAGTAAATCAGCTTCAGACATTACTCTACGCCTCTTAAGTATCGTGGATCTACAAGCACCCTCTTCCCTGGCGGGAGAGGGGCGGGGTGAGGGGGAATATTTTCTAATGGCAAGAACTGTCAAACCGAAGCAACCGCTTACCACGGCTCAACAGCTTGGCAGCCTCATCAAATCCGCGCGGGACATCATGCGCAAGGATAAAGGCCTGAACGGCGACCTGGACCGCCTGCCCATGTTCACCTGGATCATGTTCATTAAATTCTTGGATGACCTGGAGCAGATGCGGGAACAGGAAGCTCTCATGGCCGGGAAGAAGTTTCGCCCGGCCATCGAGCCGCCCTACCGCTGGCGGGATTGGGCCTCCAAAGAGGACGGCATAACGGGAGACGAACTGACCGCATTCATCAACAATGAAGAGACCATTCGCCCGGATGGGGAAAAAGGGCAGGGGCTATTTGCCTATCTGAGAAACCTCCAGAGCGCAAACGGGGGAGATCGCCGCGACGTCATAGCCAACATTTTCCGGGGCGTAATAAACCGCATGGTCAGCGGCTACCTTCTACGAGACGTCATCAATAAAGTCAACGGAATTCATTTTACCTCGTCCGATGAAATCCACACCCTCGGCCATCTTTATGAATCCATGCTCCGGGAGATGAGAGACTCAGCAGGGGATTCAGGGGAATTCTATACCCCCCGACCGGTGGTCCGCTTCATGGTCGAAGCAAGCAATCCCCGCTTGGGCGAGGTGGTTCTCGACCCGGCCTGCGGGACCGGAGGTTTTCTCGTCGAATCCTTCAGCCATATGGAAAAGCAGTGCAAAACGGTTGAAGACCGCAAGACCCTCCAGGAAAGAAGCATCCTGGCGAGTGAAGCCAAACCGCTTCCCTACCTGCTCAGCCAGATGAACCTCCTCCTCCATGGCCTGGAGTATCCCCGGATCACATACGGGAACAGCCTGGCAAAGCCGCTCAATGAAATAGGGGACAAAGACCGCGTCGATATCATCCTCACCAATCCCCCATTCGGGGGAGAGGAAGAAAGGGGAATCCTGGGAAATTTCCCCAGCGATAAGCAGACCGCGGAAACGGCCTTATTATTTCTCCAGCTCATCATGCGCAAGCTGCGCAGGATACCAAAGCCCGGCCGCGCCGCCGTGGTCGTTCCCAACGGGACCCTATTTGGCGACGGGGTATGCGCCCGGATCAAGGAGGAGCTGCTTAAAGGTTTCAACTTGCACACGATTGTACGCCTGCCTAATGGGGTTTTCGCCCCTTATACAAGCATACCTACGAACCTTCTTTTCTTTGATCGTTCAGGATCAACGAAAGAGGTATGGTATTACGAACACCCTCTGCCCGAAGGCCGTAAAAACTACACTAAGACTCAGCCCCTCCAATTCGAGGAATTCAAGCCATGTCTGGAATGGTGGAGGAAGCGGAAAGAGAACGACCAAGCCTGGAAGGTCCCGGCCGCAGAGCTGTTGGCCAACAATTGCAACCTTGATCGAAAGAACCCGCACGCTAAGGAGGACATCTCCCATCTCCCGCCCGAGCAAATTGTCGAGAGTATTCTGCAAAAGGAACGGCGGATTGCGGAGATCATGGGGGAAATCAAGACACTTCTGGACAAGTCGTCGTGAGCGTAGGCGGTAATCGAGTCGTCATTTATAAAATCCGGGGTGACTCAACTGTTGCATTTTTTGCAACAACTGCCGGTGGTAGAAAAACTTTTAAATCCGGGCGCTTCAACCCGAGTGCCACCTTCTCCGCCAGTAAAAGGGAGTTGATTAATGAAAAATGATCAACTCGTTATTCCCATTGAAAAGGTCCAGCAGGCGATTTATTTGGTTCGGGGGCAGAAAGTCATGCTGGACAAAGATCTGGCTCGACTTTACGGGGTTGAAACTCGGGTCCTTAATCAGGCCGTCCGGCGGAATGCCGAGAGATTTCCTGGGGATTTTGTGTTCAAACTGACCCGTGACGAGATCATAAGGATATCACAATTTGTGATATCCTCGGATCTGAAGTTCTCCAAGAATGTCTATGCTTTTACCCAAGAAGGCGTAGCGATGCTTTCCGGGGTACTGCGCAGCGAGCGCGCCGTGCAGGTAAACATCGCCATTATGCGGGCCTTTGTGCGACTGCGAGAGGCATTGTCCACGCATAAAGATTTAGCCCGAAAGCTGGTTGAATTGGAAAAACGAATCACCGGCCATGATGAGAGTATCCGGTTACTCTTCCAGGCGATCCGGGAGTTAATGAATGAGCCAGTAATTCCCAGGAAGCAAATTGGCTTTCACCTGAAGGAGCGGCCCAGCCCGTATATGGTGCGGCCTAAAAGAAAAGAAGGAAGCAGATGGCAATAGAAATTGATATTTTGGAAAAAGGGAGGATGCCGAATGGGAGCGAATAGGATTATGAAACAATTATTAGTCAGTCCATAATTATGTAGACACCGAAGACTAAATCCCTCCTGCGCTCCCTTTACAAAAGGGAGAATTCCCCTCTTTGAAAAAGAGGGGTGAGGGGAGATTTTGGAAGAATATGTCTGGTCAATTATGGACACCTTAGTAAACGAAAATTCGAACTGTGCAAGAAATGCACAGGTTGCCAACGACGGCAGAGTCTACTCCTTGGCCCTCTACCGATCCGACGGCGCAAAGAGAATCGCCGACAACGCCCTGGTCGCCATGACACTATTGATCGCCGAAAGCCGCCCGCAGGAAAAGGACCTCCTCACCCGAGTCCTCGTGCACCTCATTCATCTGGAGAAGCCATGAGCACAAAATGGCCAAAGGTCAAGCTGGGGGAGGTGATGCGGCGTTCAGGAGAAACCATTGAGCTATTGCCCGACGTTGAATATAGAGAAGTAACCGTTCGCCTCTGGGGAAATGGTGTCGTGGAGCGGCGGCGGGTACTGGGAAATGAGATAGCTGGGTCCCGACGGTTCGTTGCACGAGCGGGGCAATTTATAGTTTCTCGGATTGATGCAAGAAACGGGGCAATGGGCATTATCCCCCATGAACTCGAAGGCGCAGTGGTCACAAATGACTTCCCTCTTTTCACCTTAAAAGAGATGCAGCTTCTGCCGGAATTTATCGGAGGGCTCTGCCGAACGCGGGATTTTGTAGAACTTTGTCAAAAGGCAAGTGAAGGAACAACAAACCGCGTCAGGCTTAAGGAAGATAGATTTCTCACCCTTGAAATCCCCCTCCCGCCTCTAGCCGAGCAGCGGCGCATCGTGGCAAAGATCCACCAACTCGCCGCCAAAATCGCCGAAGCCCGCGGCCTCCGCCAGCAGGCTGCAGAGGAGGCAGAGCACTTGCTCATCTTCATGGCCCACAGGCGCGACCTCGATGACGAGGCGAAAAAAGGCGAGGGCTGGCAGCGGGTGAGTCTTGGCGAAGTTCTAGGTCTGGTGGATGATTCACATCGGGTCTTGGCTGACCGGAGCTACCCGAATCTCGGCATCTACAGTTTCGCTCATGGCCTTTTTCCCAAGCCACCTATTGATGGGGCGCTAACAAGCGCAACAACTCTCCGGCGCGTAAGAAAGGGCCAGTTCATTTACAGTCGGTTGTTCGCTTTCGAGGGTGCCTATGGAATGGTTACGAAAGAATATGATGGCTTTTTTGTTTCAAACGAATATCCAACTTTTGATTGTGATTTCTTGCGCATGCGGACAGAGTTTGTCGCGGCCTATTTTAAATCACCCGAGGTTTGGAAAGAGGTCGCAGTTGGTAGCAAAGGACTGGGGGATCGGCGTCAGCGGGTCCAACCAGCGCAAGTGCTCTCTCATCGACTCTGGCTTCCGCCCCTTGAATGGCAGAATACTATTGCAGAAGTGCAAGCAGAGGTGGAGGCACTGAAACGGATGCAAGCAGAGACCATCGCCAAAATTGACGCCCTACTCCCGTCCATCCTCGACAAGGCATTCAAAGGGAAATTGTGAAATGGCGAAACGCAAACCTTTGGTTATCCTAGAGAAAGTTAATACAGAAAACGGTTTCTCAATGCATGGTCTGCATGAATGTACCCCTTTTCCCTTTGCGCATAATCGCTATTTTGCGTATGATATTTCTTGTTTATGGCAGTGGAGCGAGGCTGTCAGAAAAAGGGGAGATTGATGGCAGAAAAAGGGAATTCAAAAAAGGCCCCGATCCCATTGGTGGTCTCCCCCCTTAATAAAATATCCTTTAGAGGCGAGGCACAAGAATGAGCAAAAAATATAGGATGACGATTTCTCGGCTCACGGTCGATAAACTAGGCGTAAAGCTTTACGACAAAGTATCAGCAGTTATTGCCGAAGTGGTAGCAAACAGTTACGATGCGGATGCAACTGCAGTTGAAGTTAAGGCCCCAATGGGCGAATTTTTGGCCATTAAACAAAAGGGAAAGATTATAGACAAAAACTATGTAATTGAGGTTAGTGATAACGGCACCGGGATGACCCCCGGTGAGATTAATAGGTTTTACCTTATTGTAGGCGCCGAAAGGCGCACTGATCCAAAACGTGGTGATCTGTCAAGAATTTACCATCGAAAAGTAATGGGACGAAAAGGGGTTGGGAAGCTTGCCCCATTTGGAGTTTGTCAAACAATCGAGGTTTTGACTTCCGGGGGAAATATTGTTGCTGGCAAAGATGAGAAGGGGAGAAACATAAAAGGGTACTTAACCGCCCACTTAATTCTCGATAAAAGCAAAATCTTATCGGAAACTGATAAACCCTATTACCCTGATATAGGGAAACTCGATGTATAGGGAAGGGGACGTTGCTCAAAACCTTCAAAGTTGATATCACGCCCCTCGGCTATTTGGGCAAAGGAATTGAGGAAGAGCAAAAGGATGGGTTTAGCCCAATCGAAAAGCGCGGGGCGACGAATCCCGCTACAAGCGGGACTTTATAAATTCGGCGTTTGCGCGCGGAAGGTTCTATGTCTTACCCCGGGAGATCTCCTCTGTGCCCTGGGAGGTCGCGTGCGACCGAAATTGACTGGGCGTTGAGGAATCAACGTTGACCGCAGGGGAGAAGTCAGCAGAGGGCATATTAGTCTAGCCAAAGGGCGGGACGAAGGCCCGAACGGTAGAGGGGAAGGCCGCCGACATAACCAATCCAGGTAACGCATCCGTCAAAGCGTTCGCGCTACCCGAGAGGGTAAGGGATGAAACCAGGGTTGGGACATCGGAAGGAGCTTTCCGGTCGATGAGGCTAGTTGACTTACTTTACCGAACTGCCGTATACGTGATCCGTATGTACGGTGGTGTGGGAGGGGAGGAGCCGCGAGGCTTCCCTCTATCCCGATTGGGTGAAAGGTATTATGAAGAAGAACTCGAAAATCATTTATTTCTGTTTTGCTATGGTGATTTTTTTTATCAACTCCCTTATTTACGTAATGGCAGCAGAAAAAAAACATAAAAAGGCCGATAGCCTGTTAGACCAGCAAATCGTTACCGCTGAATCGAACCAGATCAACTGTTATGAATCACCCAAATACCTCGTTATTGCAAAAGAAGTTCAAGGGAGAACGGGTACTGACTTCTTGATTAAATACAAATCAAGGCCAGATGAAAAGTTGTCATGCAATTATATTTTCGGAAATAACGATTTCGAGATTAAGAATGAATGGGCTGAATATTTCGCTGGGTTAAAGGATGATCTTCTAATCCTTGATAGCACGACTGGTCCTGGCCCAAGCGGTCTCATAATCTGGGATTTAAAAAAGCGGAAGAAGGTTTATGAAGGCTCTTGGTCAGACCCAGAAGAAAGTAAGAACGATTCGCTTGTCTATTGGATGGAAACGGGAGAGGCAACCGATAATAATTGTCCGGAGCTCAAGAACTGGAAGTCACATGGAGGATTAGGAGCCGCGATTGAAACAAAGGTCATACTTAACCTATCCAATTTCAAGATTTCAAAGACACAAGAAACAAGATGTAGCCCAAGGCAATAATAGCCACCCAACAACATCATCAACCCGACGCGGAATAAGCGCGCGCAGTTTTAGCATTGTTCGTTGCCCGCGCAGGTTATGCAAATCGTTGGGCGCCGCCGCTCGTGATATGTTGCACTAATTATGATCCCGAATGCTAAGTACGCTCATACGAATGTGATCGCGCGCGATTGGCGCGCCCTTTCCCATTTCTATCAACGGGTGTTCGGCTGTCTTCCAGTTCCTCCTGAACGAGATTACGCCGGACCAGATCTTGAGGCCGGTACCGGTGTCCCAGGTTCAGCCATCAAAGGAGTTCATCTCCGCCTTCCCGGCCAGGGGCCGAACGGTCCGACCCTAGAGATTTATTCTTACAGCATTAC
>Ga0187886_1003357_pt1 | contig 12013 bp, 14 predicted proteins | sample June2016WEW_20_1_FD_133001 | JGI IMG/M metagenome (GOLD analysis project Ga0187886, IMG submission 133001) | Peatland microbial communities from SPRUCE experiment site at the Marcell Experimental Forest, Minnesota, USA - June2016WEW_20_150 | ecosystem: Environmental > Terrestrial > Soil >...
CTATTTTGGGCAAGAAAAACATGTGTGCATGAGTTCTCGGTGATGCCCATTCGGTTTTTCTTGCTTATGAAGCTCCAGCGCTCATTTGGGCTATAAGCGCCTAAATCGTAGTGACTATTTGTGGCGTGTCTCGTGGGCGGGTAGCCTAGCCTGGATAGGGCACAGGCCTCCGGAGCCTGAGGTCGGGGGTTCGAATCCCTCCCCGCCCGCCACAGTTAACCCCCGCCCACCTCAGCGAAATCGTTTCTTTCGGGCTGTGGATGCGTAGGGAGGGGTACAGGGAATCCACATGCTACTTCGCTGTTCGTAGCCTGAAGCGACTAGACCGCAAATGCAACGTAATGGAACCCGAATCAGTAAGACGATTCCTAGCAAACTGTAACTGGAACGAGGGCGGCAAACAGAGAATCACCGAGGAAGTAGACCGGTTTTACAGGTATGAGGGGATTAAGTGGGACCGACCGAAGTATGAGAAGATTGACCTACTCCCACACATCCCGAAAGAGGAAGACGTTAACGCATTAGTCGCAGGGCTTCCGAGTAAGGCGACTGGAACCTTCTGCTTGCTCCTGAAAGAAACAGGCTGCCGTCCCGGTGAAGGCTGGCTTGCAGATTGGACCCACATAGACTACGATAGGAACATGATTGTAATTCGCCCAGAAAAGGGTTCAAGAAGCCGAGAACTACGAATTAGCAACCACCTAATCGCACGACTGAATTTGCTACCGAAGGACAGGAAGTACGTCTTCCATAACGGGACCAAAGAACCCATTCAAGGCCTGAAAGACTTTACCCGAACCTTCCAGAAACAACGCAAGCAACTCGCTCTGAGACTAGCGAACCCGAAAATTCAACAAATCAGCTTCCGAAGCTTAAGACACTACATGGGAACCATGCTATACCACAAGACCAAGGACATCGTCTACGTTCAAAGAACACTAGGCCACAAAAGCATCTCAAACACACTCAGATACGTGCGGCTCATCGAGTTTCCCGAAGACGAATACACATCTAAAGTGGCTAAGACTGTGAAGGAAGCGCAGGAGCTCGTCGAGGCTGGTTTCGATTATGTGTGCGACGTAGAGGGTTACAAGGTATTCAGGAAGCGGAAGTGACATAAACGAAAGTCGCTAACCGCTCTCCATGTCAAGCCTTGCGGATAAGAGCGAAGAGGAAATCGAAGACGAGGCCATTCGAGAAGCTCAGGAGACAGGCAAGTTCACCGAAGTGCTGAAGACGATTGCCGACGGTCTGGCAGACGACATAGAGAAAAAGTTCCAGAAGGAAATTGCGGACCTTAGAGCGTACAAGGTGACTCTCAGTGGAGACCGACAGGAGGAAGCTAAGGAGGTCACGGCTAAACTTAAGCGGCTTCCTGTCCTGAGTGAGAATATCGGGAAGAGAATCAGGGCAAACCCCAATTTGTATGCAAAGAGGATTGCTGATACACCCATATAGAACAGGCCCTAGTATATCACTACCCTTCCTTCAAACGCAAATAGTTACTTTCACTAATCGGGGTAAACCATGAAGGAGTTTCGTCTGTACTGCGGCCTGCCCGACGGCAAGGATTACTCAGATGTTCAGTCGTGGCTGAAAGACGAATCAGCAAAACAAGACCTACAAGGTAACTCTCTCGTCAGAGCGGATGGAATGTGGAAGGGGGACTCTGAGAAGAGCTTCATTCTGGAATTCACTGGTGGCGCAGAGATGCAAGGAAACGTCGAGTCAGTTGGAAAAGATTACCTGATTTGGGCGAAACAGGAACAAGTGAATTTCACGGTTAAAGACATTGAATCAAAAGAAATTCGTGGTGGGCACGCAGATTCCCATTACCTTAGGCAATTCCGCATAATTGTGGATGATTTCGTCTCTAAACAATTCAGGATAATCGAGGAACAGCAAAAGGAAATTGACGATTTGAAAAGTCAGTTGAGCAATCTCATGGATGACCTTGGGGGATTGCCAGTAACCTGTCTCAAGTGCCGTTGGGTACAGAAACACAACGAACTATTCATCTACAAATGTGAGGTTTGCGGGAGCGCAGAATTCGAATACTTGGATGATTTGCCGCCGGAAGAACGAGAAACCATCCTCAAACTGACGGGATGGACTGGTTGAGGAACGGTTCGATTATGTTTGCGATGTTGAGAGTTTCAAGATTTTCAGGAAGAGGAAGTAGCTTCAGGTTTGGGTCTAGTCATATCCGAGGAGGACTGTTTCGGTATTTGCCCATTCTTGGTTTGCCCCGTAAACTATGAAGGACAGCTCGCCGCCAACATATCCTGGAAAACGGGCCATGTTAGTCCCATATGTGAAATCAACAGTTGTCGTCTGTCCAGGCAATAGTTCGATTGGCGCATACCTCAACCATGGGCCTGCCTTCGTTCGGTTCGGGTAGGTGGTCTCCATGCCTGTTCCCCATATCTCCAAGCTTGAGCTTCCAACATTGCTCAGTCGAAAGGTGAAAAGCACCGAATGGTCCCTCGGAATTCTTGCATACCGTTTCCCGTCAGGCGCCAGAAACCAGGCAGACTGATTATTCGGGTCGGGGGCAATAATCTCTATTGCCAGACTTGGGTTGGCACTGGTGTTAGAAGTTGCTGACAGCATCGTGGTGACAGTCACAGTATACGCTAGACTGGAGGTTAGGGTGGAAGTTGAAGCCGATAGAGTTGTACTCGCTGTTACAGTAGTGGCAGCGGTAACGGTTGTAACCAAACTCGAAGTCGTTGTGTAAGTGACCTGCACCACAGTAGAGGTATTTGTAGTCGAAGGGTTCAGAGGGAAAATCTGAGCAACACTGAATCCAAGAACTGTAACAATCACCAGTGCAAGACCAACTATGAAGTTGCGGTCCCTGTACCACGGTCGTTCAGTGCTCAAACTGAATAATCCTCTCTTCTGACTTCCAGTACCTTCTTCTTCAGGTTTGGCCTTCGGCCCCGCCGATAGCGCTGAGGTACAGTGCTACTGACAGATGACCCTGTGGTATGGGCCCACTAGGGCCCACGTAACCACTGCTACGTACTACTGCCTACGTGCGGTACTACAGACCTCTTCACCAGTACCTCTCCATGATACCTCCTTACCAGTACTGCTCAACCACTCCCACTGTACGGAGCGTACCATGCTTAGGGCGAATATTGACAAATAGTAAAAGTAAAGTTTAAAGCCTTCAGGACCGTAATACAGTAGTGAAGCAACGTTCCTGTTACGCTCGCTCTGCCTCAGAAATCAAGGTGATTATCTTGAGGCAACAGCATATTCAACGGCCGAGCCCGTACAGAATTGGGCACGACCAAGAACTTGTTATTAAGAAAATAATCGTAGATGTCGCTACATCTTCGATTGGCGAATGCGACAACGTCCACAACTCGAACCCCGACATTCGTGAAACAATTGTCTGGCACAAGGACTACGAAACTTGGACGGTGAACTGGTACAGGCCGAACACACACCCGAAGGAAGTTGGCGAGGCTCACGTACCCGACTTCGATTTCTGGGTTGACGACAGGCGACTGGCGAACCTGGAGAGTAAGAACTGGGAGCCGAAATGGTCTCTCAGCCTAAGCCAAGCAGAAGAGAAGATTTTCTCACGGGTTACGGGTCGGCCGGTCGAACTAAGCAACATCCTCGTGATAAGCAAACTACTGTGTCAGCACGGCGATGAGCAACGAATTCTAAACCTCCTCCGAGAGTACAGGTTCAAGGTAGTCCTAACTGGTAGAAAAACCGAAAACCCAAACGACCAAACCATGTACGAGTTACTGCGAACCAAACTGGAACCAATCCTCGTCTACATGTTCACTTTGCAGGGAACAAAACCAAACTGGACCCTGCTCTTAATCACCGTAAAACCGGCTCTACTGACGATTGTGGTTCTGTCTATGACACAATCTGCATTACTACGCCTCACCGTAGTAGTACTATGCATTACTCGGTTTCATTTACTCCGGTATACCGGTGACAGGCCGTGTGAAGTAAGGCAGGAGGTATGCTGCTAAGAACTGACGATATGTTGACCCTTCGGGTCACGTAATGCGCCTTCCAGTTTAGACGACCCAAAATGAACGGAAAGCGACTTTCGAATTTTTGATTACCATATAGTGTAGGGAAGGACCGCTCGCCTCGTCTCGTTTCTTGCGGTCCAACGCAGTAGTGAATCAATGTAGGTAGGTCAGTTATGTGGAATTATGCCGAATGTGCGATATGCCGAAGAGGGTTCATGTCACCTTACCGCGTTGGGCGGCCGGAGATTTTCTGCTCGAACTTGTGTAGAAGTATCGGCAGGCGAAGGCAGGTTCGATTGTACGTGGCCCATTACCACGACAAGCACAGGGGCCGGAAAAGGCTGCGGTGTCCGCGGGAGTGGGATTTTGAGAATAGCTTGGCTGATGAGGATGAATCGGATGAGGATGAGATTCGAGATTGGGAGAAGAGGATTGGACAACTAGAGGTTTGATTTCGTTTGCGAATTTGGGTTGACCGAAATAGAATGAACCAGCTGTCGGCGGTGCTGAACAGCATTGAATTGGAAACCGGCCGATTGAAGAAAATGGTCGGCGAAATTCAAGGACATATGGAGCCGACCAAACTAGAGACACCTATTCCGAAACCTGAGGCCACATTAACATGCAGTATCTGCCGAAAAGAGTTCTTACCCAGTAAGCGGAGCTTCTATCAGCAGCGTTGGGTTCCCAAACGGGAAGTAACCGAGGACATGTTGACGTTCGGCGAAACCGAGAATAGACTTCTCATCAGACTGTGTTCAATGCCCTGCATTGAAGCCGCTGAACAGAAGCGATATACTGCTGGAACTTTCGGCGGCGTCGAGACTCGGACGATAGCGCACAATGCGTTGAAGTGATGATGTATTATGACTAACTGGATTTGCACTGAGTATTCTTCCGCTAAGGATTTGGCGGCAGCCATTCGACTGATACCAAACACGACCACGATTCACGTTGTGGGGGAGGGTCATCAATTTTGGCTGATTCAGAGCGCATAGGCGAGGTGAATTCACATTGACAGGATATTTGAACGAGGAGCGAAGAAGGTTCGGTTTATTCACGAAGGCAGATTGCGAGCCCGCACCCTTGACCAAGGAATTGAACGAAGCTTCCATTAACCGAGGGGTTCGCATAATCCACGTAACCAGCGATACAAGGGACGTAGAGCCATCTAACGGAGGTCAAACTAACCCGCTATTTGCCAAGGCGCAACCAGATTCGGTTCGCTTGGGTCAGAGAAAGTTTGTCGCAAAAATATTGGTTCAGCAAGCAAACCCTAGCTGGAGGTACTGCGTCACTCACTGCGTCGTATGTTGCTGGCAAGGGTTGGGCAGGGGTGCAGGATGGCATGATTGGATTGGCGACGTTCATGGCGACCCGCATAATCCACTGAACCTGTGCATGATGACAGACATTCGGGCTGAAGACATTGCAAGCATGGACGAGAAGATAGGAGAGATGTTCACCTCCATGAAAGATACGGCTGAGCAGCTCGACGAAGCGATTACTGACAAACGTAACATCGAAGAAGGCAAGCGGCGCAAGAGAATCCTTGGCGAAGGTCACACGACCCACATACTCATCGAAGAGTAACCGACGCTTCAAGCCATTAACAGTCAAGGCCGAGACAAGTAGGGCAGTTTCCCGCATACGGTGACGATGTGGGCGGATAGGTCAGTAACCCTTCAACTTCTTCGGAGCGGAATCCGTCTTTAGACTGCCCTATCCCACTCACACCGAAGGCCCGAAGGGGCCATTTCCCATCACGGCGATAACAGATGGTTGACGACGAGAAACTAGTTCAGGATATGCGAGAGGTTTACGACAAGCTCCGTGCCGAGTTCGATTCCAACATCAACGGGATTCAGAGCAAGAAGAAAGGTTCCCTTAAGCGGGCGATGGAGTTGGGCGAGCTCCTAACGGAAATGGGCGCTCGAATATCGAAGACAGCCAAGCAGCAAGATGAACTTCAGAAGCTTGACGCCGCAGCCAATATTCTTCACGAAATGCGAACAACGTTGGAGCGGGGGAAGCCCCAAATTCCTGAAGGTCTTTACGCTGCTTGGAATCTTTGGCTTAAAATCGCTGAGAAACATACCGACGAAATCTCATCTTCCCTTAATCTGGTTCAGATTAGGAAGAATTTCGAGGAAAACCTTCAGCCGCCGTACCTACACAAGTGGTGCGCCGTAGCTTTGACAGTCACGTGTCCCAGAATCTATGGCATCTCCTGGGAGGAAGCAATATCCCAACTTGAATGTGTGTGAGATGTGATGTCCTCGGTTCTTTAGCGAGAATAATCTATCTCGTTAAGTAGGTGGACGTAGCTTCCAGACTCCTGGAAACCTAATGACCGCTACAGTTACTCCCCAATCAATTCTTGATTGGGTGCCAATTCTCCTCAGCGTTGCAGCTTTCCTGATATCAATAGCGAGTTTTTGGAAGAGTTATCTCTCACCCTTCCATGTTGAAATATCGAATAGTACACCTACCTTCAGCTTGTACAAAATTACCCCCAAAATCTCAGGAAATAAAGAAGGTAGGACTTGGTGGATACCAAGCTTCGACATTGGCTTCTCCTTCCATAATGCGGGCCAGAAGCCCGGTACTGTAAGAGACATAAGACTGAAGTGCGAATTCAAATCCGAAAGTCCTCATAGAGAATTCCTATTCTATGGAGACCGAGTTGTCGACTACAGTGAGTTCGAGAAGGTTCGTACTCAGAGAATGGAGTGGACAAGTACTGCCGTTTTGCGAGAATGGTATCCATTAATCTTGGGGCCCAAAGAAACTCAACATCTCCATCTAATACTAGAGATGCCCTATCGTAGATGGGATAAGAAAATTGTCGCTCGGTTTGCGATAAGCTTGGAAGTGCTGACCTCCGCCAATGACAAATGGCTCAAATTGCACACGTACGATTTTTCAATCGAGGATTCGTACTACCAGAAAGAATCTAGCTGCACCCTCTGGGACCCTGAATTCGAGGCGTCGAGGAAAGAAAGCTAGTTTGGCTTCGTATCAACTTGGTGAAGTCCAAAGGTAATTTGAAACGACAAGAAGTCAGCCAAGGCAACACAACAAGAGACGCACGAGCAGTAGTAAGGGTGTTTTGTCATTACTACGCTTTGCGTGGTATAGTATTCTATTCTGTATTCTTGTTTTGGGGCGTTTTTCTGGCAATTTCGTTCTGGTCTGAAGCCATGGCTCTGGTTTTGGACTGCATTGTGGCATTATGGCTGCACGGGTTGTGTGGGCTATGGGTAGTGTAGGTTTAGGGTTGGGTCGAAGGCCCATTCAACGACAATAATCAATTTTCATGGCATTACAGGGCTATGGCGTTTCATATCTAGGGTATCTAGGCGTACTGATATGGGCGGTCGCTCGGCATATCAAAACCGCCCCCTACACCCTACGTTGCACCACGGACACATCATCGAGAATTCCGCTTCCGGCTAAGATATAACCAACCAAGAAATAAACTGCAATAACCGCGAAATATACCGGGCCAGTAATGCGGATTATATCAAACTGCCCTTGAACCATGATTCTAAGCGCAAATAGTATCCCTATTGCCGAGACAATTATCGTTGCTATAATGTAGACTCCCGCATACTTGACTGCGGACTGCCTGTCGTTCTTACCCGCCTGCTCGGCAAATGCAGCAAGAACCGGTGAAACTCCTCCTACAATCGCCAGAAATTGTATTTCTGAACTCAGGACTGCCAACGCAATGTCTGCGCTGACTGCGCCTGACGAAGGGTTGAGGAATACGGATATCCCAATCAGGGACACAATAGTCGCCGTGACGAGGCCAATAAGCCCAACACGACCTTTGTCCATAATGTACCCCTTGCGTGAGTTGAAATCGGCGATTGAGAATTAACCACAAACTCCGATTTAACTAAGAGAGGCCCGTGGGTGCACTGGTATCATGCAATTCGTGGGCGAAGCCCAAACACCAATAACCCTTAACCCCAAAACGACAAGAAACCAACCCATCCACCACACCAAGAGACGCACACACAACACCAAGACTTCTGCGCTTGGAATATGTGAAGTCATACAGCTAGAATCAGGTTATGCGTTGACATAACCGAGGCTTTACCGATTTTCCCGACAGTTATGACAGGCCTGCTAGAGCCGACAATATTCATAGGTTCAAAATCACGAGTTTGACGTCAGGTATAGATTATCAGATTCGCTATTATCACCAGAGCAAAGAGAAACGGCACGAGTACTGCCAAGAGCAACGCCCCTACGAACGGCTTGAATTGTGCTTTTCGCTGTGGCATATCTCTGAGCGCAAGTACGAGCAAACTCGAACTCACAAAGGCAGCAAGATACAAGGAAAACGTGGCCACGTCGAGCGAGAGCCTTTGGCTCTGCGCCAAGTTGCGTGATATGAATCCTAAGAGTAGCGTTAGTAGGATTGCTGAGGTCGATATGAAAGCGATGCAAGTATCCTTGAAGACATTAATCCATGACTCAGATTTCGTCACTGCAATACTACCTACCTTGTCTGCCGGTACTTTTAGGCATGGTCTCGCTTTCGAATCTGCTCTTTCTTCGAATCTGGTAATTTCTCGAACAGCTCGCTGACTCGCTTTGGCTGACTAATCATGGTCTCTGCGATTAGGTTCACGAGTCCGAACAGTTGTTGGGCAGTGCTAGGATTATCGTTTAGGTCAATCTGACCTGGATGAACCGCTTCATTCCCTATAACCCGAACTACGTCGAGTGCCTTCTGAATGGTCGCCGGCAATCCCTTCGTCACGAGGTCGGCTATGTCAGCATTGAGGTCTTGCCCTTTCCCTCCCAGCTGCATACACAGCTTCTGAATTGCTAATCTTAGCAGAGCTGCGGCTCCTCGTGGTGAGAGTGAGGAAATTGAACGGCTTTCATTGTAATCCGCCTTAATATCGTCGGAGATGTCCGGATTGGGGAGAGGCGCAGTGGTTGCCAGTGGAAATACCTTAGTTTCTGCATTCCAAACCGAATGGTTGCCGCACCGTTCGCATTGTGCGAACCAGAAATTCCCAGCCAAGATTAATCCGCCTTGGGAAGAACTGAAGTATGCTTGGCTCCAATGCTGGTGGGCATAAGCTCCGCAGTAGGGGCAATTGAAAGCATCGAGTCGGTGAACCGGCGCCATGTAAGGAATTGCCGTAGACATCACCAGTTCCAATGGTGAAGTTCATTTTGGTTTATAACATGGGGTGGTTTGAACAATCTTGTCTGCTGTAATTGTCTCATGAGAGTAGCTGAGACAGTGGGCCAAAGGACCCAGCTTCCTAATCGTATTCTTATCTTCCTCTGCCCGAACTTCTCGCCCTTACAAGGCATACAACTGCAAAGTTCCATAGCAGGAAATTCACTCAACTCTCCGAGCTACTGAACATACGTCGGCTCGTTAAGAGCCGACAACGTAACAGTTTCCAGTAAGGTGCCATACCCGTTTTGATTTGCCCTGAATGTAATAGAGGAATCATAATTGATGCCCCCAGAACTAACCTAGCCGAGAACGAATCCGTCTGTAATTATTGCGGCTTAACCTACGATTCCACGGGTCTAGGGGTTACTGTTGGATTGCCCTTGTTGCCATGAACCAATGTGTTGCACCGCTAATTCACAGGTATGGCAGGGCCAAGACTACGTTACCGTCCTGTCCTACACTTGTGAGGAATGTGGCCGGGAATGGCAAGTCCACCCAGAAGGGTTAAGGGATGTGAGAAATGCCTGATGCGGTCGAAGAAATTTGCCTTCACTGCCAAGGAATGAGCGGATTCTGGCAAATTGTCCGAGAGCCTAAGCGGGATGTGGGGTACTGGGATGCCTGTCGCTGGTGCGACGGAACAGGGAAAACCCCCTGACCCACAAGCGGGGTCCAACACGGTCATTATGATATTCTTATATGGAATCCCCAGCGTAATTGTGCACAAGAATTAGTGCCCCACCCGCAGGACGGAGTTTACCGGCGACTCGTACGCCTTGAGAGTTGTAAGGGCCGCCTTGTCCATCTAAGATGGGGCACAACTACATTCTCAGTTCTACGTACTTTAATTCAACGGTGTCAAAAGAAACACTTGCATCGGAAGAATTGTGTTGACGATTAACCCGCACTTCTAGTCTGGACGGTGCCATAACCCCACACTTGTGGCAGCGGTGTTAGTTTGTCGTAACTAACGATACAAACTATCAAAAATGATGTTTTTGTTGCAAAGAAATACGATTTCCATTGTTCTTTGGAAAGAATTAAAACCCTAATCGACTAGTCAACTATCGTTGAACCGTATTGCATAGAGAGTTCAAGAAGCTGCTCGAAGGAGCAAAAGGTGTCTCCGAACTAATAGTTGCGGTGTTCATCGACATAAGAGGCTTTTCGTCGTTCAGCAAGAAGACCGAGTCACTTCTCGTTGGCGTTTTCATCAAACAAGTCTACAAACGAATACTCGACGCATACTTTCCTAACTCAACATTCTTCAAGCCAACTGGCGATGGGTTGCTAATTATCCTTGCGTGTGACGAGTCCAATGTCAAAGACGTCGTAGCCAAAGCGATTGCAGCTTGCCACAAAATCGTCCAAGATTTTAGCAGCTTGTGCAAACAAGACCCAGTTGTGAACTTCCCCGTTCCCGACCGAATTGGCATAGGTGTTGCTCGTGGACCGGCAACCCGTCTTGAATCGGAAGGCAAGATATTGGACTATTCGGGTCACACTCTGAACCTCGCTGCTCGCATCATGGATTTAGCTAGACCTAGGGGGGTTGTACTGGATTCTAGCGTTGGAATAGAGCTGGTTCCCAATGAGCTGAAACTTGGTCTTTCAAGTACACCAGTCTTCCTGAGAGGGGTTGCCGAAACAGAACCAGTTACGGTTTACTATGATGAGAAGCTGACACAGATACCTGAAAGCAACAAGCATCCTTTGGGCATCACAACTAGGTCAGTGAAACAAAGAATGAAGACGAGTTATGTTTCGGCGCTCTTGAAAAAGGAAACTACTGGCTACTGGATTAGACTTCCGAGCAAACCGTTTGGAAAGAAAGAAAACGCCTCTGTCGCTATCGAATGGAAGGGTGGGCTGAGGAAAGGTAAGAGGTTCTCTACCCCCTTCAACTCCTTTGAATACAAAGTTGACAGTAAAGGGACTGGTGCTAGTTTATCGCTCGCACCATTGATGCATTTACTTTCTCAACAAGGAATCAAATCTGAATTCATCATTGTGGTTGAATACCCGACTACAGAACAATAAGCTGAAACGTCTTAGGTGAGAGAGACTAGCGCTACAGATGTAGCAGCATTACGGTAAGGACGTGGGGTTCTCCGCAATCTCATGTTACTTTACCGGAGATGAAGAATTAGCCGAAAAGTTCTTGGGGTTGGTAGTGCAATACAGTAAGAGATGTAACCTCTACAAAGCGGTGAAAATGAAATGACCTCCGGAGCCGTGGATGCTGAAGGCAGTGGTGGAGTGAAGCGAAGCGTAACGGAACCATCGGGGGTTCGAATCCCTCCCCGCCCGCCACTTGGCTTTGTGTGATGGGGTAACGGTTTTGTGCCCACAGGTTCTCCAAAAGGGCATTTAGAATGACCAAGTGGAAAAGACCACAGTCATCTTATGGCAGGAAAACGATGCTCAAATGCTGTGGAAGTGAGCCCATGCTATCCGCTCAAGAAATAGCGTATTTGAAAACCCAACATCTTGCAAGGATTGCGACTGCATCTCCAAACGGCGAACCCGAGGTTTCGCCCGTGGCCTTTGAATTCGATGGCGAGTATTTCTACGTCGGAAGTCACGATCAGTCTATTTTTTTCAGAACCAGGCGGTACAAGAACATCAAGAAAGGCAACGCCAGAGTTTCCTTTGTGATAGATGATTTGGAATCGGTGGACCCCTGGAAGCCGCGTGGGATAAAAGTCCGGGGAACAGCCGAGGTCGTAGAACACAAAGGAATTTTCGGAAAAGGAAGTTATCTCCGTATCACTCCGCAGGTTTC
>Ga0187886_1003358_pt1 | contig 12011 bp, 13 predicted proteins | sample June2016WEW_20_1_FD_133001 | JGI IMG/M metagenome (GOLD analysis project Ga0187886, IMG submission 133001) | Peatland microbial communities from SPRUCE experiment site at the Marcell Experimental Forest, Minnesota, USA - June2016WEW_20_150 | ecosystem: Environmental > Terrestrial > Soil >...
CGTGCGCCGGGTCGAAGAGGATCTGGTGGTCAGCTTTCATTGCCTGTTCAGCCCCGATATCGCGATCCGCGACGCGCACGCGTTCACCGAACAGTTCGAGCGGGCCTTGCGAGCCCGCGAACCGGAACTCGGGCGGGTGGTGATCCATGTCGAGCCGGATTCTTCTTCGCCCGCGGAAAACGGCAAAACGGGGGATGAGAAATAGAAACCAAACCTCACCGCGAATACCGCCCCGGGCAGCCCACCGGGCGGGCCAGGGACGCAAAGGGCGCAAAGGAAACCGCAGCAATTTCTTTGCGCCTTAGCGTCTTTGCGTTAAGATTTAAAGTTCATACAATCGAACCGAAAACGTTCCTAGTTTAGCAATAATAATAATGAATGGACAAAATCATATTCTGACAACGGCGAACAGGTAGGGCGTTGCCTTTCCCAGGTTGTATAATCCCAGCCATGTTTATCCGCAGAATAGGGCTGGAATTTTTGATCATTTTCCTGGCGGGTTGCCGCGCCGTCGCGACGCCCATACCTGCTTTTCCCACGCCGGTTCAATGGTTGTCGCCCACCACATCTCCCACACTGGTTTTTCCCACGCAGCTGGTGACACTGACCCCATCGCCCATGCCTACCAATACGCCGACGACCTACACGGTTAAAAAGGGCGACACGTTGGGAGGAATCGCGACCCGCTTCGGTATAAAGGTGGAGGACATCCAGAAGGCCAATCCCGGCGTGGATCCGAATGCGCTCTCGATTGGGACGGTCCTGATCATCCCGAGCGCCTCCGGATCGGATGGCACGATTCAGCCCTCGCCGACCCCGGTGGAACTGCAGGTGCAATTTCCACGTTGTTTCTACCAGACCGGCGGCGGAAAATGGTGCCTCGCGCTGATCGGCAATCCGGGATCCGACCCGGTTTCGGGAGTCTCCATCCGATTTTCTTTGTACGCTTCCGCAACGGGCTATCCTTCCGCCGTGCGCGAGATTGGGTTGCCCTTGATGGTGCTTCCCGCCGGCGCCCGGACGGCCGCCGCCGCGTTCTTTCCGCCGGAGGAATCGCACGACGACATCCTGCGAGTGGAAATCCTCAGCGCAGTCCGCTCCGCAGAAGATGCGGTGACGCTCCCGCTGACCATTTTGAAAGAGACGTCCCGGATGCTGACGGATGGAATGGAAGTGACGGTCGATTATCAAGTGGATCCGCAGGCGTCCTCACCGGCCGCCCGGTTGGACGCGGCGCTGACGCTCCTGGACGCCGGAGGGCAACCGATCGGATTCCGGATCTCCCGCATCGAGGGGCCGGTGGCGCAGGGTGCGCCGCAGCATCTCGTGCTGAGCGCATTTGCATTATCCGGACAACCGGTAAAATACGAGCTCATCCTTCAAGCCCGGCCCTGAGGAATCGCGGCATGTATTTTTTCGTTCGAAGCGTCATTAGTTTTTTCCTCCGTCTGGTGTCGAAGGTGACCGTCGAAGGCGCAGAAAACATACCCGCCGACGGCGGCTTTTTGCTCACAACCAACCACCTTAGCTATGTCGATCCCCCGCTGCTGCTCATCGCTGTTCCGCGCCGGATCCGCGTCTTCGCGGCGGAGAAATACCGCCGCAATCCGTTCCTGCGTCTACTCTTCGATGGGATGGGTTGCGTCTGGGTGCGACAATTTGAGGCGGACCACGAAGCGCTGCGGGAAGCCATCCGCCATTTGCAGTCCGGCGGCATTCTCGGAATGTCCCCGGAAGGCACCCGCAGCCGGGAGACCCACGCGCTGATCCGCGCCCGGGGCGGCGCGGCTCTGCTGGCAAGCCGCTCGGGCGTTCCGGTTTTACCGATGGCGGTGCGAGGCACGGAATCGTTTGTCCGCGATTTGCTCCACCTGCGCCGCTCGCGGATCGCCGTCCGGATCGGAAAGCCTTATCGACTGGATATTTCTCCGCGGGCCAAAGGCGCCGAGCTGGAAAAGGGGACCGACGAGATCATGGGCGCCATCGCCGCGCTGCTTCCGCCAGCTTATCGCGGGGAATACGCCGATCCGCCCCAGCTTTCTTCGCACTGTCCCGAGGCGGGCGCATGAGCGTCGAACCGCTGTTGCCCGGCGAGAGGGAATCGCTCAGATCGCTGCTGGAGATCCATCGTCCGGGCGACGCGATGATTTCCTATTACGCGCTGGAACACCCCGCGAACAAAACTAAAATCTGGGTCTACCGTTCTCGGGAGGGGCGGAAGGACGGTTTCCTTATCCGAGCCCAAACAGGACAGGATCTTTTCCGACCGCTGATCACGCTGCGCGCGCCGGGATCCGCCTCCGCGGCCGGGTTGCTTCAAGCCGCTTTTCCCTCTCCCGCTCCGGCAATCTTTTCCATACCGGAATCCCTCGGGCTATGGGTGCTCCCGCTCCTTACGGTCGAATATCCCACGCGCGTTTTGTTGTACCGGCTGAACCCCACCCGGCTCGAACCCGTGCTCAACGTTCTCGTCACCCGCGCCTCCTCGCCGGATGGTCTCCCGCTCTACGAAATTCGCAACGAAGAGCGGCTCCTCGCGGCGGCCGGGGTGAACTGGCAATCCTCCGAATGGGCTGAGATTTTCGTCCAGACCGATCCGGCCGTACGCGAAAGGGGATACGGAAAGTCGGTTTGCGCCGCACTTTGCCGGGACCTGCTGGAACGTAAAAAAGATATCCTCTATTCCCTGGAAGAGGACAATCTCTCCTCCCTTCGGTTGGCCCAGGGGTTGGGGTTCGAAGATACGGGGGAACGGGAAATCATTTTCACCGGGAAAGTACTAATCCCACCGGCGGAGGAAAGCAGACACGTAGCGTAGGGAGAACCCCGCGCGGCTCGCGATAGATCAGCGGAATATTCTGAAGCACCAGGACGGCATGGAGAAACGCATGGAACATATGCCACAAGTGTGTGAAACAGTTAGGGTTTGTCATTGCGAGCCCCGCCCTGGCTCCGCCGTTGCGAGGCCGGGGGAGCGAAGCAACGAAGCAATCTGGGTTTTCCAATTTGAAAATCGAAATTACTTCGCTCCCTTCGGTCGCTCGCAATGACATGAATCTTGGTTTTCCATACCTTGCCAGAAGAGAATTCACCAGGAAGGATCCGATGATAGAGGCCACGTTTCATTTTCCGGAAGGTTTCCTGTGGGGGACGGCCACCGCCGCCCATCAAGTGGAGGGGGATAACCGCCTCAACGATTGGTGGGCCTGGGAGCAGCAACCCGGCCGCATCCTGCGCGGGTACCGTTCCGGCCTGGCCTGTGATTGGTGGGGCGGACGCTGGAAGGAGGACCTGGACCGGGCGGCTGCCGCCGGGCAAAACACCCACCGACTTTCGGTGGAATGGAGCCGGATCGAACCGTCACCCGGCCGCTGGGACGATCACGCGCTGGCGTTCTATCGAGAAGTGCTTTCCGGAATGCGCGCCCGGGGCATCGAGCCGCTGGTGACGCTGCACCATTTCACCAACCCGCTGTGGCTCTCGGAAATGGGCGGTTGGGAAAACGAGGCGGTCATCCCGCACTTTGAAGCCTTCACCCGCAAGACCGTCGCGGCCCTCCAGGACCTTGCGGATTTCTGGTGCACGATCAACGAGCCGAACATCTATGCTTATTCGGCGATCGCCTCGGACGATTTTCCGCCCGGCCGCAACAGCATCCGGGCCGCCTTCCGCGTCATGCGCCATCAGGTGCTGGCCCACGCGTCCGCGTATCACGCGATCCACGAAATTCAACCTGCGGCCAGGGTGGGCATTGCCACCCATTACCGCGGCATGGTTCCGCATACCGCCAATCCCTTGGACCATTGGGGAGCGAGACTGCAGGGGAGGATTTTCAACCAGCTGATCCCGTTGGCGCTGCAGGATGGTCGCCTGCGGTTCCCGATCGGCCGGGAACGGGTGGCGAAAGCGGCCGGGACGCAGGATTACCTCGGGGTGAATTACTATTCGACCGATCACGTTTCCTTCGACCTGCGCCATGCCGGGGAGCTCTTCGCCCGCCGTTTCTATCCGGAAGGATCCGACCTCAGCGACGTCGGAATGTACGCCAACGTCCCCGATGGAATGCGGATGGCGATCCGATGGGCGCATTCCTTCGGCCTGCCGATCTACATCATGGAAAACGGAATCGAGGACGAGTCGGACTCCATCCGGCCGCGATACCTGGCGCTGCACCTGCACCAGGTGTGGAAGGCGATCAACACCGGATCTCCGGTGCGCGGGTACTACCATTGGAGTTTGGTGGATAACTTCGAGTGGGAACGGGGCTGGACGCAGCGTTTCGGACTCTGGGCGCTCGATCCCGAAACGCAGGTACGGACCGAGCGGCCTTCGGGAAAATTCTACGCCGAAATCTGCCATGAGAACGGCCTGACCAGCGACATGGTCCGGCGGTATGCACCGGAGATCGCCGATACGTTGTTTCCCGGGTGATCCATCGGGAGATATGGACCCGGGGGATAGCAGCCTTCCGACTACGGGGGAGACGAGAAGAAGCATCACGTTCTTTCATTGGGAGAAGAAACGATGGGCAATGCCATCCGGCGTTCGAGCGGATATTTTCTTTTATTCATCTGCCTGGGATTGGATATGGCGGTGGTCGGGCCGACGTTGCCGGCCCTCGCCGCTCAAACCGGGAGCACACTGGGCGCGATCGGGTTGATTTTCTTCCTCAGCGCAGGTGGCGCTGCGCTGGGCACACTGCTGGGCGGCGGGTTGTTCGGCCGGGTTCCCGGCCGGTTCGTGTTGGGCACGGCGCAATTTTTTTCGGCGGCTCTTTTTTTCCTGGTTCCGCATGTGCCCTGGTACGGGCTGTTGCTGATTTTGTTCATCGTCAAGGGAATCACGGGGGGATTGGTCAACACCGGTGCCAATACGCTCCTGCTGTGGACGCATGGAGAAAAAGCCGGACCCTTCATCAATGCGCTTCACTTCTTCTTCGGATTGGGCGCTTTTCTCAGCCCGTTCCTCCTCGGGTTACTGATCTCAGCCGGAGGTGATTATTCGGATGTTTACCTTTTGCTCGCAGTGATCGACACGACCGTCGGCGTGATCGTACTGGCTTCGATAAACGCGCCTATTTCGTCACCGAGGCAATCTTCCGGCGGCAACGCGGGCGGGGTGCAGCCTTCCGTGGCGCCGATCGTCATCTCGGCCGCGTTGTTTCTGTTCTTTTACGTCGGCGCGGAATTGACCTTCGGGGGATGGGTTTACACCTACGCAATCACCCTGCATTTGGCAGACGCCGTCCGGGCGGCGTACTTGACGTCGATATTCTGGCTGGCCTTTACCATCGGACGGCTGATCTCCATTCCCGCCGCGCTCCGATTTTCTCCCCGGCAGATTATTCCGGTCGCGCTCGCGGGCGGCGCCGCCTTCCTGTGCCTGCTCATCCTGGCGCCGGCATCTCCCGCCGTGCTGTGGATCGCGGCGGCGGGCATCGGCTTCTGCCTGGCCCCGATCTGGCCGACCGGCTACACCCTGGCCGGGCAATCCGTCCCCTTGACGGCCCGCATCAGCAGCTTGATCCTTCTGGGAGACAGCATCGGCGGGATGGTGCTCCCCGGATTGATGGGCGTGTTGATGGAACGCGCCGGAGCGGCGGCGATGACGCCGGTGGTTCTGGGCAGCCTGACGGCGACTTTTCTGGCATTCCTCGGGATCCTCCTGTTTGGAAATAAACGAAGGGATTCCACCGGGCCTTCCTAAACTTTCGTTTATTCCGATCCACACGCTTTCCTTTTTCGCCTCGGATGGCCACGCCTCCTTCCCGTTAACACTTCTCTAATATCGATAATATTTTTCTTTAACATTCCTTGGTTTATTCTATTCCCATCAAAACGCGAAAGGGAAAAATGGAGGTGCACTATGTCAACCCTGATTCGTTGGGATCCCATCCGTGAGTTGGACGGCATGCACGACGTGATGGATCGGTTGGTCGAAGAGAGCCTCTCCCGCCCTCTGGCCCGGACGCTTTGGGATATCACATCCGAACCGAGCATGGATCTGTACCAGACCGACGCCGCCGTGGTGGTCAAGATGGGGCTTCCGGGCGTCAAGCCGGATGACATCCAGGTATCGGTGGCCAACGGAGTGCTGAATATTCGCGGCGAGCTGAAGGAAGAAAAGGAAGAGAAGGAGAGAATATACCACCTTCGCGAACGCCGGTTCGGATCCTTCAGCCGGTCGGTGACCCTGCCCAGCAATGTAAGCGCAGAAAAAGCGGACGCGCAATTCGAAAACGGTATTTTAACTTTAACCTTGCCCAAGGCCGAGGAGGCCAAGGCGAAGATGATTACGGTTAGGGCAAAAAAATAAAAGCGGGGTAGTGAAAAATGCGGACCGGTGTTCAGTCGGTCCGCATTTTATTTGCTTGGAAATATTCCAGTGATCATCTCGCCGTCGCCTGGAATGATCCTCCGTGAAACGCATCACGATGGCGTGGGGGTCGAAGTAGATGTCTCCGTAGGTGAGACTTCCGGCGTGGGTGTGTTAGTCGGCGTCGGCGTGGCGGTGGGTGTCGGCGTTTCCGTCGCTGTGGTGGTTATCGTCGCTGTTCCTTCTTCCTCTCCCAGGACTGGGTGAACTACAATTCCCTGTGCCGTAAAGGGTCCACCGGTCGGATCTCTTCTGGAAATAATGGTCACGCGGCGGCCGATTGCCAGCTCATCCGCCCGCTCCACCGGCAGGATCTTGGTGTCATCGGTGATCAGAAATGTTTGTACGGTTCTGTCAACGGCTTGAATGGTGATGCTCGTCCCCGGTTGATAGTCGGTGACGATGCCCACATGATGTTTTTTCTCCGGTTTCCCCGGAACCACATGGATTTGAAGCGCGGTCAGGGATCCATCTCCGCCGGCTATTGCGCGGATCAGGACCCGTACACCCGGATTAAGATCTTCGAGCGTTGCATTTTTTCCAAGTGACGGAATATTAATGTCGGTATCCGGCGTAACCACGAAGGAGACCTGGTCGCCCCCATCGGTTTGGATCGTCAGGCTGCCGCTTCCGGCGTTGATTACGTCACCGGAAAAAGTTAATTTCTTCCCTTTGGCAGACCCCTTATCCTTCAAGGTTTTTGTAGCGGCTTTCTCGGTGGCCTTCGCCCCCGGGGTTTTAGTGTTTCTTCCTTCGGCGGACGAATAAACCGCCGGAGCGGCGTTCGGATCCGACCTGGCCCAAACGGCCGAGAGGAGCAACACAGAAGCGACGGCTAGAACCAACGGTTTCATGGATGATGGCTCCTTTCTCTCCGAAGGGTTAGGATCCCGCCGGATCATAAACGACGATTACCGAAAAGTCGACTTCGTTCCCGTCCAGATCGCTTGCAACGCATTGGATTTCATTCGGACCTTCCTCCAGGGGAACCCGGGCGGAAAAGAGTCCACCCTGCCCGGCGACGGCAATCTCGTCGTCAAAGGAAATCACCGTCTCTTCGGGCGCAGTGCCTTTGAAATCCACCCAGGGGGTGGCGACCACATCGTCCGCGTGCGGCGCGAACAGGAAGATTTTTCCACCGGAAGGAAAGGTCGCTGCCAGATACGGCTCGCCGGTTGGGATCTCTGAAGCCGATTGGGCTGTTGGATGCGAACCGGGAGCAGTCGCCGTTATTTCCTGCCGGACTTGGTCGGGGAATACGAAATACAAACTGCTGGCGCAAGAGAATAACAACAATTCCGGCAGGAAAAACGGAATCACACGCATGGATGGAACCGTCTGCATCGACAACCTTTCTTTTGATTGTCCGTGTACAATCGCATTTGCTTGTAGACCGTTATTACCGAAAAATCCCAATAAAAAGGCGGTTGTTAAAAACTAAGCAACCATCCTCAATAGATAACGGGAGGTTTAATCGGTCGTTACATGACCGCCCGGTCGCCAATGGTACTAACGGCGAAGGCGGAGACGCGAGGGGTGCCGAATTTCCCATCCGTAAACCGAAATCCCGTGAAAATTCATGATTTTTTTATTAAGCGATACTCTTGATCTGATTTTATTGAGGAAAACAGGTTTTTAGCGTTATTATCCACTTGAGGTTTATCGAAAGGAAACGGAAGTGAATTAAAGCATTTTCGGATTTCGGCTGTGGTATTCTTTCCTGATATTTGATGTAACAATCCCTGAAGGACACCGTTGTAATGGATGCAACACCGCTTCCGGAATTGAGCGACTCGATTTTGGTGGCCCGGGCAAAGGGGGGAGATACCGGAGCTTTCGGCCAGTTGTACCAGCGGTATGTGGAGAACATTTACCGGTATCTATTCGTCCGGATGGGAGATACGAAGGATGCGGAGGATCTTGCGGAAGAGGTGTTCTTTCGATCGTTTCAATCTCTGGGCAGATACCGTGAGCGCGGATTGCCTTTTTCCGCCTTCCTCTACCGGGTGGCGCATAACATGCTGATCGATTACTACCGCAGTCAAAAAATGAATGTTCCGCTTTCGGCGTCCGAGCCAAAGCCCGACTCGCTTCGTCCATTGGACGACCACGTCATCCGGGATGAGGAGTTAAAGACCTTGCGAGTCGCAATCGACGACCTTCCGTCCAATTACCGCGAGGTGATCATCTTGCGGGTGATTTTATCTTTGCCGACGGCCGTCGTGGCGAAATGGATGGATCAGACCGAAGTGTCGACCCGTGTGTTGCTTCATCGGGCATTGCAAATGCTTCGTGGCAGGGTCCGGGAACAGAATGAAAAACAGATATAACAGCCGGTCGGACATCCTGGACGAATGCCTGCGCAGCATTCAGGAAGGGAAGGCGACGCTCGAGGATTGCCTGCGCGCGCATCCCGACGCCGGCCCCGAACTCCGGAACCTGCTCGAAACGGCCGTCAACACCTGGAACCTAATGGCCCCATTCGGACCGTCGCCGGAATATGTGAAAACTTCCGAAGCCCGGCTGCGCCGGAGAATGCAGGCGGTGCAGAAAACCTCCAATGCGCAGGGAGCAAACCGGTCGCAGTCCGTTTCCTGGGGAATCCTTCGGGCTGCGATTGTCGTCCTCGTGATGGCAGTCTTGTTGGGATCAGGTTGGGGCGTGTTCTCCGCATCCGCTCAGGCAATCCCCGGCGACGCCTTGTATCCGGCAAAGTTGGAATTCGAGCAAGTCCGGCTTGCGCTTTCTTGGACTGCGGCCGGAGACGTATCCTTGCTGGCACAGTATTCGGACCTGCGTCTGGAAGAAATCCAATTATTGGTGAATAAAAACCGCGACCGGGATTTATTAGAGGGGATAAAGCAGTATGAGGGGACGCTCGATCTTCTGGACGTCGCCTTGCAGAGTCTTCCCCAAACTTCGGATTTAAACCAATTGCAGGCTATCCAAGTCCGGCTCTCCGTGCATCTGAGTATTCTCGAGAATCTCCGCTCCCTTGTTCCTTCATCCGCCCAGGAAGCATTGGATCGTGTCATCGACCGGTCGCGCCAAAGCCAGGGTTTGATCCAAAATCTGCGGTTGGGAAAAGGCCCAGTCAGCACACCACCCGGTCAACAAAAGAAGGATACAAAGCAAATTTCACCAACGGAACGAGAGCAAAAGGAAAAAACCAAGACCCCTCCGGGCCAACAGAAGAAAGAGACAGAAAAACCTCTAAAAAAGACAGATTAAAACTAATACCCCTTCGGTTTGATTTACCTGGATTGTTATTATTAGCCCAATTAATGAGTTAATAGTATGGCTTGGGCACCCAAATGAGCGGTCCGTTTGCCAGAAAAATCCCTTGAGCTCCATCATTTTCCCCATAAAAACCACTTTTTTCGCAGATACATATGTTCGAATCCCCATCCTTCATCCCTCTCAATTCCTATCGAAACTTGGGTAGAACCCTCTCATTTTTCCTCTGATAGCCAATGCAAGACGGGGGAAACTATCCTTGTCGAACCATGGCAGGAAATTCGCGCATTCCCGGATTTCATAAAAAATCCGTAAACGAACGACAAGACCTCCTTCGAGAATCCGCCTCGCTCGACGAGGCGACTATCGGCCGCTTAATCCACGGCGGCATCGACCTTGCCACCGCCGATCGGATGATCGAAAACGTCGTCGGTATGTATTCGCTACCGCTGGGGATTGCGACCAACTTCCTGATTAATCAGCGCGAAATCCTTATTCCCATGGTCATCGAGGAACCGTCGGTCGTGGCGGGAGCATCCTTAGCGGCCCGCCTGGCGCGTGAAGGCGTCGGATTTGCCGCTGAGGCGGACGCGCCGGAAATGATCGGCCAGATTCAAATCATGGATGTTCCCGATGTGGAAGCGGCCGAGCGTATGCTCCAAAAAAACCGCGCCGAGATCCTGGCCGAGGCGGGCCAGGCAGACCCGGTGCTTCGGAAAGCGGGAGGCGTCCCGAGAGACATCGCGATTCGCCGCATCGAATCCTCTCCTGTTGGACCGTTCCTCGTTTTGCATTTGATTCTCGACGTGCGCGATGCGATGGGCGCCAACGCCGTCAACACCGCATGCGAACGGATCGCCCCACGGATTGAGAAGCTCACCGGAGGACGCGTCAATCTGCGCATCCTTTCGAACCTGGCGGACCGACGCCTGGCGCGCGCACGCTGCACCATTCCGGTCGAGTCGCTGGCGTTTGAAGAATGGAGCGGCGAACGCGTCCGCGACGGAATACTTGAAGCATATGCCTTTGCCGCGGCCGACCCTTACCGGGCAGCTACTCATAACAAGGGGATTATGAACGGCGTGGATGCGGTCGTGATCGCAACCGGGAACGACTGGCGCGCGGTCGAAGCCGGTGCGCATGCTTACGCGGCGCGCAGCGGAACCTACACTTCGCTTTCGCGCTGGGAGCGTGCCCCCGACGGAGGCCTTGCGGGATTCCTGGAAATGCCGATGGCGGCCGGGATCGTTGGCGGAACCACCCGCGTGCATCCGCTCGCACAAACGGCGTTGAAGATTCTGGGTGTGCAAAGCGCGCAAGAACTGGCGCAGGTGATTGTATCGGTCGGGCTGGCGCAAAACCTGGCGGCGCTTCGGGCCCTAAGCACAGAGGGAATCCAGCGCGGGCACATGCGCCTTCACGCGCGGCAGGTGGCAATTGCCGCCGGCGCGAAAGGCGAGGCGGTGGATAAAGTAGCGCAGCGGTTGGTGGAAGAGAACGCGATCCGCATCGACCGCGCGGAAGCATTGGTCCAGGAGCTGCGCTGAATACCGATGACCAACACAGCGGAAATCCAAGCCGAACCGAAATCCAGCGCGCCGATCATGCGGCCGGCGCGTAAAACGGGCATAACCGGCTACGGAGCCTACATCCCGCGCTATCGGCTGCCGGGTAAAGAGATTTCCCGCGTGTGGACCGAGGGCAATACGCCGCCGATCGTCGCGGAAAAATCTGTTCCGGGGCTGGACGAGGATGTGGTCACCATGTCCATCGAGGCGGCGCGCAACGCGCTGGCACGGGCCGGCATCGCGCCGCAGAAGATCGGCGCCGTATGGGTTGGTTCGGAATCGCATCCGTACGCGGTCAAGCCCACTGCGTCGATCGTGGGAGAGGCAATCGGCGCCACGCCGAATCTCCTGGCGGCGGATTGGGAGTTCGCCTGCAAAGCCGGAAGCGAAGCGATGCAGGCCGCCATGGGCATGGTCGGCTCGGGCATGGTCGATTATGCGCTGATCCTCGGCATGGATGCGGCCCAGGGACGGCCGGGCGATGCGCTCGAATACACCGCCGGCGCAGGCGGCGCGGCGTTCCTGATCGGTCCGGCGGAAGAGGCCCTCGCGGTCATCGAGGCTTCCTATTCCTACGCCACCGACACGCCGGATTTCTGGAGGCGCATCGGCGCGAATTATCCCTCGCACGGGCAGCGCTTCACCGGCGAACCGGCGTACTTCCGCCATACGCTCGCCGCGGGGGGCGCGCTGCTCTCTGCCACCGGCACCAAGCCCGGCGACTACCGCTATGCCGTGTTCCACCAGCCGAATCCGAAATTCCCGCAGCGCGCCGCGGAGACGCTGGGCTTCACCAAGGAACAAATCAAAACGGGATTGCTCGCGCCACAG
>Ga0187886_1003360_pt1 | contig 12006 bp, 10 predicted proteins | sample June2016WEW_20_1_FD_133001 | JGI IMG/M metagenome (GOLD analysis project Ga0187886, IMG submission 133001) | Peatland microbial communities from SPRUCE experiment site at the Marcell Experimental Forest, Minnesota, USA - June2016WEW_20_150 | ecosystem: Environmental > Terrestrial > Soil >...
AGAAAAGAGTCACGGGGAAATCATTACCGTTCTGATTTTCCAGAAAGCTTACCGGATGCCAGACATACGCTGATCAAGAGGCGGGGTGACGGCATCTTTGCGGACTATGCGGACGTGACCAGACTCGGTTGACGACCACAAAATGAGGTGACAGCGATGGAAAGACTTGTTCAGGCCAAAATAGCCAGATATTCCCCTGAAGACGATAAGAAATGGGTCGACGAATTCAAAGTGCCCCATTCAAAGGGGATGACTTTTCAGACGCTCCTGCGCTACATATATGAAAACCTCGATCCCACCCTCAGCTTCAGGGACTACCGGTGCGGCAGAGGGGTCTGTAATACCTGCCGCATCAAAGTTAACGGTAAAGCCATTAAACCTTGCGCTACCCCGGTTGAGGCCGACAAAGAGGTGCTGCTGGAGCCGGCCGGCAGCAAAGTGATCAAAGACCTCGTAATAAGCTATGACTGATCGCGTTTAAACGAGAAAGTCTCTTACGATGTTACCGGAAGGACTGGGGGAGATATGAAAGAGGAAACGCGGTTGTCGAAAGACACCAAACTGGCAATGATCTCGCAGTACATCGGTTACGCCCTCGACGCGTATGACATGGCGCTCTTGATGGTGATGGCGCCCATCCTGGTGAACGTCTTCACCTCGCCCAAGGGGAGCGCTGCCTGGCAGTACGTTACGGTTGTGCTTACCTACTCGATCTCGCTCGCCGTCCGTCCTCTAGGTTCCGGCTTTTTCGGCCACTACGCGGACAAGATCGGAAGGCGGCGTCTTCTCGTTATCAGTATCGCAGGCGTTGGGCTCATGTCGGGTGTCTGCGGCATCCTTCCGACTTTTGCCCAGGCCGGCGTCTGGTCTTACATACTTTTCTGCGCAACCCGCTTCGTCATGGGAACCATGTTCGGCGGCGAGTATGCGGTCGGTCACACGTTTGCCATCGAGCATGCACCGAGGCGCAGGCGCGGCATGATCGGGGGCTTCGTCCAGTCAGGTTTCCCCATGGGCTACGTTTTTGCCGCCCTGGTCTACGCGCTCTTTTCCTTTTTGCTAGGTAAGCAGGGAATGCTCCAGTACGGCTGGCGGATAATGTTCCTGACGGGCATGGTGCCTGTGGTTTTCGCCATCTATATCAGGAGCATGCTGAAGGAATCGCCCGAGTTCGAAAGAACGAAGGCAAAAGGAGACCTGGACAAGGCGCCGTTCTTCAGCCTCTTCAAGCCTCCCGCGCTCTGGACGTTCCTGCAGGTCTTCGTGCTCATGACGGGTCTGTTCCTGAGCGAATATTCGGTCCTCGGCTTCCTTCCCAGCATCCTGACCCTTAACGGGCGTGGCTTTGCGCCTACCACTTTCAGCCTCATCTACGGTTTTGCGATGCTCCTCGGGTCGATCGGATACTTCGCGTACGGGACGGTGTCCGACTTTGTAGGAAGGAGAAGGCTCTCGCTTTACTACGCCGTCGTTATGGTTGTGCTCGCTATCCCCACCTACTATATACTCTTCCACGCGGCCCTTTCGCGCAGCATCATGGCGGCTATAGTGGGGACAACGATGGCAGCCATGATCAAGCTCATGTGGGGTATGCTGCCCAGCTACCTTTCCGAGCGGTTCCCCACGAAGCGCCGGGCCGTTGGCGTGGGGTTCGGCTTCTCGTCCGGCACGCTCATTGGCGCCTGGTTCAGTGCCTATGTCTGGTGGGTCCACGGCATCCCTTTCATAAAATCTATCGAAGGGGAGTACATGTGGCTTTCGCCAGCCGTTATTCTTGTGATCGGCGCAATGATGACATTCTTTGCCATGCTTTACAGCCCCGAGACTAAGGACCTGGAGCTGTGGGATATAAAAGACGCGCCGGCCCGGGGGGTGGTGCTGGCTGACGAAAAAAAGGCCCGGCCCGAACTGACCTTGGGCTGAGCGGTAAGAAATCGCGGCGGCTTACTGCCGCCCGGGGACGGATAGGAGTTGAAAAAGCTTCTAAAATGAGCCCGAGACTGATAACATATCATCTCCGGCACAGGGAGTTCATAAAGAACGGCAAAGGGGTTATCCGTTTCGGTTTGTGCCCGGCCGATTGTGATCGCGGCGGGGGACGACAGGTCATCGAGCCCCTGAAAAGACGCTCAGAACCTTAAAATATAGCATACGGATGTGGAGACGATGATTAAACAAAAGCAAATTCTATCGAAACAGGCCTATGACTTTATCAAGGAAAAGATCGTCCGGGGGATCTTCCTCGGGGGTCAGCCGATCCTCGAATCCCAGTTATGCGGCCATTTGGGCTTCAGCAGGACGCCCGTGCGCGAGGCATTGAAACTCCTGGAGAAGGAGAACCTGGTTACCCTGCACCCGAGAAGGGGGGCGTTCATCACCACCGTTCCGCTCAAGAGGATCCGCGAGATCTTCCAGGTAAGAGAAATCATCGAGGGCGAGATAGGCCGGCGGGTCGCTTCCGTTATTTCCGAGCGGGATCTGACCGATATAGAAGGGAGATTGCTGTCGATAAAGGACAGACTCGATCGACTGAAGCCAACCGACGCGCAAGAGGCTGTGAAGACGGGACGGCAGCTTCACGAATTGATTTTCAGAACCTTTGGGAACGAGACGTTGATCGATTTTATGGAGATGCTCCGGCTCGACGTGGAGAGGGGGTGCGACTTTGCAAGCAAAGAAACGGAAAATATGGTCCTGTTCCTGCACCACCATCTGGAGATAATAGACGCATTGAAACACAGGGACGGGGAGCGGGTCAAGCGCCTGCTTACCGATCACATATCGAAAGCAAGGGACGCAGTCCTGTACTAATCAATAGGAGGCTTATGATGGGATTGTACAATCTAGACTGGGGAAGCTTACGGAAATGGCGGATCGGTCGATTGACCGGCCAGATGGATGCGTCGGGGACCGATGCCTTACTGCTGCATGGCTACTTGAATGTCAAGTACGTGACTGACCAGCAAATGCGGGAAGGCCATGCCTACGGGGAAGCGCAAGATTATGTGCTGCTCCTGCGAAATGGGGATTATGTTTTTTTCTCCAACCCCTTTTTCAGGCTGGAGACAAGAGAGTATTGTCCATGGATAAAGCGCATCGAAGACCCTGACCGGCTTTTTAGTGTCATCGAAGAATTCAAGCTCGAGAAGGCAGCCATGGGGGTAGACCCGCTTCTCTCGTACGAGTTGGCCGACGAGATCAGAAGGAAATATCCTTCGATGAAGCTTCTGGATGCGCAGAAATATATCGATGAAGCGAAGGCGATCAAATCACCCGAGGAGCTCAAGGTCATGCGGGAGGCAGCGATGATCGCCGAGGTGGGGATGACTGCGGGGCTGGCGGCCGTACAACCGGGGATACCCGAATACAAGATCGCCAGGGCCTGCGAGTCGGCTGTCTGGGAAGAAGGGGCCTTCCCTTTCAACAGCTATGTCGCCTCCGGATTCAATACCGCGATCACTGCCGAGGACATCTTTCAGAAGCGTGTTCGTACGGGCGACCTTGTTTACATCGACACCGGTTGTGTGTACGGCGGCTACGTCATAGAATTTTCGCGGACGACAATCTGCGGCAAGCCGTCCGGCGACCAGAAGAGGATCTACAGGGCGGTCTACAATGCGCTGCAGGAGTCGTTCAAGGTCCTCAAACCAGGCGTTTCGACCTTCGAGATCAAGAAGATTCAGGACCGGGTGCTGGGTGATAGCGGCTACCCCAGGGTAGAAACCTCCTCCATCCATTCGATAGGCGTCGGTTATCACGAATGGCCGAGCGGCTACCTGAAAGAGAACGACTGGAGACATTGGGAGGCGGAGGACGTCGAGCTGCGCCCCGGCATGGTTGTCAATATACAGCCCGCAATCTACACGCAGGACCCAGAAATCGGCGGCGCGAGGCTGGAAGATACTATCGAGATTACAGACGATGGAGCTCGCGTGCTGACGAAAACGCCGTATTGCGATGAACTGCTCGCATAAATCAGCGGGGCCTGGTACAGACTTTAACGCTCGGCCGGCCGGCTTAGCAGCCGAACGTTTCAAAAAAACGTTCGCAGGGAGGAAGAACGATATGAAAAAGGTGCGTCGCGATGTGATGGATGTCGATTGGATTCCCCATCCTGTTGCAAAAGGGGTAACCATGAAGCCTCTTGTCACGAGAAAGAACAATGAGACGGACGTGAGCTGTATCCTGGTCAGGATTCCAAAAGGCGGCGAGGTCCCCGATCACGTACACGAGGAACAGGACGATATCCTTTATCCGCTTGTCGGGCGGGCGATAATGTCGGTTGATGGAGCCGGTTCTTTTTCGTTAGTGCCTGGATGCATTGTGCATGTGCCCAAGGGGACGAAGCACAGGATAGAAAACGTCACGGAAGAGATCCTTCTTTATGATGTTTTTTGGCCGGCCCTGATGTGATGAGGTAAATCGATCGTGAAACCTGGTGGCAAGCGGCTTGACCCTTCGTTCCCGTGTCAGAGAGGCTCGGAGGTTAAAATGACAAACAAACAGCTCAAGGAATGGGTTGTGGAATCTCTGTCCAGAAAACAAAAAGCACTGATAGCGGTCTGTGACAGGCTGTGGAATACACCCGAGTTGGCAATGCAGGAATCCCGGACTTCAGAGTTCCTTTGCAGGCTGCTGCGCAAAGAGGGGTTTAACGTCCAGACGGGGACCTCGGGCATGCGCAACGCCTTCCTCGCCGAGTTCGGCCGGGGCTCACGGAAACCGGTGGTCGCATTTCTGACCGACCTCGACGCGGTCCCGGGCGTTTCAAACAAAGCCGTTCCTTACCGTGATCCGTTGGTCGAGGGGGGAGCAGGCCACGGATGCGGCCATCCTCAAATCAACGCCGGAAATGTGGGTGCAGCCATAGCCGTCAAGCGCGGGATCGAAAAGATGAAGATTGACGGAACGATAAGGGTCTACGGGGGCGTGGGAGAAGAGCTGCTGGTAGGAAAGGTTTTTCTGGCCAGGGATGGTTTGTTCGATGACTGCGACGTAGTGCTGAATTCACATCCCACCTTCCTGAACGCCGCGAATTCGAATACCTGCTGTTCGCTTCTTTCCGCCGAGTTCACTTTTTTCGGGCAAAGCTGTCTTGCGGCGAAGAACCCGGAGGCGGGGAGGAGCGCCCTGGACGCCGCCCAATTGGCTGCTATGGCGGTCAGCATGAGAAAAAGCTATATGGCCAGGGGCACCGTCTGCGAATATGTCATTCCCGATGGCGGCTCTCAGCCGAATGCCGTTCCGGATATCGCAAAAATATGGTTTATGGTGCGCCACCCGGACGTAAAGTGGGTGGAAGACGCTTACGGCAAGATAGTCGACGCAGTCAAAGGGGCGGCAATCGCGACAGGCACGACGTCGAAACAACGCTTCCTCACGTTCTGTTATGGGTACCTGCCGAACGAGCGATTGGGCCAACTTATCTATGACAACGCCAGGATGGTCGGAGCGCCGACTTTTACAGCCGCAGAAAAAAGGTTCGCGAACGAGATCCGCAAGAATTACGGACTCGACGAGATCCCTGAACCGATCCACGAGGGCATCGAGTTCGTCAAGGGCGGCGTCGATATGTACGCCCAGGATGGAGCGGATGCGAGCTATATCGCGCCCATGGCAACCGTCAATTGTGCCTTTCCCAGAGACGTAAGCGTTCACGGGTGGGGGACGACGGCGGTGTCAGGCAGCTCCATAGGGCATAAGGGACTTATGTTCTGCGCCAAGACGCTGGCGGCTACTGCCGCGGATATCCTGACCCGTCCTGATATCCTGAGAGAGATAAAAGACGAGTTCCAGTCCCGGACCCAGGGCCGCAAGTATCGGTGCCTGTTGCCCGAGGACGTAAAACCGATCGGCGAAGATTTCATGAATTACCACGTGAAGCAACGTTGGTAGCGGTGAGAAGTGAGGAGAACAAAACTATCGAAACGGAGGAATGAACCATGTCAAAGGATCTAAGGAGCTACCTCAAGGAAGTTGAAAACCGCATCCTCTATGTAAATAAGGAGGTGGATGTGGTCAATCAGGTCGGGGAATTGATTTCACAGGCAAATGCGCCCATCATGTTCACCAACCTCAAGGACTATCCTCATTGGAGAATGTGCGATCTCCTCGTTAAAACCAGAGATTCCCAGGCTGTCGCGCTGGGTACGACCCCGGACAATGTTGTGCCTCATCTCGCCAAGGGCATTACCGAGAATTCAGGAACCATTGAAATGGTTAACACCGGCCCGGTTAAAGAACAAATATTTCTGGGTGAAAAGGCAAACCTCTTCTCTATTCCCATTCCGAAGAACTCCGACGTTGACGCCGGAAGATATATCGGGTCCGGAATGTGTATTACCAAAGATCCCGAAACGGGACTCCGCAACGTGGCTTGCTTACGTATCATGATCAAGGGAGAGCGCCATACCGCTTTTATGATGGTTCCCAGGCATACCTGGCGACACTTGAACAAATATGAGAAGCTCGGTAAGCCCATGCCGATGGCCGTCGCGATCGGACATCATCCGGCCTATGATATTGCCGCGAACGTGACCGTCGCGTATGGCGTGGATGAATTGCAATTGGCCAGCTCGTTGATGGGTGAACCCGCCCGGTTGGTAAAGTGCGAAACTATAGATATGGAAGTGCCGGCCGACTCCGAAATTGTGATCGAGGGTACTGTTCTGCCCGGTGTCAGGGAAGAGGAAGGGCCCTTCGGCGAATTTACCTGCTTTATTTCCGGAGAGGGGAAGAGCCCTGTGTGGGACGTGAGCGCAATCACCATGAGGCATGATCCTATCTTCAGGCACGTCCAGGCCACGGAGTTTACCGAGCATCAGGTTTTGTGCGGTTTGCCGATGGAAGCCGTAATTTACAGCCGGATCAAGGACGTTAACGGTGGTATAGAACTTTACGATGTTCATGTTCCGCCCTGGGCCAGCCAGTGGGTGACAATAGTACAAATGACGGCCCATTATGAAGGCCAGGTCAAAGATGTCCTGATGAATGCCCTGAGCAGCCCGTATCTGCATCCGAAGATTGCTATCGCAGTAGATCCCGACGTGAACATCTACGATCCGGCCGACATGATGTGGGCAATTTCTACCAGGGTCAATCCGGCCAAGGATGTCACCGTGCTTCCCGATTGTAGAATGCATCCCATGGATGTTGCCTGCCCGCAGATCAGCCCTCCGGGTGAAAGCACCTGGCAACGAATTGGGGGCAAAATGATGATCGACGCAACCATGCCTTCTACTTTCAGGGCCAACGAAAGAAAAAGATTCCGCCGTTGCCGTCCCATGGGCTGGGGTAAAGTGAAGCTGGAAGATTTCCTCAAATAGAGGATGGGGGGCGCTGGCCTGCCAACGGGGAACAAGTCAATAACTTATTCGTGACCTAAAGGGCCAAGTAAGGCTTCAGAAGGCGGCGAGGATGTGGTGTTTGACCAGCCCCGCCGCCTCGGAGCCAGGATACGTGGGGGGGGGTCAATTATGTCAAGTACTATGATTATGATTGCCATCGCTTTGGCCTACGTCGTTCTGATGACGGCGATAGGCGTTTATATGAAAAAACGTTCCACCACCACCGATCAGTTTATGACCGGCGCGAAGAATTTTGGCCCTTTCGTAATTGGCGCCCTCTTGATGTCCGATTTTATTGCGATAAACGCAACCACAGGCACAGCGCAGACCGCCTATACGGCAGGGATTTCGGCTTCCTGGAGCATGCTTACCTTGTTACCCGCCTTTGTGTTGTTCGCTTTCTTTTTGGCGAGAAAATTTCATGAGCGAGGGGAATATACGATTTCGGGGGCTATTTCGAAAACCTATGGCAATAATGCGCGTCTTGTCACTTCGGTGATTATGCTCTACACGTTGTTCATCATTAATATTTCCACGTATGCGAGCGGTGCGGCAATGGTGGGGGTTTTGCTCAATATGCCCAAAATTATGGCCGTAATCATTGTTGGGCTCGTTTCCGTGATTTACGTGACAACGGGTGGAATGTCGGCCGTCGCATATACCAACGTAGTTCACGTAATAGTAAAGTATCTTGGCGTCCTTATCGCTGCCAGCGTCGGATTGGCGGCCGTGGGCGGCTATTCCGAATTACGGATACACCTTAAACCGGAGATGCTCAGTTGGACACATGTTGGGTGGCCGACGATAATTGCCTGGGGTATCGCCACTTTGGGTACGATTTTTTCCACCCAGTATGTTATCCAGGCAATCTCGTCTACGTCAAATACCGATAAGGCGATAAAAGCCGGTATTTGTGCCGGGTTGCTGGTAGTGCCCATTGCGCTTTTAGTGACACTGGTTGGGCTTTGTTCAAAGGTCCTTTTTCCCAATATCCCGTCGGCCCAGGCTTTCCCGATTTTAATCAGGTTAATGAATCCGTTAGCTGGCGGTCTGGTCGTAGCCGGACTGGTAGCGGCAATTTTTTCAATCTCTTCGGCGGTTGCTCTCGCCGGCGCCGCGCTTCTCATGAAAGACTTTTATATACCCCTCATCAATAAAAATGCCACTGATGCCGAGGCGCTAAGATTTTCTCGTATCTCGACCATATTGATGGGTCTCTTGCCGATTCCATTCGCTATCTTTGTCCCGCAGATTTTGAACACCCTATTTTTCGCGCGGGGATTGCGCACCTCTATTTCAGCGGTAGTCGTTCTCATGTTTTACGCGCCTCACTTCAGCAGCGGACGAGGGGCCACTTTTGGCATGCTTATTGCGGCTATTGTGACAACCGTCTGGTATCTCGCGAACAATCCATTCAATATAGACAGCATCTATATCGCCGCCGCCACTCCCTTAATCGTCATGGGACTCGATCATTTGTACCGGTGGTATTTTCGGGGACGCCCTGTAGATGCCAAGGTTGTCCGAGCGTGAAAACCCGCCGGCTGAACGCCAGCCGCGAAATGAAAACGTGCGCGTGAGCCTTTTTTCGCCTCTCGCGCTTTGGAGGTATTTACGAGGAAATCGGTAATCGTCATAGGGGGCGGCCTCGCGGGCATGACAGCCGCGATCGCTGCCCATGAAAAAGGGGCCGAGGTGATTCTCCTCGACAGGGGCTCCATGGGCACGGGAACCAATTCCGCCCTCGCCAACGGGCTCTTCTCAGGCCCCTCTTCGGCCTACGGCGCCGACGAGTATATGCGGGATACCTTTGAGAGCGGCAGGATGCTCAACTACGAGCCCATGGTACGAATGGTGGCTGATGAGGCCCTGGCTGCCATTGACCTGATCAGGTCGATGGGGGTCGTCATAGAGGAGACGGGCACTTCCTGGCACTCCGTCAAGCCGCCCCGGCCGGAAATTATCCCCGGCTTCGCCCTCGTGAAGAAGGTGGCCGATGCGGTCAGGCGCCTGCCGCGGGTCCGCTTCGTCGGGGGGTTCTACGTGACCGAACTCGTCCGCGATGAACAGGGGATGCGCGGGGTAAGGGGTTTCCTCGCCAACGGGGCAGAGACATCGCTACACGCCTCCGCGGTCATACTGGCCACCGGCGGGGCCGGCGCCATCTACGAGATGCACGACAACCAGAGGAACATCACGGGACAGGGGTACCGGCTGGCAGCCGCGGCGGGACTCCAGCTCTGGGACATGGAATTCGTCCAGTTTATCCCCGTCGTGCTGGCGGAGCCCCACACGCCCCGCATGCTCCTTTTCTCACCCTACCCCGCCGGCACAAAGCTCATTAACGGGGCGGGGGAGGACCTGGTCGATAAATATGGTCTGGCCCCTCTCAATGACTCAGTGAGGAAGAGGAGAGACGACCTCTCTATATGCCTCTTCAAAGAGAGCAGGACCGGCCCCATCTACATGGACTACCGGAACGTGGCCGATTCGGCCTGGACCGTCCATCCCCTGGTCCTGCTCTCCGGCGTCAAATTCGACTTCAAAAACCGTCCCGCCCGCATCCTGCCGGCGGCGCACTTCTTCAACGGGGGCGTCCGCGTCACCGGCCGCGGCGAGACGGCGCTGCCCGGCCTCTTTGCATGCGGGGAGATCGTCTGGGGCCTCCACGGGGCCAACAGGCGCGCCGGGAACGCGCTGACCGAGTGCGTCGTCTTCGGGCAGGCAGCGGGCCAAGCCGCGGCGGCTTGTGAAGGCGAGGACCGCCCGGCAGTCGAGGGGCGCCGCACCCGGACCGACTCTCCCGGGCCTTCCTCTATGGGGCGGCTCCGGGAACTGCGTGCCTCCCTCAAGAAGCTCGCCTGGGAGAAAGCGGGGATAGTGAGGAGCGGTGCCTCGCTGCGCCAGGCCCTCGATGAGGCGACGCATCTTGACGACCTCATCCGGGAAGTGCGCCCCGGCGACATCGGGCAGAGGCTGACGCGGGAAGACCTCTTGAGCGCCTCTTTCGTGCTGAGGGCGATACTGACCGCGAGCCTGGCGCGGACTGAGAGCAGGGGCTGCTTCAGCCGCAGCGACTATCCCGGTGAGGACAACGACCGGTGGCTGAAGAATTCATGTCTAAGCTACGGGGTGAAGACGTCGACGTTCTCTCTCGACCATTCTCCCGCATCGGGGCCGGTGCCGTCGTCCCGTGCGCCGCAGGCGCTATGAGCTGTTTCCTTGTTGGGCATTGCAGGAAGAGTGACGTCGGCATTTCATGAATTAATGTTATACTCTTGGCCTGCAAGGAGGATCGATGTCTACAGAGAGTACCATTTCCGTTGAAGATGCCGTTGCCGTCCCGTTCTTTAAGAAAATACCGATATCCATAGAGCGGGGGAAAGGCGTCTACGTGTGGACTGAAGAGGGGACGAGGCTTATGGACTTCACCGCCGGGTGGGGCGTGACGTGTCTCGGCCACACCCATCCGGTAATCATACAGGCGCTGCGAGAACAGAGTGAAACAATTATGCAGAACCCCAACTCGGGGCTCACCTACTCACCGGCCCGCGCCCGCCTTCTATCCTTAATGAGGCAGATACTGCCGGCAAATCTGACGCGCGTATTCTTTTCGAACAGCGGGGCCGAGGCGAACGACGCCGCCATAAAGCTCGCACGGAAGGTGACAGGAAGGCCGGGCGTGGTCTCCTGCGAGCAGGGCTTCCACGGCCGGACCGTGGGTACCCTGTCCGCGACGGGACAGGCGGCGCATAGGGAGAGATTCAACGTGCTCGTGCCGCATCACGCGTTTGTCCCTTACGACGACATCCCGGCGCTGAAAAAAAGCCTCACGTCTCACGTGGCTGCCGTCATCATCGAACCCATTCAGGGTGAGGGCGGTGTTCAAATTCCTTCGAAAGGATGCCTCGAAGAGGTGCACGGGCTATGCAAAGGGAACGGGTCGCTCCTGATCGTCGACGAGATCCAGACAGGGTTCTGCAGGACGGGGCCGATGTTCGCGATCGAATCGTCTCCGGGCGTAAGGCCGGATTTCCTCACCATGGCAAAAGGTATTGCCGGCGGTTTTCCGTTAGGGGCGTTCGCCATTTCGGAAGAGGTGTCGGGCAGGATCGAGACGGGCGATCACGGAGGCACATATTCGGGAAATCCCCTCGGATGCGCCGTCGCTTACGCGGTCATAAAGTATCTCATCGATAACCGTATCGGTGAGGGCGTAACGGCCAAAGGACGGATCATCCGTGAGGAGCTCGACCGGTGGAGAGAGTCACATCCGGAGTTGATCGTCGATGTGCGCGGAAGAGGGCTTCTCCTCGCCATCGAATTCAAAGAGGAACGGATGGCGGCCTCCATAGCTGACCATTGCCTGGCGCACGGCCTGATTGTCCGTCAGACCCAGGGCAGGATGATAAGGCTGTTCCCCTCACTGACAATTACGGAAAGCGAGATAGCGGAAGGATTGGCGATCCTGCATCAGGCGGTCCGAGCCCTGCGTGCCGAGAGGCTTGCTCCGTCCGCAAGGGGCATGGGGTCAAATCTTTACAGGCTGTTGAAAAACTCGCCCTTTCCCTCATAAATCAGTGGTTTTCCTCTCATCCGTCTGCTAGAATTCAATAACTAAAACGATTGGAGGGATGGGTGTTAGGCAAAAAAGATCGCA
>Ga0187886_1003361_pt1 | contig 12004 bp, 10 predicted proteins | sample June2016WEW_20_1_FD_133001 | JGI IMG/M metagenome (GOLD analysis project Ga0187886, IMG submission 133001) | Peatland microbial communities from SPRUCE experiment site at the Marcell Experimental Forest, Minnesota, USA - June2016WEW_20_150 | ecosystem: Environmental > Terrestrial > Soil >...
ACAGGTACTCCGTCTGCACCACTACTCCATTCACACCGAGCGATCCTACGTGGACTGGATCGTGCGGTTTGTTCGTTTCCACAGCATGCGGTCCCGTGAGCACCTCTTCCCCGCCGAAGCCAATAGAGTGAAAATGGGGACGTTGATGTGAAATCTATAAATCTAATCTGCTGACTCCATTTTTTGAATTGCGTTAACGACAGCTGATCCACATCCCCCATGTGTCTTGCTATTTCTGCCATCGGCATTTCCATTTCATGACTCAAAGATGTAAATCACGATTTTCAGCAACGTCCCCTAAAGCCGTCCCTCGGCGGCTTTTTGCCGTCGCTCTTAATGCCGTTGTTAGGTTTCTTAATTCTTGTTGTAACCAAAGGTATTTGTTTGTAGCACTCTCTTCCAGTATTGCTCTCGGTCGATGATTGTTTGGTCGTCAGTCCTCATTGACCGAAACTCTAGGATTGAAAACTGAAAATTTTCACGGGCATAGTCGATGCCTTTGGTATTTATAATTTTTGTGAGCTCATCGTTCCACCCGTGGCCTGTGCCGATATAGCAAGCCCATCTTGACCAAATGCCTGAGTCACCATAAGCCGAACCAACGTACATCTTGCCATTGCTTCTATCTACTATCAGGTAGACACCTTTCACATTCTCAAGAGCAGATTTCCAGTCTGGTTTATGCTGCTTAATGATTGCTTCAAGCTGAGAAAAACCATGTTCTACATTTTCGTAGCCGCAAAAGGCTTCACCCTCAAAAGGTTTATCAAAAAGCTGTGCGACCTTTAGCTCACTGAAATGATTTTCCAGATAGAACGCTCGCCCTCTAACGCCGGGGCCTGGATAATGAATAAGCAGACGCCCGACATACTCTTGATGTAGCTCGACGAGGTTGACTGTATACGAATCAACGTTTCGTGCGACTACTTCAAAAATACCACCGAAGAGCCACTTATCTGGTTGGTGATAATACCGAATCAAACTGAAAATAAACTTGCGGCTGAAGTCGTCGCGTCCGCCTCGCCAACTGTTCCATCCTTTCCACTCATCCGGATCGCGAACAAAAACATCAAGTGGTTGCTCTTCGCCATTCCAGACGGCAAAGTGAATCTTATACTCGCCGAGATTATTTATAGGCAATATTTTGCTAACTGAGATGTCCATATTAACTCCAAAAACCTAACGCTCGGCGCTGAGCGGCGGGCGCGAGGATGCGGCCTCAAGGCATGCAGCCGAGTGAACGTCCGCTCGAGCGCCTGGTTCGGCGCCATATGCCGTTTGCTTTATTATTATTGATCACGACCGTCAGGCGCCGGGCCAGGCGCGCTTAGCGAAGCTCAGCGCCGAGCGTTCGGCGGGAACGGTTTTTTCTTTTTGTTCCCGCCGAACGAGCGAAATAACCCGCCGGGGCAACCAGCCGCCGCAAAAAACCGCAGAGGCTATTCCCGGTCGGGTTGATTTTTGTGTTCGGCGCAGATTTTAGATATTTCGTTTTCTTTTCCAAGGTGAACTAAGATCCAAGGCAGAAACTTATCTACTTTGGTATTATCTTTTAAAGAAGCCAACAGTGAATGTCTGATTGCTTTAATACCTGCTTTTGGCTTGTTCAATAATAACTTTTGAGTATTCTCTGGCAAGAGGCTTATGATATCGACTTTTTGTTTCACAAAATACAGACTACTGTCTTGTTTTATACTTACGATTCTATTTTTAAATTCGTCACTTAGATGTGGCAAAAAACAACTATCCACATATACGCCGATGGGCAACCCCTCTTCCCGGTCATGTGCCGATATGATGCCTCGTCCGCCGCAGAGACTAATGCTGGTATATCTTGAGCCTAGTATGCTTTCATCAGATATTTTTCCCATTTTGAAAGAGAAAAATGCATCTTTTAATATTATCGCTCTGCTCGATTCATCTTTTTGAAGCAAGTAAAGTTGATAACTCAGTGCGAACTTTACAATCCGGTCGATAATGTTTGTAACATCTTTTCGTTGTGAAATAACTATTGAATCGGCGTAGATACTCACATCAAAACTATCTTTGCTTTCCGCCTGATTAAAATGCTTGCAGAATACAATATCAAAATTACCTAAAAGCGCGTGTATTGTCGTAAGAGCTTGAGCTTCTGTTGGGGTTGCACTTTTCCAATATGCCCTCGTCCCTAATAAATCAATGAACAGAACTATAGCATTGTCATCAAAGGTTCTTTTTATAACATCAAATACATGAGCCATTGCTTAATCTCGTAATTTTATATGTGCCGAACGCCCGGCGCTGAGCGACGGGCACGGAGGCTTCATGGAGTTGTGAAGCCGTAGTGACCGCTCGCTCCAGCGCCTGGTTCGGCGCCATATGCCGTTTGGTTTATTATTATTAATCACCACCGTCAGGCGCCGGGCCAGGCGCGCTTAGCGAAGCTCAGCGCCGAGCGTTCGGCGGGAACGGTTTTTTCTTTTTGTTCCCGCCGAACGCGGCGGGTCACCGGGAGCCAGTTTATTCGGCGATCCGGTGGAACCGTTTGTTAGCGCGTGCATCTCTTATTCTTGGCTCTCGCCACGACATAGACAGGGGTATTCTCTTGGCTTCCAGGAAGCACTATTACTTTTCTTCTTCTCGGCCTTAACCCTAATGACTTAATGATTGGCTTGGCAGTTGTCTTAACGGTGTGTGTAATGCCAAGTTCATTTGGCTTGAATATTTTTTCTATCTTGAATGTTTGATTCACTGCAAGCGCTACAGGAATCTTGCCGTCGGAATAGGAAACCTCCCCGGCATGAACGACTGTCTTTGCTTCGAGGTAAAACGTCCTAAATATGTTCGCAGGCAGTTGCATCTTCCAGAGAGCGTTTTGAGTATCAATCCAGGATTCCATACGTGACCACCATGTGAAAGCATCCTTGAAAGAAGAAAACAGGAGGAGAACGGCGTCTCCTATTTCGCGAACAAACCAAAAATAATTTTCTGGGTTGATATAGTTAAGGCATTCAATACATCGAAGGATAAAGGACTCGACGCGTTTTTTGTTAAGTTCAACTCCTAATATTCCCGATGCCTCCGTTGATCGGGACAGGTCGGACAGGACTATATAATACAAGCCAGGGCGAAACAATCTGGACCTCTCCAGTTTCATAACCTGCCTCATAGCATCTATTGCATCTTCCCGAGCATAGTGAGGAATATGGTCAAAGGTCCCTGGCTCAAATCCTAGATATTCATCAATGGTTTTTGGATTCATTCTTCCCATTTTTCCTCGCTAACGGAAAGCTCAGTGGGAGGCGAAGTCCGTTTTTCGCCGATCCACTGCAGCGCCGGGTTAGAGCTCGTATGGATCGATTCTCAGCGAGAAGGAATCAGATGCTACGGAGGCTTGGTATAATGGCACTGGGTGTTTACGTTCTTGCAACCAAGTATTGACAGCCTCTTTGTCCTCTTCCTTCATAAGCACCCCAAAGATAACTCCCACAAGCATCTCTTCTGGAAAGACCTGATTCCCCGGCCCTTTGTCATGGTCTATTATCCGCCACTCCTCTTCGTACTTCCAGTCAATGGCTTTTGTACGTAAGAATGCATTTACTTGTTCCTCTGGTGAGGCCAACAGATCAATTTGCGGGTACTCTTGGGAGTAATCAACACACTGCGCAAGACTGAAAAAGGGAGTATATTTAGTGGCTGCAAACTTGAGGCACAACCCTTTATGACCAGCGGCATAATGGGACCAGAGAAGAATATTGCTATCCGTAGCAGATAAACAGAGTACACCAGTCTTGTTGACCTTGGCCTGCAATTGGCTTGTCATGAAGGAAAGAAGTCCTAGTTGTGGGGGACGTTGATGAAATCTATGAATCTTGATCCGCTGACTCCATCTTTTGAATTGCCTTAATGACAGCTGATCCACATACCCCCACGTGTCTCGCTATTTCTGCCATCGGTATTCCTAATTCATGACTTAAATGCGAAGATATCTTTGCCCTCAATCGCGACACTTCCCTCCTCTGCCCTCCATTCCGAAGTTCCTCCTCTCTTATCCCTTCTCCCTCGCACATCCTCTTGATCACCTGGTCAATCGATCTTCTCCTCTCTCCAAGTTTCAGCTGCCGCCGCAGACTTCTATCCGCCTCCCTCAAAATATCCTGGACGAAACCTCCTCCCCCCAAAATGCGCGCATCGTGTTTGAGATCCTTCTTTGAATCTCGCAATGAAAGTACCTGCGACCAACCCCCGAGACTTCGAATCAGTCCTCCCCCAACCAGATCCAACCGTCTCCCTTGTTGTTTCCCCTCCTCCATAAACTTCCGGTAACCCCGGATCGCCTTCCCCCTCTCTTCGCTGAACTGCTTGAGGACATATTCCGTCTCTTGCCAATCGTTCTTCCTCCGTCCTGTCAGTACGCCATGACCGCACCAGGGGTATCGGTCCAACTCTTCCATACCCTTCACAATCCCTACCCTTAAGGGATTCAAATGAATATAACGGACCAGTTCCAGTAGATAGGGATCCTCCTCACAGACAATAGATTTGTAACGATTCTGAAACAGATGGCCACTCCTGTGGTATTTTAAATTATATCGGACGGCATGACCCGTCAAAAGACGCCGCATAAATTTAGAAATTCCCTGGGAACCACTGAATATCAAGAGGTGGAGGTGATTATCCATCAGAGTCCAAGCCAGTACTTTCGTTCCAGTCACTTCCACCAGTTCACTGATACGAGAGACAAAATCTTGCCGGTCCTGGTCGTCAAGGAATATCGGGCGGCCTTCAATTCCCCGTACCATCACATGGTGAAGTATCCCAGGTGCGTCTAATCTCGCTTGCCGAGGCATAAAAACCTTCTACCACAATTACCAAGGGATGTAAAGTGATTATTTTCATCAACGTCCCCTAGGTTCCTTTTGCGCGGGCAACTACCTATACAACTGTCACTGGGGACGTTGGTTCAAATGCAACTTGACCTTTGTCCATTCATTGGCCGCTCCTCTCGACGACACCTTTAACTCCGGGACCCTCTATCTCAAACTCCCTGTTATCCCATTAGCCCATCTATCCTTATCTCGTAAACCTCTCGGCAATCTCGCCATCTAGGTATATCCTACTCTTCCTATTCGGCAATGTCAATTTCTGCTTGAACCGGTATCCGCGTTGACGAGCAGCGCTTAAGACTTTTTCTTTTGCAATGCAAAGTTGTATTTGAACCAACGTCCCTCTTTACAAATCTGCAGTTGAGCCTTTCAGAACTATTCCGAGTTGCGCCAACCCATTTCGCGCCAGGGTAAAAATAACCTGCCTCACCAGGAATGTTTCGCTGGGACCGTGGACTTGCATCACCTGAGCATAGTACAATTCTGCCCCCTTGGTAAGGTCCGAGAGGAATATCACACACTTAAGTCCTCCTTTATTTAAACGAGGCTAACGCAAAGATCAGCCGTGAGTGTAACGAGTCGGCTGCATTGTCTTGGTTGAATCATTATTTTTTGCATATATCTAAAGCACCGGTCAGCCGATATGCATTGCCTGGTCCGTGCGTAATAATCTTTTCTAATGAACTTAGGCCAGGGCAAGAACCAAAGTGTAACTCGCTGGGATACTCAAAGATCGGGTCAATAGAGTGCTGCGGCTCTTGTCCTGGAGGTTTCATGTCGATAACTGCCCCGCCTTCAGGAACAGGACAAAAAACATTCGTCCAGCCGCTCCTACACCGGAAGATTCCAGCGAGATGAATGGTGTCACCAAAGTGCACCACTTGGAGAGCGATTTTTCCATCTCGATCTCTAACCTCAAGGGCATTGTCCGTATAGTTACGGTCAAATATACTGTTCTTGTTGGTCTGCCATTCGTTGTTCGTGAGTTCAGCCACGATTTGCCCTTTGGCGTCTCTAATAGTCGTGGTGACGAGAAGCTTTCCGCTCTTGAGACTGAGAGTGAGGATAGGCAGGTTGCCATCCTTAAGAAAAACACCGTCAGGAGAGTCAATCTTGAATCTTGTGGAGCCAATTGATAGGTACCGAACCTGGGCGGAGGCTGGGGACGCAAGCACGCCAGCTTGGGCATGTTCCCTTTTGTCTTTGAGATAATCGTGGTAGGAGACAATTCCGATGACTGCCGCCGCAAGCGAGACTGCGGCGATTACCAGTCCTACGGGACGCTTAAGGTACTTTACTAGGCTTCGAAAAAGGGCTCTTCCGTCCAATGGAGACTCCTTGGTCGCTTTACGATCCGCTTTGCGCCTATTTCGATTTCTCTTGGTACCCATAGTCAATCTCAAATGTCATTTGAATTATGATCCAACGCTGGGGGTCACCGGGAGGCCCGCTCTATGGCCGATCCGGTGCAACCTCTTGTTAAATGCCGTCTTATCTTGTCCAAATCCGACCCTCACGGAGCCAAGCCGGTACGTCAATGTCGGAATTCTGCACAGCAGGATCATTCTCAAGCAACAGTCTCAGTAGTCGAATTGCGGAATACGCCTCCACGATCAATCGTCTCTGGTCCTTTATGTAGCGTTGGTCGAATATGTTTTCGTCTAGCGCATGAGCAGGTCTCTGGCGAAGCTTTCTGACCTTCTTGAGTGCTTTCAGGCTTTCTTGCCATAGTTCCCAATCATCAGCGGTGTCAAAGGTCTGCCTCAGCCATTCATCAAGAATCTGCAGCGTCCCTTTGGTCCGAACCTCGATTCTGCCGTCAGATCTCTCTACATCTGTTTCGTGGGGGACTTCATTTTGAAAGAACCCCTTGTTTATGTTGTCCGAAAGCATCTTGTCTAAGAGCAACACAAAGCTATTGAACTCTTCAAGGGTAGGCCTGATTAGAAAACCAAACTTCTGCGGCCTTTCTTCACCATACTTCCCAAAATCTTGATGGAAGAGTGGCGGCCGTCCCATGGCCTTGGCCATTTGGTTAATAATATAGAGTTCTTTCAAGAACGCGCTACAAATGGGAACACGATCGCCCCAGTCACCGATAATTGCGCTACGGTAGTAATCCGGATGCAGTTTGGAGTCATCGGGCAGTTCTTTTGTCTGCCAAATCAGTTGGTGTTCTGGACTTAATCTTGCCAGATAGCAGAGGAATACAGCGACAGCCCGATCAAGGTTTTCATCATAGGAAAATCCAAAAGTCTGCATGAAAATACGATCGCTAGATCGAAGTCCGTCGGAGTTGTGGCAGATCTTCCCGCTCACATCGTTGTTCTCATAGATGTAGCGAGGATCATTTCGATAGACTTCCAATACTGAAAGGTCAAAAGATCGATATGCTAACTGAGGCTCGCCCAAAGCTAAACACAGTTTATATGGCTTGCCATCGTACTGGACAGGGTCTACTACAGTCTTGAGATGTCTGGGGTGTGGATAGACACAAGCATGAAGTGAGCTTGCGCCCTCAAGCTTGTCGATCTGTCCTTGTTTCTCTTCAAAGCCGGTGCGAATGATGTGAGGGTTAAGATGAACGTCGGAATAGATAATACCCGCCAGGTCCTTATTGATAAGCACGCGAAGCGGGTCGTGGAGTTTGCGCCACGCTACTCCAAGCCGACTGGCAAGGTCGGTGGTAGGAATGCCGTTGAAATCGTGCGAGAGGAGAAAGAACTTCGTCACTTCGCCAAGAACGTCATCGGGATTAATCTGTGAAGGTCTTTGTTTCATAGGCATTTAACGATTTGCATAACCTGCGCGGGCAATCAGCAATACCATCAACCTGACGCGGCTAATCCGCGTCAGGTTGATGCAGGTGTTAGACCGTCATTTCTTTGTGAGCTCTTTGGCTTTAGCAATTATGTGTTTCATTTCCTTTGAAGAAGAAACGTCCCTAAAATCCTTGTCCAGCTCATTCAGTAAATATTGTGCTTGCCCGTGGTCTAAATCAATTGCTTTCTCGATATAGAAAGCCGACTTTATTGGATCTTTAAATAGAGAGTAGATATGAGCCAGGTAACTATAGACCCCCGGATTTGGATTCTGACTTTTCTCTTGAGCAGAAATAATCTCAGAGATGTTTCGAGTTGCCTCGTTGAGTCTATTTTGAAGAACAAGAAGTTTGGTAATTGAAGCTTTGATGAAAAGGTCACTCGGATTTAGAGCAAGAGCCTTCTTCTTGATTGCTTCTGCAGTTTCAAGATTATAGTAAGAATTGCCGCGATCCTTTGGCTCTGTGTAGTTGTATGAAAGGTAAAGATAGATTGAACTTTGTGTTTTACTGTCGACTTCTTCTTTCTTGGCAGTGACAAGGGCTTTTTCAAAAAAATCTATTGAGTTTTTGAAGTCACGCTTTCTTTCATAGTAATAAAGGCCAAGTTTCATCAAGCTGCCAGTTTTGTAGGCTGTACACCAGTTCTTGTCGACTTCTAGAGACTTGTGCCAGCTTTGGCTCGCGTCCTCGTGTCTGTCCATTGATTCTAAGATGAAACCAAGATTTTGATGCCGCATCAAACAGTCGGGACTAAGTTTGATCGCTTCGCGTGTTTCTTTTTCAGCAAGGGGAAACTGACCATTTTCCCAATATTTAGCGCCTAGATTTCCATGTTGATTGCCTTCGGCATTCTTAGGACAATCATATTGGGGGGCTGCGAATGCTCCAAAGCCAAAAACTATTACGATAAGAAATGCAAGACCTAATCTTGACAATTTAGATCCTCTTTATGCTTCTTTTTATGGTCTAACATTATTTTTTAAGTTTATTCTATAGTTGGGAAGATTATATGTATAGAAAAGAAAACTGTCAAGCCATTTTCGGCTTAAAGCCATTGAATTGAAGACACAATTTCGATATAATACTTAAAATTCGATTATTATACCGAAGTTTTATAACTTAAGAGTTTATTATGTTAAGAGCCTATGAAGCGTTTCTGACTAAAAAAGGGGCCGCAAAAAACCAATATGTTCCATACTATTTGAAGTGGGTCTCAGATTGTTGTGGTTTTCTAAACGAACCCTTGTCCAACCGTTTAAGTCGGTCACCATAATCTTCAGACCACCATGATCTATACCCATGTGGCGAAAAAAAACATATTGGGTGTAAGGAGCCCTCTCGACAAATGAGCCCTCCCCATTCAAAGTGCTCGGGAAAATGGAACCTTATCATCTTAGGATTCTTCTTTATCCTTTTATTATCCCCAATAAAAATATATGCAGAGGATTTCAAACCTGCCTTTCCGGGTAAAATCTTTTCTTTCCCACAAGACCATTTTTCTCACCCTGAATTTAAAACAGAATGGTGGTACTATTCAGGTCATCTCCAATCACAGTCTCCGGATAAAAAATCCTATGGCTATCAACTCACCTTTTTTAGAACAGCTTTAAGAGGGGAAACGAAGAACCAAAAATCAAAATGGTCCATTCAAAACCTCTATTTTGCTCATTTTGCCCTCACGGATGAATCGAAGAAGAAGTTTGAATATCGAGAAAAGATCAGCCGAGGAAGCCTGGGGGAGGCTGGTGCTTCTACTTATAAAAAAGATGGAAAACCTTTCCGGGTATGGATTGAGGACTGGTCAATGGAAGGGAAAGAGGTTTTCTTACAGAACCACCTCCTGCGAGCCGGGGATAAGGATTTTGGTATTGAATTTTCTCTCACCCCAGAAAAGAATCCAGTCGTCCATGGTCAAAATGGGGTCAGTCAAAAAGCAGAAGGGGAAGGATATGCTTCGCATTATTATTCCATTTCCCGTTTAAAAACAGAAGGGAAGATCTTCTTGAGAGGTAAAGAATTACCTGCTCAAGGGATCAGTTGGATGGATCATGAATTTGGCTCCAGTCAACTCAGGGATTATCAGGTAGGATGGGATTGGTTCAGCATCCAATTGGATAATCACTTTGAATTAATGTTTTACCAGATGCGCCACTCAAATGGGAAGATCGACCCCTATTCGAGTGGAACAATGATCTTTCCAAATGGTAAATATCAACATCTCCCCAAGAAAGAATTTCAGATTGAGGTTCTGGATCAATGGAAAAGTCGAAAGAGCGGAGCGACCTATCCCTCGAAATGGAGTATCAAGGTTCCTGACCATCGAATCGAATTGCTGCTCACTCCAACCATAAGGGACCAGGAATTGATCACAAAGGAATCGACGCGAGTCACTTATTGGGAGGGTAGCCTAAGGGTTGAAGGAAAATATCAGGGTGACCCCATCAAGGGAGTGGGTTATGTGGAATTGACTGGGTATGCCAGACCTTTTTCCAAAGGAATTTAAGATCATCAAGCCTAAAGGCTTAAGTTACATAGACATTCGTAACTCATGGCTTTAGCCATGACCAGAATTTTATTGGAGGACTCAAAGTGGACCAACTCTTTTACCCAAAGTCAGTGGTGGTGATTGGCGTTTCAGAAAGACCAGACAATCTGGCCAGAATTATTATTGAGAACCTCTTCGAATTTCAATTTAATGGAGAAATCCTGTTGGTGGGTAAAAAAGAAGGAGTTCTCTTTGGAAGAAGAGTCTGCATCTCTATGGATGATCTTCGCGAAGGAATCGATGTGGCGGTCATTCTCACCCCCGCTCCAACCGTGCCAGGGATATTAGAATCCTGTGGGCGGAAAAAGATTCGCTGGGCCATCATTGAAACCGGGGGTTTCAGCGAATATTCCGAAGAAGGAGCACAATTAGAAAAAGAAATTCTTCGGATCGCCAAGAAATGGGGGATTCGGATCGTCGGACCCAATTGTATCGGACTCATCAATGTTGAAAACGGCTTTGTCGTCCCCTTTGCCAACTTGAAGAGGGGAGCTGTCCGTAAGGGAAAAGTTTCTGTCCTGGCCCAGAGTGGTGGTGTATCCTTCGCCTATTTTAACCTTCTCGCCAGTGCCAATGTTGGAATCGCAAAAATCGTGAGCATGGGAAATAAATTGGTTCTCAATGAGATTGACTATCTCAAATACCTCATCCGAGATCCACAGACAGAAATTATCGGTCTCTATTTAGAAAGCCTCGAAAGAGGAAGGGAATTGATGGAGGTGGCCCGATCCACTTCCAAGCCGATCATCCTTCATAAAGCCAATACCGGAGAAGGAAGCCGAAACATCGCAAAATTTCACACCGCGGCCCTTGCCAATGACGATAAGGTCGTAGAGGCAGCATTGAAACAAGCAGATATCGTCAGGGCTAAGGACTTCCGGGCCTTTATCAATGCCGTGAAGATCCTCTCCCTTCCGCCTATGAAGGGGAATAATCTGGTCGTTCTCTCCCGCTCCGGAGGTATCGCCATCGTTGCTGCAGATTCTGCAGAGATGAATGGATTTCGTCTCTTTCCCCTGACCCAAACTTTCCAGAATCGAATCCACAGTTTCTTCAGGGCGAAGGTGATCCAACCCACCAACCCTCTCGATCTGGGGGATCTCTTCGACTTCAATCTTTATACAAAGATTCTGGAACACGTCCTTAAAATCAAGGGAGTGGATGGAATTCTTTTCCAGCATGGAGCAACCGGTGAGGAGAAGGAACCTTCCCGAAATCTGATTCGGGCAGTAAAGGAACTCTCTTTCCACTACCAAAAACCAGTCGCTCTATGCTATTTCACCGAAGAGGAAGAATTAGCTTTTATCAAAAGGGCTCTCGACTACCCCATCTTCACAGAACCCGAAGACGCGTTAACCGCTTTAGCCGTCTCGAGGGATCACTACCGTAAGCAAAACATTTCAAAAGAAAAATTTCAATTTTATTTGGTGAACCGAGGCCGAGTCAAAAATCTCCTTCAAAAAGCAAAAAGGGGGAAGAGGGATCTCCTTCTTTCGGAGGCTCTCGAAGTGCTAAGCGCTTACGGAATCCCAGTGGCGGATTATCAAGTGGTTCATCGGAAAGGTGACTTAAAAAAAGCAATGGAAAAAATGGGAGGTCCTGTTGCATTTAAGGTCATTTCCCCAACTATCCTACATAAATCGGATGTAGGAGGAGTTATCCTCCATATTGAAAATCTAAAAAAGGCTGAGGAGGCTTTTGATAAGATTAAAAATTTACCTCAAGGAAATTCATCCAGTGTTCTCATACAAAAGATGGTCTTGGGTGGAA
>Ga0187886_1003362_pt1 | contig 11995 bp, 6 predicted proteins | sample June2016WEW_20_1_FD_133001 | JGI IMG/M metagenome (GOLD analysis project Ga0187886, IMG submission 133001) | Peatland microbial communities from SPRUCE experiment site at the Marcell Experimental Forest, Minnesota, USA - June2016WEW_20_150 | ecosystem: Environmental > Terrestrial > Soil >...
AATGTCACGCTACTCTATCTCACCGTTCCCGGAGTGGTTCCTTCATTTCTGCAGATTGGCACGAACGAGAACCCGTCCGAGGGATACATGGGCACGACCAACGGGCAACTCTGGTCGGCCAACGACTATCAGATGGATGGCATCTCGAACATGTCATGGGGCTGGGCCGGTCTTCAGATTATAGTGCCTCCGGAAGACTCGGTTCAGGAATTAAAGGTAACCACCTCCAACTACGATCCCGAGTACGGGTCGGTAGGTGGGATGGCAGCGCAATATGTAACGAAGGCGGGAACCAACACCCTGCACGGGTCGGCATACTGGTTCATCAAAAACTCGGCGACATTTGCGGCGAATCCCTTCACGGAGAAAATCGCTGGGACTGGGCCGGACGGGAAGGGCGTCGGCCCGGCGCCGTTTAACGAGAACGTCGGTGGAGCCAGCCTCGGTGGGCCAATCGTCAAAAATAAGATGTTTCTGTTCGGAGATTACCGACTCGACCGCCGGCGGACCGGGGCCAACATCCTCTCGACAGTGCCGAACGACGCATTTCGCAGTGGTGACTTCAGCGCCTTTGCAACTTCGCACCCGATTTTTGATCCGACTACGGGCAACGCCGATGGAACCGGTCGCCAGCAGTTCTCGTGTAATGGCGTACTCAATGTCATCTGTCCTAGCCGATTCAGTCCGGTGGCGGTCAACCTGCTGAAGCTATTACCGCGTGCGAACGTGAACCAGAACACTGACCAGAACTTCCTCGGGAGCGGCAAGGCTACATTCCGCACAGACCAGTTCGATACGAGGTATGACTGGAGCATCTCAGACCGCGACAAGTTCTTCGTACGCTACTCATTGATGGGCTCCACTCTCTACAGTCCATCTATCTTCGGAAAAGAGGGCGGTGGCACGGCGATCAGCGGCTCGGCGGCTACATCGATCAGCCGCAACCATTTAGTCTCCCTGAACTTTACCCACACGTTCAGTCCCAGTCTTTTGGCCGAGTTCCGCGGCGGACTTTCCCGATTAAAGCTGGATTCCTACCAAAACGATTCGGACCTGAGGACCGATGACAAAGTGGGGATCCCGAACATCAACACCGGTGACCCTATTACCGGTGGCCTGTCGCCGATCAGCGCGAGTGGCCCGAACGGCGGCTTCTCCATGGGCATCAGCGGCTCTATTCCCCGGCTCGACCGCTCCACCATGTTCCAATTCGTGAGCAACTGGACGAAGATCAGCGGCAATCACCAGTGGCGGTGGGGAGTTGATATCCGCCGGCACCGCGAGGATCTGTTCACCCTCAACGCGAGTACGCGCGGCCAATTCGGTTTCAATCAAACTACGACCGGATCGCCCACCGTCAGCGGATCGGGACTGGGCACGGCCACCTTCCTGTTGGGCGATGCCAGTTCATTCTCGCGCGGCGTGTTTATCCTGTTCCCCGCCGAAAGGGCCACACGAGCAGCCATCTACGGCGGCGATACCTGGCGAATATCCCCTAAATTGACGGTAAACTACGGCGTTCGTTGGGAATACATCGAGCCAGTTGTGGCGGCGAAACCAGGTGGGGCGGTCAATTTCGACTTTAATACAGGCGATCTGATTCTCGCCGGCTTGGGCGATGTTTCGATCTCCTCCAATGTGCAGCCACGGTACAACAACTTCGCCCCGCGCCTGGGGGTGGCTTACAAGCTGACGGAAAAAACGGTCATCCGGGCGGGTCTGGGCCGAAGTTACTTCCTGAACGGTTTCGATGCCGCTTTCAATCACCTCACGACGTCATATCCCGTGGCGCAGAACCAGGTCGTCAGTCAAACGAACCAGTACACACCGATCTTCCAGATCCAACAGGGGCCGCCCACGCCAACCCCACCGGCATTTCCGTCCTCCGGTCATTTGAAGCCGCCTCCCGGCACCGCGATCAAAGCCTGGGAATCAGTGCGGAAAACCCCGAGCGTCGATTCATGGAATTTCACCATTGAACGGCAGCTCAAACATGATATGATCGTTTCGGTCGCTTACGTCGGTAATAAGGGCACGCACCTCGACTTTGACTACTTCAATTACAACGCCGCGCCTCCAGGCGCTGGCGATCTCCTCAGCAGACGGCCGTACTACCAGAAGTTCGGCATTGACGGTACCATCTACTTCGTCTGCAACTGTGACGACTCGCATTACAACGCGTTGCAGTTTCAAACTGTAAAGCGATTCAGTGGAAGTTACAGCTTCAACTCGTCGTTCACCTGGGCGAAGGCGATGGACCATCAAATCGGCAACCGGGGCGGGCAGGCGACCAACCCCTACAACCGTAACCTCAGCTACGGTGTGTCCTATATGAACCGCACGGTCGTCTGGACAATGACGCACACCGCGCAGGTGCCGTACGGGAAAGGACGTCGCTATGGGTCCAACGCGAATGGGTTCATGCAAGCCGTGCTGGGCGGCTGGAAGTTCGCCGGAGTTACAACTCTGGAATCCGGCCTCGCACTCTCGCCGACCGACAGCGACACGAGAACTCTGAACGCCGACTTTGGGCAACGCCCGAACCTCGTACAAGGAGTGTCGGTGTATCCAACTGTGCAAACTCGAGCACAGTGGTTCAATCCGGCCGCATTCCAAACTCCGGCGGTTTGCTGTGTGTGGGGTAACGCAGGTCCGGGGATCCTCCGGGGGCCACGTCTGGCCGTCGCAGACTGGGCGTTCGCAAAGGAATTCACCTTCAAGACACCCCTCAACAGCGATCTGACACGAATGGAGTTCCGATGGGAGAATTTCAACACCTTCAATCGGACTAATCTCGGTGGACCTGTGGTCGACATGAACAACGCCCTGTTTGGCCGCATCTCCTCCATAAACGGAACCATGCGGCGCATGCAATTCGTGTTGCACCTTCGGTTCTAAGCGGGTGCGTGTGAACGTTGCGCGACAGGAGGGAACATGAGCCGGCGACTGTTTATTCAGCAGCTGGCGGCGGCAAGCACGTTGGGCGCGGGGCTGCTGCCCAAGTTGTCGGCATGTGCGATGCTAACACCGGGTCAAAGTGCCGATGATGCGGCGAAACCCGCCGGCACGTCGGGTGACTTCTTCTATCGGCCGCCAGGGGCTCGGGTCGGAGACGTGATCCCCTTTTATGGCGTCGGTAGATTCCGGGTGTTTTACCTGCACCGAGCCGACGAGGCTTTACGTGGTACCTCCTGGTACCAGGCCAGCACCACCGATTTCGTGCATTTCACGGATCACGGCGAAATGTTACCCCGCGGGACTCCGAACGACCAGGATCTTTCCGTGGCGACGGGTTCTGTGATCGAGCGCGAAGGACGGTATCACATCTTCTACACCGGGTACAACAGCCCATTTCGTAAGCAGGGCAAACCCGAACAGGGAGTGATGCACGCAGTTAGCGACGACCTGCTGACGTGGAAGAAGATTCATGAAGATACCTTCTTCGCTCCGCAGGATCGCTTCGGGCGAGACGACTGGCGCGATCCGTTTGTTTTTTGGAACAAGGACGCGCGCGAGTATTGGATGTTGGTCGCCGCCAGACTCAAGACCGGGCCTTCGAGACGCCGGGGCTGCACTGCCCTCTGCGTTTCGAAGGACCTGACGAAATGGGAGGTCCGGGACCCGTTTTGGGCGCCGGGCCTCTATTTCACCCACGAATGCCCCGATCTGTTCCGAATCGGCGACTGGTGGTATTTCGTGTTCTCCGAGTTTAGCGAGCGAATGCAGACGCGCTATCGAATGAGCCGGAACGTCAATGGTCCGTGGCACGCAGCCGACAACGACACCTTCGATGTTCGTGCTCTATACGCAGCCAAAACGTGCACGGACGGAAAAAACCGCTTCGTCCTGGGCTGGAATCCACTCCGGACCGACGCCAAAGACTCCGGCCGGTGGCAGTGGGGTGGGAATCTGGTGGTGCACGAGGTGGTGCAACAGCCGGACGGGTCTCTCTCGGTCAGAATCCCGAAGAGCATCGATCAGGCTTTCTCGACGCCACTCCCACAGCAGTTCCAGACAGTCACTGGGAAGTGCGATGTCAGTAATAAGGGTGTCATGATCGCCGTGCCGCAATCATTCGGGGCTGCGGCGGCTGGACCGATGCCGGATCGCTGTAAGATTGAGGCCACACTCGAGTTCAGCGAGGGCACGCGAGGATGCGGCCTGATGCTGCATTTGGGCGATGACTCAGACTCATGTTACTATGTGAGGCTGGAACCAACGCGTAGCCGTCTGGTGTTGGATAAGTGGCCACGCCCGGGTGATGCGCAGTTCATGGTGGAGTTCGAGCGACCGCTGGCGCTGAAACCGGGCAAGCCGATCGACATAAAGATCGTCGCGGACGGCACGATCAGTGAAATATACGTCGCCGGAAAGATTGCCATGAGCACTCGTATGTACGACCTCAAACAGGGTCGATGGGGCGTGTTCGTCAACGAGGGGACCGCCCAATTCAGGAACCTTGGCGTATTCTCGATGTCGGGGTAACGGCGTTACCGGCCCTGGTCTTCTGATGCGCGCGATTTGGCCGCTACTGATCGCAGTCCTCTGCGTGCAGGGTTCGGGCCCGGCCGATCCGCAGCGCCCGACTTATCATTTTCTTCCCCCGGCCAACTGGATGAACGACACCATGGGCATCTACCGGGGCGGGGAATACCATATCTTTTATCTGTACAATCCGGATGGCCCTGTGTGGCGCCAGGCGAAGCAATGGGCTCACGCCTACAGCACGGACCTGGTTCATTGGAGGCAGTTGCCTCCCGCGCTCGGACCTGTGCCCGACGGGCCGGAGAATCTCTGCTGCCAGACTGGTTCGCTTACGGCATTTGACGGCGTTCCGACAGCGCTCTACACGTGTGCGCCGGGCGTTTGTCTCGCCACCAGTGACGACGATCTGCGCACCTGGAAGCGCGATGCCAATAACCCGGTGATTGCGGGACCGCCTGCCGGGATGGATGTTACAGGGTTCCGCGATCCATACGTCTTCCAGGGGACTGATGGCTGGTATCTGCTGGTGGGTTCGGGTACCAGGCAAACCGGCGGCAGCATCCTGCTGTATGAGTCTCAGGATCTTCGTAAGTGGGCGTTTCTTGGTGCAATGCTTCCCGGTCTCGGCAAGGATGACGAGGTTTGGGAAGTGCCGGAGCTATTTCGGTTGGGTGACAAGGATGTCCTGATTTATTCACCCACGAAGGAATCGAAGTTCACGCGGTATTTCATCGGCAAGTTTCAGGATCAGCAGTTCGAGCCGGAGTCTCGGGGCAAGATCGACCTCGGTGGGTATTTTTATGCCGGTACAGTGTTCCACGACGACCAGGGGGACCCGATCATGGTCGCGTGGATCAAGGAGGGACGAGACAAACAGGCTGTCCAAGCAGCAGGCTGGAGTGGCATTCTATCCGTACCCAGGCGCCTTTCGGCCTGTGCCGGCGCGGGAATCTGTACCGCCCCAGTATGCCAGTTGGATCAGCTTCGTTCAGGTCACAAACGTTACACGAACATCCGGCTCTTGGCGTTGGGAGACCATTCCCTGAATGCCGAAGGCGCCGCTATCGACATTGTGGCCGAATTCGATCCGGGAACCGCCACACGCTTTGGAGTGAAGGTTCGCTGCGCGCCCAGCGGTGAAGAGGAGACGGCCGTCTACTTCGACCGGCGGCTTTCTCGATTCCTCATGGATACAAGGCGCTCGTCGCAATCGAACGGCGTCGACAAATCCCTTCTCGGCGGCGATTTCGACCTCCCTGCGGGAAAGCCCGTGCACCTGCGAATCCTCGTTGATCACTCAGTGGTCGAAGCGTTTGCTGAGAATCGCGCCGCCATCGCTGGGAGAATTTATCCCGCGCTCCCGGCAAGCGTCGGCATTCGTGTTTTCGCCGAAGGTGGGACAGCTACACTGCGCTCCATCGACGTGTGGCAAATGATATCGATCTGGTAGAGGCCTATCGTGAGTACTTCGGTGCGCCGCGACTTCCTAAAGACCGTTGTGGCGGCGCCTGCTGTCCTGCTCGCGTCTGAGCCGGCTCCGATCCGCATCGACGCCGGGCGGCAGCTCTTCGTCGACGATTACCTGATCTCCGATACGACTCTTTCGCGCACCTTTCACAAACCCCGCATTCACGAGGCGAGCCCGGTGCTGAATCCGGAAACAGCGCTGGAAATGAACAACGGATATTGCCCCGTGGCGTGCCCTTTTCAAGACGGCGTCTTCTATGATCCTAAGGACCGCCTCTTCAAGATCTGGTACCACGCGGGATGGTTTGATGGGACTGCGTACGCGCATAGTGACGACGGAATCCGGTGGGTGCGGCCGAAATTGGACATCGAAGCCGGTACCAACCGCATACTGCCGCGCCGAGATCCGTACCAGCGCGACGGCGCCGGCACATGGTTGGATCTGGAAACTTCGAACGCGAACGAGCGTTTCAAGATGTTCGTATATTTCCGAAAGCGCTCGCCGGAACAGTTCCGCTACGGCGAACTCAATAACGGGCCGGTGCGGTCCGAAGGCGGCTATGCCTACGTCTCGTCGGATGGGATCCATTGGAGCGCCCCGGTCCCGACCGGCCGCTGCGGAGACAACACGAACTTCTTTTACAACCCTTTTCGCAAAACCTGGTTTTATTCGATCCGCACCTTCAACAACCGGGGCCGCGTTCGGAGTTACCGGGAGTGCGCCGATTTCCTCAAAGGGGCGGACTGGAAAAAGCAAGATGTGACGTTCTTTGCGGCCGCCGACAATCAGGATTCCCCCGACCCGGTATTAGGGTACGAGACGCAACTTTACAATCTGGATGCGGTCGCTTACGAGTGCCTGATGTTAGGTGTATTCGCGATTCATAAAGGTCCGCCGAACGACATTTGCGAAAAGGGCGGTTTCCCTAAGATCACCGATCTCATGTTGGCGTACAGCCGCGACGGAATTCACTGGGACCGGCCGGACCGCACGGCATTTCTCGCATGTTCCCAGAAGGCTGGCACGTGGAACCGCGGTTATCTGCATTCATCGGGCGGCGTGTGCCTGATCGTTGGCGACGAGCTGCGTTTTTACTTCGGCGCCTTCTCCGGAATCTCGCCTCGACTTGGCGTTCATATGTACGCCGGCGGCAGCACCGGCCTGGCCATGCTGCGGCGCGATGGATTCGCATCGATGGATGCAGGTCCGGGCGCCGGCACCCTGACCACGCGGCCCCTGATCTTCCGCGGACGATACGTTTTCGTAAATGCCGATGCGAAGAGGGGTGACCTGCGCGTCGAGGTTCTTGGCGCCGACGGCAGACCGCTCAGTCCATTTACTGCGCGGAACTGTCTCCCGATTGGCATCGATGCGACCCGCAAGCAGGTCATCTGGCAGGGCGCGGACAACGTATCCAGCCTGCGTAATCGTACCGTGCGTCTGCGATTTGAGTGCAGGAACGTGGAACTGTATTCATTCTGGGTAAGCCCGAGCGAGTCAGGAGTGAGCCAAGGCTTTGTGGCAGCCGGCGGCCCCGGTTTTGATCACAGCATCGACATATAAACGAAAGCGACCCTATGCAATCGACGGCCTCGAAAATGACGCGCCGCGGATTCACCCAACTCGTTGCCGCCGGCGCTGCGGTGGGGGCAGACCGCCGGAATCCCGATATCGTGAAGGCCATGGAGTCCGACATGTCCGCCATTGCCCAAGCTGAATCTGATAAGACGCGGCCTGTCTACCATTTCCATCCGCCTGCAAACTGGAACAACGATTCGAATGGAACGCTGTGGTACAAGGGGTGGCACCACCTGTTCTATCAGCACAATCCTTACGACGCTAAGTGGGGCCACATGCATTGGGGCCATGCCCGCAGCCGCGATCTTGTGAATTGGGAGCATCTGCCGATTGCGCTGTGGCCGTCACTCGAGAAGGGCGAAGAGCACGTCTACTCGGGCGGCGCCATTATCGCGCGCGATGGTCGCCCCCGGCTGATCTACACAAGCATTGGCAAGCGTGATCCGGAGCAGTGGATGGCCTTACCGGTCGATGAGGACCTGATCGTTTGGGAGAAGTTCGCTGGGAATCCACTTATAACGCTCAGCATCCACGGCGATCGGAAAATCGCCGATTGGCGTGATCCGTTCCTGTTCCGTGAAGGCGGCAAATGCTACATGGTGTGTGGTGGAAATACGAGCGGGCGCAAAATAGGTGGTACGGCCGCCGTACAACTCTATGAAGCCACCAATGCCGATCTCACCAGTTGGAGATATCGAGGGCCGGTCTTTGAATACCGGGATCGGGAGACCGTGAACATAGAGTGTCCGAACCTGTTCAGAGTGGGGACGAAATGGGTGTTGCTGATCTCGCTGCATAAGCCCTGTGAGTACTTCGTGGGCGACCTGGACCTGCAGCGGGCGAAATTCATACCGGACCGCCACGGCGTTTTGGATCCTGGAAGCAGCTATGCGAGCAACATCTCCTTTGACGAAAAGGGGCAGTGTATTCTGTGGCTCTGGGGACGCACCGAGACCGACCCTGCGAAGGGTTGGAACAGTTGCATGGCGATGCCGCGGATCCTCAGCGTGGACACTAGCGGATTCCTGCGCCAGAATCCCGCGATGCAGTTCGAATCTCTGCGTGGTGAGGAACTCACGGTCAAAGCCGCGGCTCTGAGCGAGACGCCTCTCTCGCTTGGACTCAACATCGCCAGCGACTGCGTGGAGATCGAGGCGGAGTTGAGTTCGTCTCCGGGGGCATCAGTTGGTCTCCGCGTTCGCTGTGGCGCAAACGGCACAGGCACGGACATCCTGTTTAATTCGAGAGACGGCATGCTCACCGCCGGAGGAGTGAAGAAACTCCTTGGGACTTCACAGCCTGTGCGCTTGCGTGTTTTTCTCGACAAGCGCGCGATGGAGATTTACGCCAACGACGGCGAAGCCGCGATGTTCACTGCCACTGATGCAGGCCAGACCGACACGGGAACCTACGCTTTCGCCAAGAGCGGCCCTGCACGGCTGGAGTCGCTAAGAGCGTGGCCGCTGAAGCCGGCCAGACTCAGCTTGGAACGGTTTCGAATATAGGTGTTTCTTGGCCTACCAGATCGGCTTCGCGATGGCGCCCTCACTTGTGAATGTCGCTAACCCGTTCGCCGCCATCAGCGCCAATGGCCGGCCAGACCTCTTGCCCACATGTGCTGCGGGGACGTTCGCTCGCCCGCAGGCGTCGCTCTCCCACCGTCCCGGGAGGCAGGAAGGAATGTTATGAATCGTCGAGTATTTCTTACGTCATCTGCGATGTGCGCACTGCATACCGCCACAAAATCTGTCCGGGCCCTGGCACCCCAAGGCGGAGCGCAGTTTCCGGACCAGTCGCTTCTCGAAAAGCTCGCGCACGACCCGCTTCGGCCGCAGTTTCACCTGGTGCCACAAGCCGGATTTGTAGGTGATCCCTGCGCCCCTCGCTTTTTGGGAGGCGAGCATCATGTCTTTTTTCACGGAAGTGTCGGAGGACGAGGGTGGTCGCACGCCCGAAGTACCGACCTGATCCACTGGCAGCACATGCCTAAGGCAATCACTCCAACGGAGGGCTCCTACGACTCGTACGGCACGTTCACCGGGAGTGTTCTGCCTGGCGGGGAAGGCGCGAGCATCATCTATACGGGGGTTACAAGGGTATCTAAGGAGCAAGAAACAATTCGCAACGAGGCTTTGCGGGAGGTGCAGTGTATTGCGACCTCCATGGACGGCGATTTGCGAAGTTGGCACAAGCGGGACCGGCCCATCATAGAGGCGCCTCCGCCGGGTCCAAAAATCGTTGGCTTCCGCGACCCATTCTCCTGGAAAGACGAAGACACCTGGTATGCCGGCATTGGATCGGGCTTCGAGCACAAAGGCGGCGTGGTGTTGCTGTACCGTTCCAAAGATACGCGCAACTGGGAGTACCTGCACCCGCTTGCGGAGGGGACCTGGAACGGACAACTGGTCTCGAACCCAGTCGGCAGCGGCGAGATGTGGGAGTGCCCCGACTTCTTCCCGCTCGGTGATAAGCATGTCCTGATCTACTCCACGGAGCACCACGTCTACTGGCACGTTGGCGCGTTCGACAAACGGGAATTGCGATTTCACTCCGAGCGCAAGGGATTGCTTGACGACGGCGCATACTACGCGCCCAAGAGCATGCTCGATGGAAAGAACAGACGCATCTTGTGGGGCTGGGTGCAGGAGACTCGCCCGCGTGAGGAGTCGAGGGCGGCGGGATGGGGTGGCGCGATCTCTCTTCCGCGCGTACTCACCCTGGGATCCGACAACGAGTTGCAAATGGCAGTTCCCCCAGAGTTCGCGTCCATGCGTACCGATACGGTGAATATCAGAGGACCACTTGACTCGGAGAAGTTCGATAGCACGTTGTCAAAGGCCGTTTTTCCAAACCGCGCGGGAGAGGTCACCTGTAAGTTCATGCCCGGTCAGGGCCGCGGTTGTGGGCTGGAGTTGCAACTTCTATCCGGCGCAGGTTTTCTTCCTTTGCTGGTCATGAAGTTTGGAGGCGCAGACGGAAACTTCTCTGTTGCCGTTGGGGATCAGACAGTTCCACTCAGGCCCGACCGTGAGGGTGTCTCAACAATCCAGATGTGGATCGACGGATCAGTGATCGAGATCTTCATGGATCGAACCCGAGTAATCACGACGAGATCTTACACATCACCAGCCGAACCGGGCAAGATACAGGTGGTTTGGTCCGGGGAGGGTAGAGCCTTAAAAAGCCTGACGGTCTCCGGTATTACGCCAATCTCGAACAACCGGCTGACGGCCTGAGTTGAGGCGGTCGGCCTTCTTAAGTCGCTTTCGTGAAGTTGTACGACTGGAGGAATGCGGTTGGTGGCTGCGGGCTCACGCGCAATCGCCCGGTCGCCTTCACGTCATCCGCGCTGATTTGATCGCCGTTTCCATCCTGCCCGCTGGTATCTGCATTCAGCAACGGTGTCACCGAGCCGTGGTTGGCGGCCTCGGGTGCCGACATTTCCGGCCGGGCACTGCCCTGACACGCTGCCCACCGACCCAACCGCCAGCACGGGAACCGAGAGAACGCGTAAGTCGAGTTTCATGCTCGCCAGCTCTTGGTAACATGCCGATCGCGAGCAGGAGGCGACCTCCATGATAAGTATTTGTGGCTCTGAGCAGGAATCTGTAAGGATGCGCAACTGTTGGGGGGACGAAGAGCCGCGCTACCCTCAGCAGGTTGAGAGAAAACGACTTCACCAAGATCCTGGCTTGGCCGGGCCACAGGGTTTACCGGCGTGAGATCAACGAGGAAGACAAGACGACACGGGTGTGGGTTCGTCACAAACGGGGCAACCGGTGGCTGGAGTGCTCCGGGTGCGGGCGGAAGTTCCTGGACTACTACGACTGCAGGGAGCGGGAGGTGCGGGACCTGCCGTGGGGGGAGTTCCGGGCCTCCGTGGTGGTGGAGGTGTACCGTGTGCGGTGCCCGGACTGCGGGGTGAAGGTGGAGAAGATCCGGCAGTTGCCCAGCAAAGCACCGTACAGCAAACGATTCGAAGAAGATGTGGGCAAGGCGTGTGAAAGCGCGGCGGCGCGGCAGGTGGCGCGGCGGACAGGATTGGCCGAGAGCAGGGTGCGGGCGATCGACCGGCGTTATCCGGAGCGGTGGGAGGCGAGCCGGCGCAAGCCGCCGCTGCGGCACATGGGGGTGGATGAGATCTACAAGGGGAAGAAGGACAAGTTTCTGACGGTGGTGAGCAATCTGGAGACCGCAGAGCCACTGTGGTTTGGGAAGGAACGGAAGAAGGAGACGCTGGACGAGTTCTTTCGTGGCCAGTTGACGAGCCAGCAACGCAAGCGGATCGAGGCGGCGTGCGTGGACATGTGGGAACCATTTCGGCTGAGCATCGAGAGGCGGGCGCCGCAGTGCCAGATCGTGTACGACAAGTTCCACGTCATCCAGCACGCCAACGAGGCCGTGGACGAAGTGCGGCGGGCGGAGTTTTTTCGCAAGGGGACGAAGATGCGGGGGCTGGTCAAG
>Ga0187886_1003364_pt1 | contig 11994 bp, 4 predicted proteins | sample June2016WEW_20_1_FD_133001 | JGI IMG/M metagenome (GOLD analysis project Ga0187886, IMG submission 133001) | Peatland microbial communities from SPRUCE experiment site at the Marcell Experimental Forest, Minnesota, USA - June2016WEW_20_150 | ecosystem: Environmental > Terrestrial > Soil >...
ACCGAAAGACAATTCCCCTCGCCCGTGGTCTTCGACAACATACTAAGCGAAGAAGACCGTCTCGCCGCAAAATCCTTCGGCGTTGAGCTTGCGCCGGGCGTCCGACAGGAGCTTGCCAACAGGCCCTACCTTGCCTATATCGCGTTCACAAGACCATCGGAATTTCTATGCGTCAGTTATCCTGCCGCTGACCAGAAATCGAATGAGGTTGCCCGTTCGCCTTTCGTCGACAATCTGTGCGTGTTGTTCGAAGACCTCAAAGAAGAATCGGCTGATTCCTCGCCGACCGACATTGAAGATGTCCGCACTACATACGAGCTTGAGGATATTCTTTGCTGTTCGCCGCAATCGGAAAAGTTACTGGATAAAATTGCCGGCGATGACCGGCTTTCAGCGATTGGTTCAAGAGCGGCCAACGCGCTCGGTTATAAAAATGAAGCGACGCTGGATAAAACTGTTGTCGGGGAGCTTTTCGATAAGCAACTGACAAGTTCCACGTCCCGGCTGAGCACTATCGCCGAATGCCCTTACAGGCACTTCGCAAGATATACTCTGGGCTTGAGTAAACGCGAGGAATTCAAACTTGAGCCGCCGGACCTCGGCGATTTTTATCATCGCGTCCTTGACAGGTTCACCAAAAGGGCCGTCGCCGACAAAATCGATTTCCAGACAATCGCCGACGTTGACCTGATTAAAATCCTCGATGAGCAAATCGAACGGCTTTGCAGGGAGGATTCGTTTATCTCGAAATTCGCCGCCCACAGTCCGCACAACGCCTTTATGATCAGCTCCGCACGCCAATATCTGCGCGATTGCGTCATCGCGGTATCGCAGATGATTCGGGCAGGGACATTCAGGCCCGCGATGTCCGAGGTTTCATTCGGCAAATCCAAATACGGAGGTGATTCAATCGGTGAATTGAAGTTAACGCTTGCCGATAGCCGGCTGCTCACCCTCAATGGCCGAATCGACCGGCTGGATATCGCGAAGATTGACGGGCGAAAGGCGGCAATCGTCTTCGATTACAAAAAACGCTTCCAGAGTTCTTTTAGCTGGGCGGAATTTTACTACGGCCTCGATATTCAGCTCGCGGTTTATATGTTAGCGGTGCGAAAGACGAGCGGTAAATTTGCCGATCGTATCGCCGGTGCTTTTTATATGCCGATTGAGGTCGGCCCGGAAAACATCGAGCTTGGCAAATCCGCCGACAACGCCTCCAGATTCGCCCACAAGGCAAGGGGCATATTCAACGGCGATTACGCATTTTCACTCGACGCCAACGCGGCACAAAACAGTCACTTTTATAATTTCTATGTCACCAAAGAAGGCGACCCGTACGGAAATTACACCAGGTTCGGTTCTCTTAGGCCCGCTGATTTCGAGAAGTTTTTAAATTTCGGTTCGCGCAAGATAGCTGACCTCGCAGGCCAAATTACGTCGGGCAAAATAACAGCGTTTCCTTATCGTCTCGGCGCAGATTGCGCCTGCAAACGGTGTGAATACAAACCCCTCTGCCGGTTCGACTGGCAGATAAACAAATACAACCTGCTTACCCGCGTCAGTAAGGAGCAGGTCCTTGAGCGGATTACAACCGATGAGTCAAAGTAAGGTTAAATGGACGACACAGCAAAGCCGGGCAATTGCCGAGCACGGCAGGAGCGTCTTTGTCTCCGCCTCGGCGGGGACAGGCAAGACCGCTGTACTTTCGGGCAGTTGCGTCAACGTCGTGACAAACCCGTCCGCCTGCCCCGATGTCTGGAGCGTGCTTGTCGTTACATTTACCGAAATGGCCGCCGAGGAAATGCGCACCAGAATCGCAAAGCAGTTACGCTCCGGGATGGAAACGACCACGGATGCCGCCATTCGCAGGCATCTTCGTCATCAATTGATTCTGCTCGGCGCCGCCGACATTAGCACAATTCACTCTTTCTGCAAACGCATTATCACCGAACATTTTTACGAAATCGGGCTTGACCCGACCTTTCGTATTATCGACGCCGACGAGGCGAAGCTGCTCAAGACCGAGATACTCGAAAAAACAATCGACTGGGCCTGGAAACAAAACAATATAGCTGAAGCACTCAAACAGCTTATGACGCGCAGGGACCTGCGAATGACGGAAGGTTTTCCCGCGACCATAATCGAGATAAGCGACTTTTTAGACGGCGTCGTATCACGCGACAACTGGCTTGAGCGGGCGAAGGTTTTAGCCGAGGCGGTTGACCCGTTCGCCACGGATATCGCGCAGGCCCAAAAGCAAATCGTAACAGACAAACTTCAGGAGGCGCTTGGCCGGCTCGAATTCGCGCTGCAAATTTATAATACCAATAATCCCTCGGGCGACTGGGCCGCGAAATGCAGAAAAGATTACATAGAACCTGTTCAACGATGCATCGAACAATTCGACGCGGGCCGATGGGAATTTGAAAGGCCCGATGTTCGTAAACCAAAGAATGTCCCGCAGGCGGAATTCATCGGCGGAATTGTCGGTGACGCGCTTGATTCCGTCAGGGAGCTTAAAAACCTCGCGATTTTAAATCCCGAATACCTGAACAAATTCGCCGGCGCAATCGGCACGCAGACAAGAGTTCTCGTCGAATTGGTCAGGCATTTCGATGAGTCGTATAGCCAGGCAAAAAAAACAATCAACTGCCTGGATTTCGCCGACCTCGAACATTACGCGCTGCGACTTTTGACTGCGGAAAAATCCGGGCCGTCGCAAACCGCGCTGAATCTGCGCAAGAAATACAAATACGTCTTTGTCGATGAATACCAGGATATCAACGGCGTTCAGCAGGCGATTATCGATATGGTAGGCTCACCCGGCAACGTATTCGCTGTCGGGGACCCCAAGCAAAGCATTTACCGCTGGCGCGGCGCAAGACCCGAAATCTTTATTGAGCATCTTGGAAAAGCATCGGTCGAGCCAAAATCAAATGCTGCAGGCCTGCGGGTTGACCTGAACGTCAATTTTCGCTCCGTCAAACCAATCCTGGATTTTGCCAATAAAGTATTCAGCAGGATAATGACCGCCTCGTTTGCCGGAATAGATTACGATGAGTCGGCACATCTCAAGCCCCATTCGCAGGAAAACGCCGAAGCCGAAATTTCTCCCGCCGTTGAATTGCACATACTCGATGAGGCACAGGACAACTCTGATGCGTCGCCGTTGGGCGACAGGCAATTGCAGGCGGCGGTGATTGCGCAGCGTATAAAACAATTCGTCGGTGCAGATTCAAATGAACGAATCATTGATAAAGAAACAAAAAAGCTGCGACCCGTCGAATACCGTGACATTGTTGTCCTGATGCGCTCACTGGCGGGCAAAAGCGACTTCGTCGAAGCGATGCGCCTGGCCGGCATACCCGTAAGCTGCGACGCTGCCGCCGGCTACTTCGAGGCGACTGAAATTACCGATATGCTGGACCTGCTGAAGGTTATCGATAATCCGCGGCGCGACATAGAGGTTGCCGCGGTTCTACGATGCCCGTTTTTCCGGTTCAGCGACACAGAGCTTGCGAAGATTCGTTTACATGGCAAAGAAAATCGCAATCTCAGTTTCTACGATTGCGTAATATCATTTTGTGAATCCAAAGGCGAACGCGGACTGGCTGACAAACTTGCTAAATCGCTCGCCACACTCGACGAATGGCGAACCGTTGCGCGTCGAGGCAGGCTCGCCGAATTGATTTGGCACATCTATCGAAAGACCGGCTACCTCTCATTCGTCTGCGCTTTGCCCGATGGCCCGGCTCGAAAGGCCAACCTCCTCAAACTCCACGACCGCGCCATCCAGTTCGAAGGGTTCGCTGGTAATTCGGGTGTCCCCTCGCTTACCCGCTTCATAGTTTTTCTGGAGAAGCTCATCGCCGCAGGCGAGGACTGGTCAAAGCCGCAGCCCGAAGCCGGGACAGGCAATACGGTCCGCGTTATGAGCGTTCACAAAAGCAAGGGTCTCGAATTTCCCGTCGTATTCGTCGCAGACCTCGACAGCGGTTTCAGCAAAAAGGACTTCAGTAAAGATTGTATAACCGACGAGCAGTTGACCCTTGGCCTGAAAATTATCGACGCCGAAAGCAATTCACGTCTCGATTCGCTCGCGTATCAGGTTATCGAGGAGCGAAACCGCCGGAAGTCGCTCGCTGAGGAAATGCGAATCCTCTACGTCGCGATGACGCGGGCGATGAATCGCCTCATTCTCGTCGGCTGCAAAGACTGCAAAGACAAGGATAGCTGCAAAAATATCATAATCGCCGCCAGTTCATTCGCAGGCAGGCCAATCCCGTCCTGGCATCTCGAAACTTACCAGAACCACCTCGACTGGATTTTGTCCGCGCTTGGCAGTGAGCCGCTCCTGCACCAGGTATTTGAAACCAAACTGCCGACACAAACCCCACAGGATAATTTGTTTAGCGTTCAATATTACAATCAGCTCCAACTCGAAAAACTATCCGCATCGATACAAAGCTCAAAACAGGACAAAATTATCAATCATCAATCATCAATCATCAATCTTGCCAAATTAAAGCAAGCTCTCGATTGGAAATACTCTTTCGGCCTCGCACCATTGCTTCCAGCAAAAAGAACAGTATCGCAGTGGACGCATCGCAATGACGAATTTACGAAGATTGATTACTCGCTTGCCTTCGACCGGAAACCGAAAGCTGTTTTCGCAGCCAAACAAATCGACGGCAGAACCGTCGGAACGGCCACGCACCTTGTTATTTCAAAACTTGACCTGACCAAACCCGTAACGACGCAAGCTGTAACGCAGCTTATTGAAAAACTCGTAAAAGACGGCGCTATTATTCAGGAAGTCACGCAGCAAATAAATGCCGACTCGATTGTGGAATTCTTCAAAAGCGAACTTGGCCAAATGGTTCTTGATAAGGAAAATATCATTCTGCGAGAATGGCCCTTCACCTTCGCCGTCCCCGCTTTGGAATGGGCATCGGATAACTCAGGCGAAATACGAAATACGCAATACGAAATACAAGATAAAATTATCGTTCAGGGCATAATCGATTTACTTGTTAAAACACCTGAAGGACTTGTAATTATCGATTTCAAAACCGACGACGCTTCAGCCGAAGGTGCGACAAAGCGAGCAGCAATTTATCGCCAACAATTGGACCTTTACGCTCGTGCCGCCGCCGCTATTACAGGCGTCAAGATTCTGTCCAAATGGCTGTATTTCCTCCGTCCCGCTGTCCCCATTGAGGTATAAACCCGCTGTTTTTTTTAGTCGTTATCATAAAGTCACACAGGTCTTTAAAATTGCCCTGAAAATTGGTTTTCGGAAATACCAGGTTTAGCGGAAGCACCCCAAACCAGCGAGGGCATTTAATTCCGCCTCACCCCCCAGCGGAAGTGCGTTATCCCTATCCGGTTTTTCGGGGCCAGATTAGAGCTTTTGCCGGACAGGCGGCGATGCATTCGGGACATTTGAGGCAGTCACGGCTTGTGAGTCGGCCGGCATCTTTATCCTGCACAATAGCAAGCTGTATCGGACAGGCCTTTTCGCACGCGCGGCATTTTTTACATTTAGCGGCGTCTATCAGAAGCTGCTGCTTGTTGCCGCCGAGGGCATTTTGCATTGTCCCCATCGGGCAAAGCGCGCACCAGGTTCGCGGATGAAGCAGTATTCCAAGTACAACGCCTGTCGCGGTGGTGATGACGCACATCATCCAGAAAGTTTTGCCCCAGTGCCGCCAGTCGCCGGGATTTTGCGAGATGCGCCATACCATAAATCCCGTCATCGCCGCAAGTATCGTCCACCGAAGCGGCATCTGCCTGACAAAGGCGGGGATTGTTTTGCGAAAGCTCAGAGGTGCGATTACCCTGTCGAAGAAGCTGCCTCGCGGACAAAGATTCCCGCAGACATATCGGCCGTTAAAGAGACCTCCGACAAATCCCATCAGCATCACCACCGGCACAACGAATCCGAGAACAGGGTATTCCCACCCAAGTGCAAGCGTAACTGCCACCACCGGCACAAGAAACCACTGAATAGTTCTGCGACGGGCAACCGCGACTCGACTGAGCTCGTCGAAGTCCGGATTTAATGACATAAAACCGCTCTTTCCGCAATTTACGAGACCAAAGGCCACAGACGTTCAGACTAAAGACCAAATAAACAGGGCTATCGCTATGCGCCGAAGAAAACCGCATCGACAGCCCGGACGAGTACTACCCGTCATTTCTTTATACGTGTCCAGCCGGAATTCCGTGCTTAAAGAAAACATAAAAATAATTTTGCCTGTACCGATGACAGTAAAGACAAAGAGCGGAATCTGAAGGATTGCTATAATGCTTCCGGCAGCACAAACCATATTGAATATTATTCTGTTGGAGCGTAAAAGCACAATTATTCCCCCTTCCTGCGAGATAATTTATTGCGATATTGGCGCTTGACAAAAGTGCCTGATGTCGTGTATAAAACTGCTGTTTGGCCGAAAGGGGGTGTCGGTCAATAATTAGGAGGACATAAAGGCGGATATTTTTGTGAGAGGGTAGAAATATGAGGTGCGGGAAATTAATCTGTGTATTGGTTCTGCTTCTGTTGGTCTATTGCGGTCAGTTGTCAGCAAAACCTGTATCGGTGGAAAAGGCCCAACAGGCCGTAAAGGGCTGGTTAAAAGCCGATGCACGCCCGTTGGGAGCGACTCTTGGCCAGAAACTCAAAAAAACAGACACTTTTCGTGATGAGCGGGGCCAGATAATTTACTATGTCGTCTATTTGCAGCCGTCCGGTTTTGTTATCGTCCCGGCAGATGATACGCTCGAACCGGTCCTCGCATTTTCAGACCACGGCACTTATAACTCATCACTCGACAATCCTCTGGGTGCTCTGGTTAATAAAGATGTCAGAGGACGATTTGCTGCCAGTCGTGAAATATCAGCAAATCCTGGTCTTAAGACCCAATCGCTTCAAGAGAAGATGTCTAAATGGGAGCATCTCGCAGCCAGTGGTCAGCAGTTCTCAGGGCCGAGCTTACTGGGGATGGCAACGATTTCAGACCTGCGTGTGGACCCTCTGCTTAAGACGAAATGGGGCCAGACAACCTGTTGCAATGAACCCAATCTGGAGAAACTGGCATGCTACAATTATTACACTCCGCTCAGTGACCCCTGGGATCCCTGCGATTATAACATTGTAAGCTTTCCCGGAACTCCCAATCCTTACGGTGACCCCAATAATTATCCTTGCGGCTGCGTCGCTACCGCAATGGCGCAATTGATGCGCTTTCACGAACATCCGCAGGCAGGCATAGGCAAGGTGCAGCGCTGGATTACGGTCGGTGGCTTATGGAATGGAGAATGGGCATGGACGCGAGGCGGCGATGGCTGGGGTGGCCGGTATTACTGGGACAGGATGGTATATGAGCCGAACTGCGACACAAACGACTTGTTTCGTCAGGCCATTGGCGCACTCTGTTACGATGCCGGTGTTTCAGTCAAAATGAACTACTCGCCAAACGCTTCGTGGGCTTTACTTTCTGATGTCAATATCGCTTTTGTTGATGTCTTTATGTATACCAATGCCATTTACAAATCAGCCCCCAATCCCCCTAATCCTATGCCTATCCAGGCATTGAAAATAATGATTAATCCTAATCTTGACTATGGACATCCTGTGATTATCGGATTTGGTCAATACGATAACGGTCATGCTGTTGTCGCTGACGGCTACGGCTACGCATGGGTCGCTCCCAACTGGACTATATACCATCATCTGAATATGGGCTGGGAGGGCGCACAGGACGCCTGGTACAATTTCTACACTGATATGCCGGCCGGCTATAACAGTGTTGACGACTGTGTATACAACATATTTAAATCAGGGGCAGGCGAGATAATCAGCGGCCGGGTAACCGACGCCGCTGGCAACGCCATTGCAGGTGCAACTGTGACTGCCGTTGACCAGGCCACCTTGTTGACATATCAGGCGACCACAAACAACAGAGGTATTTATGCCCTGGCCCCCCTTCCGAGCGCATCGACATATACCATCAACGTCACTAAGCGGTACTATAGTTTCAACAGCAAGGTTGTTAACACGGGTACCTCGACGCATAACGGGGGTGTCGGAAACGTCTGGTCGGTTGATTTCACGGCGGTTGTCTGCTATGTTGATGAAAACGCGCCGGGCGACAGCAATAATGACGGTTCAAGCTGGCGTAATGCTTACCACTACCTTCGAGATGCTATTGACGACCCAAATGCTCGTATGATTTGGGTAGCCGATGGAACATACTACCCTGACAGTAACTCGGCTGAGCCAAACGGTTCAGGTGATAGAAACGCCAGTTTTGTTCTTAAAAATGGTGTGGCTATGTACGGTGGTTTTGCCGGCTATGGAGCGCCGAACCCTGACGCACGAGATATCCAACTCTACGAAACTATCCTCAGCGGCGACCTTAATGAAAATGATGTTTATGTGGCTGACCCCTGCAATTTACTCAACGACCCCTGCCGGGCGGAAAACAGCTATAACGTCGTGACCAGCAATGGTACTGATGCGAACACGATTCTCGATGGCTTTACTATTACAGCCGGCAATGCCAACACTCTTAGTGTATGGCCCACGTCCAACGGCGGCGGAATGCTCAACGTTGACTCAAGCTGCATAGTCAACAACTGCACGTTTCTCGAAAACTCAGCGGAAATTGGTGGAGCGATACAAAACTACAATAGCAAATCTAATATAAGTAACTGCACGTTCTTCAGAAACTCGGCAAGATATGATGGCGGCGGCGTAGCGAATGATGGAGCGAGCTGCCCGGCGATAGTCAACTGCAGTTTCACTTCGAACTATGCGGGAAATAATGGTGGTGGGATGCGCAACTGGGGACAAAGCAGTCCAACAGTGGTTAATTGCTCGTTCAATCACAATTCAACAAAATACGGCGGTGGAGTACGCAACTTCAATAACTGTAGTCCTGCACTTATCAATTGTACTCTCAGGGGTAATTGGGCTACCGTCGCAGGCGGAGGTATGCAGGACAACAATAATTCCAACCCCACGATTACTAACTGCATCTTTTGGGATAATAACGCCCCGACCGGACCGCAGATAGGCGAAACTCTGAAAAGCGCGGCAATTGTTAGCTACTCTGACATAAAGGGAGGCTGGGCGGGCGTCGGCAATATCAATGCCGACCCGCTGTTTGTGGATGCCAATGGCCCGGATGGCATTATCGGCACGGAAGACGACAATCTGCGGCTGCCGCCGGATTCGCCATGTATTGACAAAGGCAACAACGCCAGTGTCCCGGCTGATACTACAGACCTTGATGACGATGCTAACATAACAGAGCAAACACCATTGGACCTTGACAATAACCCCAGGTTCGCTGATGGTGATTGTAACTCTACCATCATAGTAGATATGGGCGCTTATGAGTTTGGATATTTCTTCTGCTATGTCGACAAAGATGCGCCGGGCAGTAATGACGGCTCAAACTGGTACAACGCCTATCGTCACCTTCAGGACGCCCTGGCCGACCCATGTGCTCCCGTTATTTGGGTAGCCGAGGGAACATATTATCCAGACAGCAACTCATCAGAGCCAAACGGCTCAGGCGACAGAACAGCCAGCTTTGTTCTTAAAAACGGTGTGGCCATTTACGGAGGTTTTGCCGGTTTTGGTTCGCCTAATCCCAATGCCCGTAATGTCGAACTCTATGAAACCATTCTCAGCGGTGACCTTAATGAAAATGATGCCTATGTGGCAGACCCCTGCAATTTACTTACCGAGCTGACAAGATTGGAAAATAGCTATCATGTGGTAAAAGGCGGGAATACTAATAGGACGGCTATTCTCGATGGTTTCACCATTACCGCCGGAAACGCCGATTCCGGTGCCTGGCCTAACTGTAATGGCGGCGGGATGTTCAATGACTATGACGCGAATTGCATAGTTAACAACTGCACGTTTGTCGAGAACTCCTCAGGAGGCGGCGGAGCAATGTGGAACGGCTCAAGTAGTCTGCAGGTAAGTAACTGCACCTTCTTTAGAAACGCGGGAGGATATGGCGGCGGCGGGATAGCGAATTGTGTAAGTAGCCCGACAATAGTCAACTGCCGTTTCATTTCTAACAAAGGGACTGACCCCGGTAATAACGCGGGTGCTTTGTACAACATTCAAAACTGCAATCCAGTGATTACAAACTGCTTATTCGTTAACAACTCCGCACAGTATGGCGGGGCCATATCCAATATACACGTTAGTTATCCGACGATAACCAATTGCACTTTCAGAGGCAATTTGGCCAGCGGTGGCGTCGGCGGCATAAATGACTACAATAATGCCGGCGCGTTAATCGCCAACTGTGTCCTCTGGGACAATACCGCTCCTCAGATAAACGACGGTTTAGGAAGCGTGGCAACAGTTAATTACTCTGATGTGCAAGGCGGATGGGGCGGTGCCGGCGTCGGCAATATCAACGCCGACCCGCGGTTTGTGGATGCTAATGGACAGGATGGAGTTATCGGCACACTCGACGACAATCTGCGCCTGCTGTCAAGTTCACCCTGTATCGACAAGGGCAGTAATGCCGGTGTCCCGGCTGATACCGCAGACCTCGATAGTGATGGTAACACGACAGAGCAAACACCATTAGACCTTGACCTCCGGCCCAGGTTCGCGGACGGCAATTGTGATGGTAATAGTGTCGTGGATATGGGTGCTTACGAGTTTTCTTACGCCTATGCCGGCGATTTTGATAATGACTGCGACGTGGACTTTATCGATTTTGCTATCCTGGCCAATTCCTGGCTGCAAAATAATCCCTTGGTGGATATTGCCCCGCCGCCGGAAGGCGACGGAATCGTAGATATAAAGGATTTGGCTGTCCTGTGCGATAACTGGTTGGCTGGTAAATAACAAAGATAGCGCAAAGCCGGTTCTTTAGCCCGATATCCAGCGTGCCTGGAGAGAGGGGAATCTTTGTTTCGGCTTGCCACAAAACCCGGGAAAACTGCTTGTGGATGAACCGAATTTGTGATATACTACAGGTTTTGAGCAACTTAACCAAAAGAGGTTTTGTTTTGTGCTTAATGATTGTATTGGGAGATACAAAAATGAAGGTCAGAAGATTGGATGTAATTACTGGAATCATTAGTTCTTTATTGGTTTTGCAGTGCTGGTTCGCCGGTCAGGCGGTTGGCGCACAGACGCCTGCCCCCAGGCCCGGGGTTGAACCTAACGCGGTGAGTCGGCAGGCCCCGGCACAGCCTGCCCCGAGTAAAACCGAGGGGCCACAGGCAGCGGCTGAACCCAACGGGCCGTCCCCGAAAATTGTTTTCGAGCAGATCATTCACGATTTCGGTCCCGTTGCGCCCGGCTCCACCAATCCCTGCAAGTTCAAGTTCAAAAATAAAGGCGCCGGCATCCTCAAAATAAGCGAAATTACAAAGACCTGCGGCTGTACCGTACCAACGCTTGAAAAGAAAGAATACGCCCCCGGTGAAGAAGGAACGATTGATGTCGTATACAGTGCCGACAAAAGCAGCGGCTCCAGAGTTCGACACCTCTATGTGCTCTCAAACGATACGGATAACCCGAAAGTCGATTTGACAATCAAGGCCTCTATCGCACAGAAGATTGCTTACGACCCGGAAAAGCTGGATTATACGCTCAAGGGCGAAAACGCAGGTGTTGTAGTACTAACCCTGCACAGCGTCGATGACCAGAATTTTGCGATTACCGGGTTCAATGCTACCGGCAACGCTGTCTCTGCGGACTTTGACCCGAACCAAAAGGCCGCGAAATTTGTCCTTAAGACCAAAATGGACATACAAAAAACAGGCGTCAACAGCACCGGCCGCGTTGAAATTACTACCACTCATCCCGAGTGTCCTACGATTACCATACCATTCAGCGTTCTGGCCAGATTTAAGGTTGACCCGCCTACCATAAATGTACTCAACGCCGAAGCCCACAAATCCGTCGAGCGTGAATTGTGGCTTCTAAATAATTACAATGGAGAT
>Ga0187886_1003365_pt1 | contig 11991 bp, 12 predicted proteins | sample June2016WEW_20_1_FD_133001 | JGI IMG/M metagenome (GOLD analysis project Ga0187886, IMG submission 133001) | Peatland microbial communities from SPRUCE experiment site at the Marcell Experimental Forest, Minnesota, USA - June2016WEW_20_150 | ecosystem: Environmental > Terrestrial > Soil >...
CCCGGTACCATGAGTCCCTATCAACACGGTGAAGTGTACGTCCTCGACGACGGAGCGGAGACCGACCTGGACCTCGGTCATTACGAACGCTTTATCGATATCAGCTTGAGCCGGGTATGCAACGTCACCTCCGGCCAGGTGTATGCCGAGGTTATTTCCAAAGAACGCCGAGGGGATTTTCTGGGAGGAACCATTCAGGTCATCCCGCATATCACTAACGAAATCAAGCATCGGATCGGGATGGTGGCAAAAAATCTCGACGCGGAGATCGTACTGGTCGAAGTGGGGGGAACCGTCGGCGATATCGAAAGCCTACCGTTTCTCGAAGCGCTGCGCCAAATGCGCACCGATGTGGGCCGGAGCAATACCTTTTTCGTCCACGTCACCTGGCTTCCGCACATCGGAGCAACCGGCGAGCTGAAAACCAAACCCACCCAGCATTCCGTGGCCGAGTTGAGATCCATCGGCATTCAACCGGATATGATCGTCGCCCGGTCCGACCTGCCGATGAACGGGGATTTACGATCCAAAATCGCGTTGTTTTGCGACGTGGAGCCGCGCGCGGTTGTTCCGCTGATGACGCTGCCGACGATTTATCAAGCACCGCTGGTGATCGATGAAGCCGGGGTGGGGGACTTGATTGTCGACCGGCTGGGGCTGGAATCCCGCCGCAGGCCGAACTGGACCGAATGGAAACACATGGTCCAGGAACTGACCCGCGAGCGCCCGAAAGTGAAGATCGCCCTGGTTGGAAAATACGTCGAATTGCAGGACGCCTATATGAGCGTCCGCGAGGCGCTCAAGCACGCCGGGGTGGCCACGGGATACGATGTCGAAATTCTCTGGGTCCATTCCGCCGATCTGGAGAAAAACAAGGGCTGGGATTTGATCGAACAAGCGGACGGGATCGTGGTTCCCGGCGGATTTGGCACGCGGGGTATCGAAGGAAAGATTCAAACCGCGAAGTATGCCCGCGAGAAGAAAATTCCCTACCTGGGATTGTGCCTGGGGATGCAGGTGATGGTGATTGAATTCGGACGGTTCGCGCTGGGCGACGAGACGGCGCATTCCACGGAGTTCGACCGGAACACCGCTCATCCCGTGATCGACCTGCTGCCGGAACAACGCGACATCTCCGACATGGGCGGCACGATGCGCCTGGGCCTCTATCCTTGCCAGCTGCAACCGGGGACGAAAGCGGCGGCGGCGTATGGAAAACAAAAAGACGTAAAGGAACGCCACCGCCACCGTTTTGAATTCAACAATACATATCGGGAGTTGCTCGGCTCAAAGGGAATGGCGTTTTCCGGCCTCTCGCCGGACGGGATCCTCGTGGAAATTGCGGAGATTGCGGATCATCCGTTTATGGTCGGCAGCCAGTTCCATCCGGAATTTCTCTCCCGGCCGAACCGGCCGCATCCCTTGTTCCGCGCGTTTCTGGAGGCGGCGATCAAGCAATCCAAGCACTGAACGGATTTACCTTCTGCGCCGGCCGCCCAGGCCGCCCAGCAACAACACATAGTAGAGCACTTGGAATAGGGCAGTCGCCAAAGCCGCCACGTAGGTCATCGCGGCCGCGTTCAGCACATCGTTCACCCCGCGCGCATCTTCCTCGGTAACCACCAGACCGCTTTCGGTGAGCATCTGGCGCGCCCGGAAGCTGGCGTTAAACTCCACCGGCAGCGTAGCCAGAGCGAACAACGCACCGAGCGAAAAGAACAGCACTCCGAGCCAGGCGATCGGATAGAACCCGAGGATCAATCCGCCGAAGATCAAAATCCATCCCAGCGTTGAGCCGATGTTGGTCACCGGGACCAGCGCGCTGCGGAACAGGAACGGCGTGTAGTTTTCCGCTTTTTGGGCGGCGTGTCCGATTTCGTGCGCGGCCACCGCGATGGATGCCACCGAAGCCTGGGTAGCCACTTCCTGCGAGAGATACAGGGTGTTGTCGGTGGGATCATAGCGGTCGGTCAGGCGGCCGCCGATCCCGGCCAGATGGACTCCCGAAAGCCCGCCCGAGGTGGATAGATTCGCATCGTGGTATCCGCCGTAGGAAAGCAAACGCCGGGCGGCTTCCGTTCCGTTGATGCGGGCCGAGTTTGGCGTCTTGCCCCATTTGGAATACGCGTGGTTTACCCGCCACTGCGCGATGAACATCAGCAGCAGGCCGGGGATCATGAAAAGCAAATAGGTTGGATCAAGGAAAAGAAACATTGTTTGCGCTCCTCTTATTGAAGAAGTTGCCAGGCCAGATCGCGTTGTGGATCTTTGCCGGCATCGACGTCCGCCTGCAGGATTGGCCTTTCGACGGTTGGGATGAGCCCGAGGTTCGAGATCTGGTGTCCATTGGGAGTATACCAGCGGGCTACGGTGATGCGGACGGCGCCCATATTGTTAACCAAGGGGAGCCACACCTGCACCGAGCCTTTGCCATAGGTCGGCATTCCCACGAGAAGGGCGCGATCATAATCCTGGATCGCTCCGGCAAGGATTTCGGCCGCGGAGGCGGTTCCGCTGTCCACCAGCACGACGAGTGGAATCGTGGTAGCCAGTCCTCCGCCATGCGTGTACGACCGGATTTCATGCCCGTCGCCGTATCGTTCGACCACCAGGAGTTTGTCCGCCGGCATGAATTGCGAAGCCACGTCCACCGCCGACGTCACCAGGCCGCCGGGGTTGCCGCGCAGATCGAGGATCAAGCCTTTGGGATGTTTATTCATCATATCCTGCAGTGCGGTTTGAAGCTGCGCACTCGCCGTGTCGGAAAAGATCGCCAGCGAAACATAGCCGATGTTTCCATCCAGCATGCTGGTTTTCACCACGGGTGGATCGATCTTGGCCCGGATGAGATCGAATTGAAGCAATTGTGGTTCACCCGGACGCTTGACGGACACCTTCACGTGCGTGCCCGCCGGACCGAGAAGCTTCTCGCGCGTCACGGACGGATCCACGCCGGTCTGGTCGACCCCGTCAACGGCGACGATTTCATCGCCGGCTTTAAGGCCGGCCTTTTCCGCGGGGGATCCGGGGAAGGGGTCGACAATCTTAATATATTTTCCAGTCAAATCCACCTCCGCCCCGATCCCCTCATACCCTTCGAGGGATGCGGTCGCGGATTGGTAGGTGGCGGGGCTCATGTAGGTGGAGTGTTCGTCTCCCAACGATTGCATCATGCCGTCGATCGCCCCTTGGATCAGCTGGGTATCGTTCACCGGTTGATCGACGTAATTTGCATGAATGAGATCCCATGCCTGCTGGAAGGGAGCCATCGTGTTGCCCGACAGCGTTCCCGTGGAGCGTCCGACGAGGTAGCCGATCCCGAGCGAGGTTGCGCTCAAGCACAGAGCCAGCCAGACGACGGCGAAGCCGATGACAATCCCGCGGAGCCGTATTCCGCCGGGTGCTTTGGTTGGGACAGTTTCTGGTTCCATACGTCTCACTCCTCGGGCCTGAACTTCCACGCGGTAAATCATGTTACTAGTACCATAAAAAAGATAAAAGGAAGATAAGAAGTCGACGAACGCGTTTTCCGTGCATCGCTAGGTGATCAATTCGGCAAGTTGGTATATCGAATCGATCTGATATTCCTCGGATGCGGATGGAAATTTGCCGTGGACCAGCACGCCGGTCATTCCCATTTCCCTGGCCGGTTTCAAATTCCGCGGGAGGTCGTCGACCAGGGCGCAGTCTTCCGGTTGCGGAGAACCGGCCAATTGCATGGCGATTCGGTAGGAAGCCTCCATCGGTTTGCAGGCGAAACCCGTCGAGAAAATGTCGACGATTCCATTAAAACAATCTTCGATATCCAATGTGGAAAGCACCCTGAGGATATAAGGCCGGTCGGCGTTGGAAAAAATTAATTTTTTCTGGGGAAGCGCTTCGAGCATTCGCCGCAACGCCGGGTCTGGCGCCAGGTACTTTTCCAACGGAATGTCGTGGACAAACCGGTAATAGTCTGCCGGATCGACGCTATGCTCCACCCGCAGTCCGTTGAGCGCCGTTCCATATTCGGAAAAATACCGTTTGCGCAATGCGTCCACTTCCGGCTCCGGGATCCCGGTCCGTTCGACCAGATAACGATTGATCCGAGAGGCGATTTCCCGCCAGACTCCGCGTTCCGGAGCATACAGGGTATCGTCCAGGTCGAAGAAAATGCAGGCAGGGGAAAACGATTTCATCGCCGTCTCTCGCAATGATCCCGGCCGGGGAGTATACCCCCGTGCGGCGAGATGTCCGATTTTGAATGGGCGAAAGGAATTAGAGGATTTCTTTGGCGTATGCCCAGATTGCGGGGATTCCCCCGGTATGCCAGAAGAGAACCTTCTCTGTGGGAGGAATTTCGTTGCGCCGGATCATCTCCAGCATCCCTCCCGCTGCTCGGCCGGTATACACCGGATCCAGAAGGATTCCTTCCTCGCGGGCGAAGAGATGAATGGCTTCCCGCTCGAGCGCACCCACTTTGCCGTATCCCCCGCCGAGAAACCGGTCGTCGATTTGGATCGAGTCGGAGGGAAAAGATTGCCTTCCATCGAACGTGCGTACGGTCTCGGCCAGCAACGCGGATATTTTTTCCCGCAGAAGCCGCGCCTCCAAATCAACGCTGACGCCGTAAACTTGTCCGCGGAATTGGAATAGTTCCGCGCCGAGAATCAAACCCGTCTGCGTGCCGGCTGAAGACGACGGAAAAATTATCCAATCGGGATTCACCTTCTGGCGCTTCAGCTCGAGCATGGCCAACGCGTAGGCGGCCGCGCCCAGAGGATTGGATCCGCCGTAGGGGATCAGGTAGGGATTCCTTCCCTCGGAGCGTTCGCGGTCAAAGGTTTCCTGCATTGCCTGGTCGCGCGGTTTGCCGGCCGCCCAAACCAGTTCCGCGCCGACAAGCGAATCGATGAGCAAATTTCCCGTATCGGGCGGTTGGGGCTGCCCGGAAAGCACGAGGATGCAGCGCAGGCCGAGCTTTGCCGCGGCGGCGGCCGTCTGGCGGCAGTGGTTCGATTGCGGCGCGCCGCCGGTGATCAGTATATCGGCATTGCGCTTGAGCGCATCGGCGCACAACAGCTCAAGCTTGCGGGTCTTGTTGCCTCCCAGCGCCAGCCCGGTAAGATCGTCGCGTTTAATCCAGATGGAGCGCCCAATGGTGCGGGAAAGCCGCGGCAATTCCTGCACCGGCGTGGGCAGACAGGCAAGAGTCACGCGCGGAAGGTTTTCAAGGTTCATGAAAGCCCCCGGGTGGAGTTTGCCATCAGCCTTGTCCGCCGGCGGGAGAAAATGCGGGTCACGTCGAGCATCCGGGGCAGGAGCAGGTGGTAGGCGCCGTAGAGAAGCGGCGCGGCCGGATAATCCCATGCGCCGGCGTATCGGAGAACCTCGCCGCCAAATCCGGTTTTAAATTGGAAGACGCCCCACATTGGATCGCTCTCGACAAACGCATCCGGCGCGCCCCAGAAATCGTAATAGGCATATCCGTGCGACCGCAGCCAGCGGATCGCCTCCCATTGCAAAAGGTGGTTTGGCATTTTCTCGCGGTGGAAAGCCCGCGACATTCCGTAAAAATACCATCCGCGGTCGGCGAAATGGAAGAGGATCAGTGCGGATACCGGCAATCCGTCGACCTCGGCAATCAACGGTTGCGCCAGTTCCGCCTGCAACATCGCGCGCCACACATCGAGATAATATTTTTCCGAACGGATGACGAAACTGTCGCGGTCGGCCGTCTCGGCGTACATCCGGGCCAGCGCCGGTAAATCCTCTTCCGATCCCGGCCGCACCTCCACGCCCCGTTTCTGCGCCAGGCGGATGTTGTAACGCGTTTTCTGTTTCATGTTGGCGAGGAGAACGTCCTCCTCCGGCCGGATATCCAGTAGGACCGTGTTCCGGAACTGAACTTGCTCCCCAGAGAACCGCCATTTTCGACGGCGCAGCAAGTGGAGGGTTTCTTCTCCCTTAGCGTCGGATGAACTCTCGCCGGAATCCAGAACGTAACGGCCGGTCAACAGATCTGGATCGATTTTCAATTGGACCGCGTGCTCTCTGCGGGCAGTGTTCTCCAAATCCGAGAGCACGAAATCGCGCACAGCGCCATCCCGCCAATCCAGCAGCGGACCTTTGGGGAGATAAAACACCGCCGCCGAAACCGGGCCGATGCGGATCGTCCGGCGCAGGATCTGCGCCGCAGCCGCAATTTCCGAATCCCCTCTTTCCCAAAACCGCCGTTCGACGCTCCAGCCGTACCGGGTTTTACATTCGCCCCACTCCCAACTCTGGAGGACGTGCGCTCCAGGCAGTTGCGAGACGACCTTGTCCCATTCCTCGCGTGTGGCGGCGGTTCGGGATTTCATACGCTATCCCTTTGGCGCCGGGCGATCCAAAGCCGGTAGACCAGGTAGAGCGCGGGGTTATATACCCGATCCCACGTTCCGACGGACCGCCAGACCCGACCTCCAAATCCGCGTTTAAAACGGTATACGCCCCACAGACCATCCTCCCGCTTGGCGAATTGGGCTTCCAGTTCGTTCTCCTCGGTGTCGGGGATGCCCCATAGGTCGTATTCGACGCAACCGCGATTGCGGGCCCAGCGCATGGCTTCCCATTGCAGAAGATATGGCGCCATCACCTCGCGGTGAAGATTGGAGGAAGCGCCGTACAGGTACCATGCGCGGTTCCCTTGGGCGAATGCCATCAAGCCGGATATGTATTCGCCGCGATAGGATGCCAGCAGCAGTTCGACGGTCCGGTGCGGGGTGAAGGCTGCATACGCGGCATGGTAATACGCCTCCGAATGCACCGCAAAAGAATCCCGCAACCCGGTAGTATCCATCAACCGCGCGAATGCGGCGATGTCTTCGGAGGAAGTGACAGCCACCTCGTGCCGGGCGGCGAGCCGAATGTTGTAACGCGTCTTCGGTTTCATTTTTGCCAGCACCTCGTCCTCGGATCCCCGCAGGTCCACCAGAATCGTTCGGGGAGGCTGGATGGTGTGTGCTCCGGGTCGAAAACCATGCCGCCGCAGCACCTCCCTCGCGGGGTCGCCATCGACCCAATCCGGTTCGATGGAAAGGAAAGCCGCCCGCCGCGACCGGCACACGCGGTCGATCGCGGGAAGCAGATCGGCCAACGCGCCGTCGGTTGAAGGAACGGGTCCGCGGGGAAGATACCCGACGGAGAATCCGAAGGGCAGGGGACGGAAGAGCAGAAGGGTTCCGGCCTTTTCCGATTGCAGACACTCCGCCTGCCAGCCGAAAGCCGATTTCAACCGGCCCCAGGAGGCGGTTTGCAGCAGATGGGAATCGGGGCAGCAGGATGCGAGGTGCGTTTCCCAATCGTTCAAAGAAAGCATGCGGAAGATTATATCAACGGTGGCAGAGGGGATCACACTTGTCGCAATCTGCTGCCTGAGGGAACCGGTACGTGGGGGAACCCGGTGGTTAACGTACCTGGTTGAAATTCACCAGGATTAAATTCCGGGCGCAATCGTCATAGGTGTCGAGATAGACACGGGCGGAGATTTCCTTATGCGTGCTGTCGAACAGCTGGATCCAGAGGGCCTGGGTGCTTCCCAGCGTCTGGGTGCCCAGGAGGAACTCGTATCCGGCCGGTCCGTATTGGGATGCGCTGCCGGACAGCTTCTCCGCCGAAACCGTCTGGCCCGCCCAAAAACCTTCCAGGTGAAGGATGAGGTTCTGGATCGGGATTCCCGCCAGGTCGAAGACCTGGCCGGCGACGCCCTCCCAATTGCATCCATAGAACCCCTGGATGGACATCACTCCGGTCGATTGCAATTCGAAAGGATACTCCGGCGGTTTTTCGTTGACGATCGCAGGCAGGAAAACGGAGTTGGCTCCCGGCGTTTCCGCCGCTTTGGGGGCCGGTGAATTTTCCGCGGTGGCGGGTTCCGGCGGCGGATAGACGCCCTGGGCTTCGGCGGTTGGAGTTGCCGGGGAAGCAGTTGCGATGCCGGGGGATTCCACGGTCTGGACAGAACCGCCGCCTACGGGAAGGGAGGACAACTCGGCAGTTCCCGTTGCAGTGGAGGAAGCCTTGGAACAGCCTGTGAGAATCGCCGCGCCAAGCATGCATGCGACGGCGATCCGTTGCGGCAGCATTATGGGAAAATCGCCATTGGGATAGATTAATTTCCCTCTTCGGATCATAAATCCTCTTTCCATCAAGGACTCACTTCCACGAAATTGATCTGCACCAGGTTGCGATCGCAACCTTCGTAGGTATTAAACACTATTTTGTCCGAAAGCGGAACCTTATTGGCGTCCAATACTTGGAGCCAAAGGGAATTAAGGGAAAGCGTAGGTTTGTCCGCCAGGCGGAATTCAAATTCGCCTCCCGCGGTTGTATGGATGGGACCTGTGACCACCTCCATCTTCATCGTTTGGTCTACGAATTTTCCGCCGAGATCGACAAAGAGATTATTGAGCGGGGAATGGGACGCATCGTATACAACCCCTGCGACGCCCAACCAGTCGCAACCCTTCGGGCTGGGTTGGTAGGTCGGAGAACCGGCTTCCATGCCAAATGGGAAGGATACGCCTTCGGTCGCGCCGGGATTGTTATATTGCGTCGGTGTGCGCGTGGCCGTGATGAGCTCCGGAGTATTTGTCTGCGTGGGAGTTTCCGTCGGCGTCCAAGTCGGAGGTAATTCGTACAACGGCGTGAGAGTGGCCGTGGGGGAAATGTATGCGGGCAACGCCGTGCGCGGCGGCAAAGGATTGAACAGGGAATTGGGGGATGCAAAAATCGCCAATGATATTCCCGGACAAAGGCAGGTTAATATCAAAAAGAAGATCGCAAGGATATTAAATACAATCGGCCGGAGCCGCCGGCTGGCAGAGGAATCTTCCGTGGAATATTCGCTGGTCATTAAGCGCATCTCCTGATGGCAACGGGCAACCGTCCCCGTTCCAATCTATCCATTTTCGGGCGATTCACGCAATTCCCCAAAAGTCAGATTAACCTCCCGGTAAACCATCCGACTCGGCTGATGCCTCTATTATATGAAAATTTCAATATTTGCTTTCTGCATTTGTTGTTCCAGCCATTGCTCTACCGCCTGTCGGCGTAGAATCTCGAGCGCAGACGGGGAGAGCGCCCGCGCACTCTCCCGCTCGAGCGTCTGGACGATGTGATATCCCAAGCGGCTTTTTACTACCTGGCTGGTTTGACCCGGTTGGAGGGAGAAAGCCGCTGCTTCCACTTCCGGGACCGTCAGGACGCCCCGTGGGAACCAACCGAGATCGCCAGCGCTTTCACGCGTGCTGAAATCCTGTGAATAGGTTGAAACCAACTTGGCAAAATCGGCGCCGCCGGTGACCTGGGAGAGCAAGGCGTTTGCCAAATCGACGTTTCCCACTAGGATGTGGCGGGCATGAACCTGCTCGGCGGTTATGGGAACCTGGGATGCAACGCCATCCGTCGCCACTTGGACCAAAAGTTGCCGCCGGATTGACTCCCGGAATTCCTCTAGAGTGTAGTAGTTATCGTTCAGCCAGGCCATGAACCCCGTTTCCCCTCCCCTTGCCTGGCGGCAGGATTCCACCAAAGTATCAACTTGATCGTCCAGGACGGACCGTCCGGAGGCAACTGCGGCCTGGGCGGCGACATGTTCTTCGATCATGGAATTAAGAACGCCATGTCGGTAATCTCCCAGGTTCGCAAGATCCGTGCCCGATTGCTGTTGCGCCTTTTCGTACCGGGAAAGCTCGTGCGCGAATTCCTCCAAAGTAATCCCCTCGCCGTTAACCTTGGCGGCCAGCGGTTCGGGTGTGGCAGTTGAGGTTGCCGTAATGGTGGGGGTTTCCGTCGGCTTGCCGGAAATCCCGCCTGACAAACCGGTCCACGAACAGGCCGCCAGGATACCGATTGTACAAAAAGCGCAGAAGCGGGCTAATTTCATCGTTGAACGTCCGTATCCTGAATAGAGTAAAAAAAGAGTGAATCTACTCCGATTATACTTTACCGTCGCGGTAGGCTTGGGCTAAAATGGACCTATCGACGGATATGGCTGAAGATACGATGTTCTCCGAAGCGGTTTCGGCTGTCCACGCCGGGGAAGTGATGCGCGCGCGTGATTTGCTTTCCCGCCTGTTGCGCGCGGATTCCTCGAATGCCGATTATTGGCTCTGGATGAGCGCCGTTGTCGACAGCGAACGGGAAAGCGTTTTTTGCCTCCGCTCGATTACCAAAATGCATCCCAATCATCCGCTCGCCAAACTTGGCTTAAGCGTCATGGGGCAAGTCTCCCTGGCGAACGGCCGGGAAGGCACGCTCAAGCAGCAGCGGTCGATTCCCATGCCGCACCAGTCCGCCGGCCGGATCAACTCGATGGGGGAATGGTGGAAAGTCCACCGGAACAGAGAAAATGCGGCCATGGCGATTTTGGGATTTGCCGCCGTGACCGTGATCCTGGCGATCGTGATCCTTCAGGTGCGGATCTCCGCCATACAAATGCCGTTTCTTAGCCCCGGCCACACCGCCGTGGCGGCGGTTCCTTCGGTAACGATTACTTCCACGACGGAATCCGTAGCCCGGCCGGTCCCGACATTGCGCGAAACGGTAAATCCTTCCAATCAGATTCCCTTCTCGACGTTTGTAGGGGTTATTCTCACCCCGACGTCCTGGTACGTCCTGACGCCGATGCCGCTGACCAACGCTTTCAGCCAGGCCATCCAGGCCTATGACGAGGGACGGTATGACGACGCGTTGAACGACCTCAGGCAGGTGCTGTCTGTCGATCCAAAATCCGCGCAAGCGCACTACCTTTCCGCCGAGGTCTATCGCAAGCAATGGAAGATGAAGGAGGCGCTGGACGAATACGAACTGGCAATCTCCCTGGATTCAAATTACGCGCCGGCGTATTTCGGGCGGGCGATGTGGAGCAAGCAAAACAACCCGGACAACGACTATGTCAAGGATCTGACCTTGGCGCTGGGCCACGACCCGAATTTCATCGACGCATACATCGAACGCGCCGAATGGTACAGCGATCGCGGAGATTGGGAAACGGCGCGGCAGGACATGGAACGGGCCGAACAGATCGCCCCAGACAACGCCTTGGTACTCATCCGGCTGGGACGCGCCCAAATCCAGACCAACCAGGCGGACAAGGCGCTGGATAACATCATTCGCGCCCAAATCATTGATCCGACCATTCTGGAAGGGTATCTGGCGATGGGGGAGGCATATGATGAGCTGAAGTTGTATTCGCAGGCTGTCTCTCCGCTGCTGGTGTATACAACGTACGGCCCGGAGGAGATTGCCGGATGGCTGCGATTGGGTGAAGCCTACCGGGGTATCGCCCAATATTCGGAAGCGGTAACAGTCTGCTCTCACGCGGTCGATTTAGACGTTAATTCCGTCGACGCCAGGCTCTGCCGCGGATTGGCTTTTCGTCTGACCGGGCAATTCGGTGCGGCAGTGGACGATTTAAAAATCGCAGCGGATAAAACTCCCAACTGGTATGTCTCCCAATTCCCCTACGGTTGCGCCCTTCTGGAAGCCGGCCAGCCGGCCCTGGCGGTCACGACACTGGGCAACGCGGTCAAACTGGCCAGCTCGGTTGACGAAGAAGCGGATGCCATGGGATGGCAAGCCTTGGCGTATGAAGCCTATAACAGCTTCGATTCGGCCAAGGTCGTCTGGAATAAATTGATGACCCTGGCAGGCGTATCGGATTACTGGAAGACGACCGCATACGTTCACCTGAATGGCGCCACTCCCACGCCGGGCGCAAACGCAACCCCGGTAGGCACTCCTACAGCCACTCAGAAACCATAGACCCGATTTCTACCGCGAATTTTGACTTTTATTATGCGCGCATGGTACAATGCGCGCGCTTGGCGAGGGAAGCCCGCGACATCGAGGAGGGATGGCCGAGTGGTCTAAGGCGGCTGTCTTGAGAACAGCTGTGGGGGCAACCTCACCGGGGGTTCGAATCCCTCTCCCTCCGCCAGAACCTGGGGAGGTGCCGGAGTTGGTCGA
>Ga0187886_1003366_pt1 | contig 11990 bp, 12 predicted proteins | sample June2016WEW_20_1_FD_133001 | JGI IMG/M metagenome (GOLD analysis project Ga0187886, IMG submission 133001) | Peatland microbial communities from SPRUCE experiment site at the Marcell Experimental Forest, Minnesota, USA - June2016WEW_20_150 | ecosystem: Environmental > Terrestrial > Soil >...
CATTTTCGTAACATTTTTTGCCCTGGCCTCGTTTTTTGGATCCATTCTGGTATTCCAACAAGGGAAGACTTGGCAGTATCTCCTCGCCGGGATCTGCGCCGGCCTTACCGCGTCCAGCAAATACAATGGGGGGTTGATTGTATTGCCATTGGTTGCGGCCCATTTCCTGCGCTTTGGAAAGTCCGCGTTCCGACAACCCAAATTGTATCTGGCGTTATTGCTTTGCGGAGCGGGATTTCTGCTCACCACCCCGTATGCCATATTGGACTCGGCCAAGTTCCTGACGGATTTGCGATATGAAATTCACCATTATTCCACCGGGCACCCCGGCATGGAAGGCAACAGTTTGGCGTGGTACTTGAATTATCTGTATGCCACGGGCGGCGGTCTTTATCTGCTCGCGGTCCTGGGAATTATTTCCGGTTTCCTTTGGCATCCCAAAGAAACAGCGCTGATGGTGATTTTTCCAGCGTTGTATTTTGCCTTTATTATAGGTTTTGTCGTGAGAAATGATCGAACCATTTTGCCCCTGACTCCTTTCTTGTTCTTACCAGCCGCCTGGTCGTTGATCCTCTGGTATGACCAACTTCGGAAATGGCAAAACGAATCGTTGCGAAGATTATCCCTAACGGTTCTTGCCGGCCTGGCCATTGCTTCGTTCGCGTTTCCGATCATCCGGACAATAAATGATGTCCGCCTTCTGACAACTGTGAATAGCAGAGAGACCGCAAGAGTCTGGATCGCCGATACCCTGCCGCCCGGTTCCAAAGTCGCCATCGAATCATATTCTCCATTTGTAGACCCCATGCGCTTTTCCGTGAATGGGTTTGGAAGCATGATAGACCGGAAGCCGGAGTGGTATATCGAGAACGGTTTTGAGTATTTGGTTTTCAGCCAGGGAATGTATGGACGGTTCTATCTTGAACCGGAAAGATACCCTGCGCAGATTTCGCAATACGATGACTTTTTCAACCGTTTCGAGCTGATAAAATTGTTCGCCAATGGCGGCTATGAAATACGAATCTACAAAGTAAAAGACGCCGCTTCGCCCGCGGCCGCAAACGGCCTGACGGTTTTGCAGAAGCTGAATTTGAAATTGGACCTATGGACCAACCATCGAACGGTGGGGGCAGGAACCGCTGTCGCGAAACATTTGTAGCCATCGGCACGTATATTCACAAGTTAGGAACCATCCATCACGGTATTTTCACAATTGATTTTCGGGACGTCCCGGGGAGAGAATTTCTATGCGATCCTTCACGAAGATTTTGCCGCTCATTTTGGGAGCCGTCGTCCTTGGATCAATATCGACGGGGTGTACCGGCGTCGTCAGTGCCTCGCCAACCCGGACGGCAATTCCCACGGAGCGTGAAACGGCCACATTAACTCAAACGCCGACGCTTGAGCCGACGGATACACCCACCATAACGGCAACCATCGCGCCGCCGATACCGGAGACCGCCAAGATCATTATCGGGAAGGATTATAGCTACTTCCCCGGAACTCCCGATCACGATCAGGCGACGGTCGAGTATGTCGATCTCTCAGCTTATCGAAACAAATTGTTTGTAGTGGAAACCGACACGCAGGGGTACAAGGTCCGGCTCGGTCTTTACCGTGGGAAAATCGACCTTTCCAAATGGTGGGGGGATACGGCGCCCTTAATTCTCGAAACCGAGTTTGAAGTCAATACTTCGATCAAAATCCTGGTCTCTCCGGGCGGCAGCGAATATTCGATTGTCTATATCACCAGGCCGGTTCAAAATAACAATCCTGAAAATTTGGAAATCACCCGCCAATTCGCGGTCCAAGAACCAAAATACCCGACGGATTGGTCGCGGACGTTTGTCACTGAATATTGGACTTTTCCGGACGATATTTTGAACAAACTGGCCGATCATCTCCAGTTCAATGAAAATATGAACCGCGAGTACACCGCGCTGACAGAGCTGGTCGGAAAAGATTCCGATTCCCTCGATGCGGATGGTCACATTCGATTGATCGTCGAAGATATTCCCTACTGCGGTTTGGCGGGAAATCCGATCAAGATGGATCCGGACTGCATGGGAGCCGATCTGCTGAATTCGGGCAATCCCGGTTGGGGGGCAGCCCATGAATTGGGCCACGACTTCGTCGGTCCGGGTTCCTATTACTGGGAAGAAGGCGACGGCACCGAGGGCTGGGCCAATTTCATGGCTTTCTACGCCTATGACAACAAAATCTTCGTCAATTCCGATTATGACAGCGCATTCTGGGCCAACGTCTGGGAAACATCCCCCAAACCGACGGACATCTTCCAAGGTCTGATCGTCAAAATGTCCCATGAGTACAGCTGGGATATCGCCAAAGTTTTTTTCCGGAAATATCTTGCAGCGGATCCGGCGCAGGGAAAAGACAATGACAAGAAGAAGAAGCAGGCTCTCCGGTATTTGGCAGAATCGACGCTCGAAGTAACCGGAAAACAAGATGCCCATGATTATGTCGTCGATTACCTTACGCAAAAAGGTTTCCCGAACCCATGAGCGGATCATTTTACCGGCGAGAGCTTCCGGGTGTTCACAGAGTAAGCGCCTGAACCACCAACCGCAGGATTGCGATGGAATTGTGTGATCGATATCTGCCGATCAGCCCGATGGGCGCTGAGCATTAAGGGGAATGGCATTTAAAAAAACTTTCCGATGGAACAACCTTCGCGCGGTTGGGTAGGGCTGCCAAATGAGACCCATATTAAGAAGAGATATGATTTCGCGAAACTCTAGTAAAATGATGAGCGTCAATGAACCCCATCGCGGGCCCGAATCTTAAGCCGCTATTACTAGGTTGGAGGAATAAGCTGTCATGCAAGCCGAATCGATGAACGATAACCCCCGAATGCCCCCCTGCCTTAAGATCAACTGCTCGGACCTGTGCTGCAAATACGGCGTCGACGTCCTGCCGGAGGAATATGCCAATCTGTTGGCCCATCACCTGGCGGAGGCCGTCGAATTCACCGGGCCGGAGGAAGACGAGGACGGCGTCTGGTTGTACCGCACCGCGGAAGGAAAGCGCGGCTGCATATTCCTTTCCGCGACGCGCGGCTGCCGCCTGCACGACACTCCCTACAAACCGATCGTCTGCCAGCTGTTCCCCCGGGATCAAGCGGAGGCACTGGAGGCATACCAGGACGGTTATTTACCTTGCATCGACCACTATGTCCGCCGGGAAGCACAGGAAGAAATCCGCTTGTCCTCCAACAATCCTTAATGGTATTTTCGGACGGATGGCCGTATAGAGCCGCCACGATTAACTCCGCTCCTCATCGATTTTAAAAATTCCCAAAACCGGACACAATCCATTGGGCCGCGCCGATCCGCATTTCCATGCGGCAACGCATCACGGGGAGATTATTCCTACGCCGTCCATGGACCGGAGAACCACTGGATTGTGCACACAGTGCGCGTGTCAATTCCGTAACGACCCCATCAAAATAATTACAAATGCCGATGATTTTATATAAAACGAGCGGGAGCACTTATCAATGTTGTAACACGGCCGCATTTCCAAAAAATGGTGCCTAGAATGAATTTGTATCTGGAAAGCGCGGTCCAAGAATTAATTTTCCATCGGGGGGAAAGAGAATCCGGATATATTTTTCTGAACTGCGCAAGGAGCGAATATGAACAGCATCAGAAAATTGATTTTCGGAACCGTGATCGGGCTCTCCCTTGGTTGCAGTATCCTTGCCGGAAAAACGGCGGTCACCACGACGCAGCCTCTGATGGAAACCGCGACCTTTACGAATACGTTGCGGCCCAAATCGACAAATACCGCGACCTCGTCGCCGACGATCACCAAAACCGTTACCCGCACGAAAAAGCCTTCCCGGACGGCTTCTCCAACCCCTGCTCCCGGCGTGCCGTTGGGTGATACCTGCCGATCGGCGGTCGATGGTTTCTACAATCTAAAAAAGAACCTGGTTTTACCGGATCATTTGACTTCCGGGGAACCGTTTCGGAAGGCCCGGGATTTCGATCCCAACCGATATTTCCCCATCCTCAACCATTTAAAAATGAAAACCGGTTACACGCTCGATTACGTCTATTACCTCGACGATTTGGGGAGCAAACCCCTGCTCTACACGCGCAAGACGGGCACGCCGCCCTTTTTATCGTACGAAGCGTTCCTGAAATCCGTCGGCGCGGAAATGTCCGGCGAGCGGTCGTACATGACCCTTCCCAATGCCTTCGACTTTTTGAACATGATCCAGGTCGACGGATCCGAAGCAAGTTTTTTCCAATTCGCCTTTCTGGCGGAATTGGGCGATCAATTTTATCTTTCCTGGCACGCGAACTATAACGACTTCATCATTCTGTGCGACGCCCAGGACCTAAAAAACGTAACACGCGCCCTGGGGGATTACAACCTCACCTTCCCGCAGGACCGCTGGGAGACCGCGAAGGCCATCGAATTCCAACCCACCGTCTCGATCCAAGAGGATGCGGTCACCGTACGGATGATCATTTTCTCCAAGTGGGGCGGATTTTGGGAGAATATCGCCGTAATGGATAAAAATAACCCCTTCACCATATTGGATATGAAGATGAATGTCCTTGTGGCTTATGATTGTGGAATCAATTTTTAGAACCGATTTATCGCGACCGGCATTTAGCAGGCTGCGGAAAAAAACGTTGGATCCGCTATGAGCGAACTGCCCCCTTTTCATGCCCCCCCATTTTCGAACTGAAAATGGGGGGATGCCGGTAAAAAAAGATTATCGAAAATAATGATATTCCCTCCAGGAAAAAACGATCCCCCGGATTATCCGGTTCCCCGCAGAATTAACTCAATGGCAAAAGCGGGCCCCGGTAGTAAAATGAAGCCTTGGGCGCGGAGGACTTGGCGGTTATGGAAAATCCCGAAACCAGCCCCACTGAAAAAGTGATCGTCGTAAAGCGGAACGGCCCGTATAAGGTGTACGGGGATATTCCCCTGCTGCGAAGGATACAGGTCGTTTCCGAATATGGCGAACCGCTCACTTGGAAAACGACCGAAACCTTTGCAACCCGCAGGACGTATCTGCTCTGCCGCTGCGGGAAATCCAAAACCATGCCGTTCTGCGACTCGACTCACGCCCGCATCCCCTTCGACGGAACCGAAACGGCCGACGAGCTTTCCACCCTCGAGCGGCGCAAGGACCTCCCGGGAGCCGCCCAATTCGCCTTCCGGCGCGACGACTACCTCTGCATGGAATCCGGGTTTTGCGGCACGCGCACCTCGACCTTCGATCAGCTCGTGGCGCAATCGGCCGATTCCAGCGTGCGCTCCCAGGTGATCGCGATGATCGAACGCTGTCCGTCCGGATGCCTCACGTATGCGTTGATCGGCGAGGAGGACATCGAGCCTTCCCTGCCGCAGGAGATTGCGGCGACGACCGACATCCTCTCGGACGGGCCGGTGGAAGGCGCGCTGTGGGTGATGGGGAAGATCCCCGTCCGCCGGGCGGACGGCAAGCTCCTGGAGCTTCGCAACCGGGTGACGTTATGTTCCTGCGGCCGATCCGAGAAAAAGCCCTTATGCGATGGAGCCCATCGCAGGAGAATCGCGCCTCCGGACGGAGAATAATCAGCCGAGAGTTTCCATCCGCTCCGCATCACCCATCCCCGTCACGGGGGTGGGCGGGGGGAGAAGTCAGCCCGGGTAAAACGAACTTCCGCCAGGCAAAAAATCACCCCCTCCCGATCCCTCAAATTATGAGAAGATAAATATCCACCGGAGAATTAACCTATGGAACCCATGATTGCCGTTTGCGGATTGGATTGTTCGGTTTGCGCCGCTTACCTGGCCACTCAGGCAAAGGATGAAACGGCCAAAGAACGGGTTGCGGCGCAATGGAGAACCGAATACAACAATCCCAAAGCCGACGCTGCCTACGTCACCTGCGACGGTTGTCTGGCCGCGGACGGCCGGCTGAGCGGACACTGCCTGGAATGCGAGCCGCGTCTCTGCGCCGTAGGCCGGGGCTTGATCAATTGCGCCTATTGTCCGGATTACGGCTGCGAAAAAATAAGCCAATTGCTGGCTGATATCCCGGAAGCGAAAGCTCGATTGGATGGAATTCGAGCCGCGCTTTAGACTTTTAAAATTGAGGATTTGACTGATTAAAAACGATTCTGGTTCATTTGGATCCAAGCCCTTTTCTTTCGATATCCTATCTGTGTCCGCCCGGCGCGGAATTTTTAAAAAAAACCGGAATTCCCAGGGCGTTCTGAAAGTCAAAATAATTTTTTCGGAGACGGCCCGCCCGGTTTTCGGTTATACTAAGAAAAGATCCAACCGTTTTTACGCCCCGCTGAGAAGAAATTCCTCGGACCAATGCAAGGCCTCTTGCTAAAAGGAGGATCCAATGAAAGTGCCATTTTACGGCCATGTGCGCCAATACCAGAATCTCAAAACGGAAATCGACGCCAAGCTGCAGGAAGTGATCCTGAGCGGACAGTTCGTCACGGGCCCGATGCTCAAGAAGTTCGAAGAGGAACTTGCCGCCTACGCCGGCGCAAAGTACGCCATCGGGGTCGGCAACGGAACCGACGCCCTCTGGCTGACCTTCATGGCGCTCGGGCTCGGCCCGGGGGATGAGCTGATCACGAGCGGCAACACCTTCTTCGCCACGGCCGAAGCGATTTGGATCGCGGGCTGCACGGCGGTGCTGGTCGATTGCGACGCCGACACCCGCTGCATCGATCCGGAGGCGGTCCGCAAGGCGGTCACCAAGCGCACCAAGGCCATCGTGCCGGTCCACCTCTACGGACAGTGCGCGCCGATGCGGGAGATCCGCAAGATCGCGGATGAGTACGGCCTGCTGGTGGTGGAGGACAACGCGCAGGGGATTGATTCGCGCGGCGCCGATTTCAAGGTCGGCGAACTCTCGGATGCGGTTTGCATCAGCTTCATCATCCAGAAGAACCTGGGCACGTTCGGCGACGGCGGCGCGGTTTGGACGAACCATCAGTACGTCAACGACCGGATCCGCAAATTGCGCAATCACGGCTCCGGCAAACGCGACGTCCACAGTTTCGGGTTCAACAGCCGCCTGGATGACCTGCACGCCGGCATCCTCAGCGCCAAATTGCCTCATGTCCGGCAGTGGAGCGACCGCCGGATCGAAATCGCCGGAAAGTACGCGCAAGGCTTGAAGGACTGCGATTTTATAACCCTCCCGCACGCGCGCCCCGGTTACCGCCACGTCTACCATCTCTACGTCGTCGAGACGAAAAATCCGGCCGACCGCGTCCCGCTCCTGGAATATCTGAATGCCGGCGGCGTCGATGCCAAGACTCATTATTCGATCGCGATCCACCAGCAAGAAGGTTTCCCCTGGGGGCATTCCGCCCGCCTGGCGGGGACGCTTGCCAACGTCGAGAAGAACGCCTCCTCGTGCATCTCGCTGCCCATGTTCCCCGAGCTGACGGAGGAGGAAATCCAATACACCATTCAGACGGTCCGGGATTGGCCGAAGAAGGGGAAGTAGGAGCCGGAACTATCCGGCCCTGGGGAGGCATCCGAACATGACTGCCGGACAAAAGACGTACACCGTTGCGATTGCCGGGCTGGGCAAGCGGGGGATGCACCACGCGGAAGCCGTGGCGAAGAATCCGCGGCTCAAACTGGCGGGGTTGTGCGATATCGATACGGGGCGGATGGAAGCCGCGGCGCAGAAATTCGGGGTGGAGCGGACGCACCCCGACGCCGCGCAGTTGCTTCGGGCCGTCCAACCGGACCTGTTCATCTTCTGCACGCTGCCGCAAATCCGCCTGCCGATGATCCGGGCCGGGGTGGAAGCCGGCGTGAAAATGATCGCCTACGAAAAGCCGATCGCGCTTTCGATGAACGAGGCGCTCGAGATGTACAAACTCGTGCGCGCGGCGGGGGTGAAGACCGTTGTCAGCCACCAGCACCGCTACGGCGAGCACTACCGCAAGGTGAAGGAAATCATCGCCTCCGGCGCGATCGGCCGGGTCCACACCGTTTACGGCCACTCCGTCGGCTGGATGCTGCACATGATGACGCACCTGATCGAATACGCCGGCTGGTACAACGGCGGCGCTGACCCCGTGTGGGTGGTCGGCCAGGCCTTCGGCCGGGAGAAGTTCGCCGACGTGCACGCCTCACCGGATTACATTTGCGCGCTGGTGCAGTACGCCAACGGCGTGCGCGGGATCTTCGAATGCGGGGCCGAGGCGCCGGACGTTCCCGAGGTGGATTCGATGTGGCACAAGTGCCGCATCGGCGCCCAGGGCACGGAAGGCTTCGCCGAAGTGCTCACCGGCAAAGAGGGCAAGGGCGGCGGCTGGCGGGCGGTGACAAAAGACGGGATGATGTCCGGACCGGGTTACATGGATTACGCCCACGATATGGCGCCCTACATCCAGGATATCGTCGAGTGGCTGGACGACGACGCCAAGGTTCATCCCTGCAACGGGGAGACCGCGCTGAAGGGATTCCAGGTGATGATGGGGGCGATGCGCTCGGTCGTGCAGCGCGGGAAGATCACCCTGCCGCTGGGAAATGGCGAGCCGGAACTGGACGCGCTGAAGAAAGCGCTGGCGTAGGAAGTGATCCGAGCTAGTGGATCAGGGACTTTTTTTGGGAAGGAGAGCGGAGATGGATACAAGACGCACTGGCGGTTCCATTGTGGGAGGATCCATTCTGATCCTCCTCGGTCTGGTGGTGCTGCTGGCTCAAGGGTTTCCGGGTTTCAACTTTTGGGGAATCCTGTGGCCTCTCATCATCGTCGCATTTGGCGCGGTGTTCTTCGTCGGGATGCTGGCGGGAGGGAAGCCCGCCGCCGGGCTGGCGGTTCCGGGCAGCATCATCACGGTCATCGGCCTGATGCTGTTGGTGCAGAGCCTGACCGGCTATTGGGAGAGCTGGGCGTACGGCTGGACGGTGATCCTCATTTCCGTCGGGTTGGGAATTTTTATCATGGGTCTGTATCGCGGGAACGAACACTCGCGCTGGGCGGGTGTGCGCGTGATGCAAATCGGCGTATTTTTCCTGATCGTTTTCGGCGCCTTCTTTGAGGGGCTCATTTTCGCTTCCCAGCGGATGGGGGTCGGCCGGTTGATCTTCCCGGCTGCGCTGATCCTGCTCGGCATCTACCTGGTGCTGATCCGCTCCCGCCGGGGCGGAAGCTCCGCTCAGCCCGGCTCCGATACCCATGACCAACCCTCGCCGCAAGGCTGAGGGAGGAGGAACCCATGCGACACCGTTCGATCTTCTGGCCGCTTATATTAATCGCCGTCGGGGTGATTTGGATTCTGGCGGAAATGGGAATCGTGCCGTCCGCCAATCTGTGGGCGCTGCTATACGTTCTCCCGTACGCGCTTGTCGCGCTCGGGGTGGGATTGATTTTGGGATCGCGCTGGATGTGGGCGCGGCAAATCGTCACGGCCCTGGTCGTCGGCGGGGCGGTCCTGGCGGTGGTGTTCGCCGCGCCCTTGCGCTGGACCTCTCCCCCCAACTGGGGATGCGTGTGGAACGGGTCCCCGTTTGTGAGCTGCACCGGCGTGGGCGGGGCGGTGCGCGGATCGGGAGTGATCGTCTCGGAAACGCGCGACGTTCCAGCGTTTGACGGCGTGACGATCGATTATCCCGCCGTCGTCACGATCCGCCAGGGCGATACCCCTTCCCTCACGGTGGAAGCCGACGATAATCTTTTGCCTCAGCTGACCACGCGCGTCGTCGACGGAACGCTGCAGATCGAGGCGGCGGGGGTCGATTTCAGCCGGCGGGTGACCCCCACCCGCGAAGTGCGGATTGCCCTGACGGTAAAAGACCTAACGCAAATCGATCTCTCTTCCGCCGGGAGCGTGAGCGTCGACGGCCTGCAGACCGCCGCGCTGAGAGTCTCCGTCAGCGGGGCCGGGAGCGTGACCCTATCGCATTTGACCTTGCAAACCCTGACGCTCGAGCTGAGCGGGGCGGGATCGGTTTCGGCCGACGGGACGGCCCAAACGATCAAGTTGAACATCAGCGGCCTGGGCAGTTTCACCGGCGGGGCGCTGAAGGCTCAGGACGCGACGGTGAATATCAGCGGACTGGGCAGCGCGACCTTGTGGGTTACGGGTCAATTGACGGCCGATATCAGCGGGACCGGTTCGGTGAGCTATTACGGCTCTCCCGCAATCCGGAAAGACGTCAGCGGGTTGGGTTCCGTCCGCAAACTGGGGGACAAATAAACGCTCCGGATCCGATGGCCGTGGGAACGGAAAAGGAATTAATCATGAGCGTGGGGATTTTTCTCGATAAAGAACATCGTCCCACCGGAAAGGAAATCGAGCGCGCCGTCGGCAACCGGTACGGCCTATTCCAGACGCTGGTCGATTTTATGAAACGGGGTTACCAACTGGAAGGGGAGTGGAATTACGGCGGCAAAAATTACGGATGGAATGTCTGGTTTCGAAGAAGCGGGAAAACGCTGCTGAATCTCTTCCCGCAGGACGGGTTTTGCGTCGCCCAGGTTGTGCTTGGCAAGGAACAGATCGAAAAGGCCAAGCTCTTGAAATTGGGTAAGCGTGTGGCGGAGGTTTTTTCCAACGCGCCGCAATTTCACGACGGGCGCTGGCTGTATGCGCCCGTAAAAACCGCGAAGGACGCGAAGGATATTTGTGTGCTGGTTGCATTGAAGCGGAAACCCGGGGTGGGGAAGAAATATCCCGAAGTTCCTGCGGATAGAAAATCGTAACCGGTGACATCCTCCGACGGGTGGGGGATGATATGAACGTCAATCAGGTCGCTGAAAAGACGGGGTCCTTCCGGCGCAGCGCAGAAATGCGAAGGCTTGGAAAGACCCTGGCAATGTATAATTATCGGATAAGGATGCGTGGAAATAATGACCGAGACCGCGAAAACCCCATCGATCTACCCGTGCGTTTTTCCGGTCAAGATTATCGGCCAGTGCTGCGACGAGTTCGAATCGAACGTGCTGGCGGTCATGAAAAACTACGTCGAGGATCTGAGCCCTTCGCAATTTGGCAGAAGGTTGAGCCAGGGCGGGAAGTATCTATCGCTGACCATTAATGTTTTTGCCCAGGATCGGGAATATATCGAGAAACTTTATGCGGAGTTAAAAGCCCAGGAAAAAGTCATCATGGTGATTTAATCCACCAGGAAGAGGACACCCCGTTCGCGGCACTCCTTAAGTGCTCGAAATGCAGGGCGTGAAAACATTGCGGTTTTCCGGAAATGGATGCGCCGTTTTAACCTCCCCCGTCTGATGGGACGAGAGTACTGGGGAAAAAGCGTGGGTTTATCGCATTTATTGAACCGGGTCTATCCGAAGGATCAAATAATTGGAGTATTAAATGCAGGCCTTTTTTTATTGGAAAAACGCGGCGGAAGTGGTATAAAAGAGATCAAAGCAGGGATGCGTCATGGAAGAATTAGTCCTGTTCCGATGCCAGGCGTGCAAAAAGGAATCGGTCTACCTTTGCGAAGACCTGGAAGCGCCGTGTTATTTGCAGCATTGCACCTACGAGGCGATCGAAGTATGGTGCCCCGTCTGCAAATGCGGATTCACGTTTTCGCTCGCCAACGGCGAACACCCCTCCAATTGGACCTGTCCGGATTGCAGGAATAATTACCAGCTTCCGGTCGATTTATATACGAATCCGATGCCGCTCCTGGATCCATCCTTCATTGAGAAATTCCGCGATAATTATAAATTGCGTGAAAGCGACTAAGTTGGATCACCCCGTACCTTCTCATTCCGGGTGAGGTCGGATGACCGCACTGCTGCGCTCCCCGCGCTCTGGGAGGAACTCCACGGCCGCCTGTTGAATTTCATCAGCGCGCGCATCCAGGATCCGCAGGAGGCGGAGGATATTCTCCAGGAAGTATTCCTTCGAATCCACACCAGTCTGGAGAGCATCCAGAACGCGGCCAAGGTCGAGGGCTGGATTTTCCGCATCACCCGCAACGTCATCATCGACCGGTACCGTATGCGCCGCCCG
>Ga0187886_1003367_pt1 | contig 11988 bp, 13 predicted proteins | sample June2016WEW_20_1_FD_133001 | JGI IMG/M metagenome (GOLD analysis project Ga0187886, IMG submission 133001) | Peatland microbial communities from SPRUCE experiment site at the Marcell Experimental Forest, Minnesota, USA - June2016WEW_20_150 | ecosystem: Environmental > Terrestrial > Soil >...
GACGGGAGTTGGGGTCGCATCCTCAGCGATCATATCTCCCACGGTCGTCATGGGGTTTACGAGCACGGTGCTGAGAGGCACGCCGCTATCCGCGATCGCTTGCCCTCCCGCGCCTTCGATGACGTTGCCTGCGGTGAACGGGCCGCCTGTGACCGAGGTCACCCACTGGGCCGTAGCGGTACAGCTTGCTCCGGGGCATGTCCAAAGGTTGCCTGAAGTATCGACGCATGTTCCTGAGCCGGTGATGGGCGGGCTTGCGGGGCACGCGGTGAGGCCGGAAACGGCCTCACCAGAGAGTCCAGTGCCGTCGTATCGAAACAGCAGAGTATTCCCCGCCGTCCCTTGCGAGGTCAGAGCCGTACCTATGATGCAGGTTCCAATGTCGATTGCCGAGCGTGAAGTCTGCCCACTATCTCGCACGCGACCGACCGTGCTCGTTCCGCCGATGAGGATGTGCCCTGCCGTAACCGCGTTATCCGCTACACCTGTGACAACAAGACCTGGGACCGCGTAAAGCTCAAACGTGTTGCCCGCTGTGGCCGTAGACGCCGCTACGCCAGAGCCGCACCCACCGCTTGCTGGGAGCACATATTCGGTTGGATTTGAGGCGTCCTTGGCAGCCAGCAGGTTTTGTGTCACACCTCCGGTGCCTGCTGTGGCCGTGATGCTGATGCCGTTGGGCGTACCTGCCGAACCCATACTGGGACTGGTCAAGCCAACCACTGTTGGAGCGGTCGCAGAGCCACCGAGATTTGTGTTTAATTCGATGCCGCCAAGAGCCGAACTGGTCGCTCCTGGAAGCGTGTATGCCGCTCCCGTGCAGTACTCGTTGCTGCTCGGATCTTCCGAGCAGAGCTTTCCGCCTTTCGTGTAGATCGCTGTATGAGACGCGGCGGGAGCGGTGGGCGTCGTTTGGTCCGCAGACGTGGCGTTTGCGCCCGTGGCGTTAAGCACGCTATTTCCTATCGTACAATTGCCTGTGCTGGCATTACAGCTTGGCGTCGTGATGAACTGCGCCGTGCTGGTGCAAACCGCGCCGCCAGCAGGACAGGTGTAATTCAGCCCGTTTGTGCCGACGCAGACGCTACCCGCCGCGCCGGAAGTGGGAGGGGTCGCGGCGCAGGCCGAGAGGCCGGAACCGCCGCCCCCGCTACTTCCGCTGCCGGGTTGAGGTAGTCCAGGGACCTGGGCCGCCGCCGCGAGTCCAAAGAGGAGCAAAACGATCACTAGTTTACGCATCTTAGTTCTCCGTCGCCACAATCCTTATGGTGTAAGCGCCCGTGTTTCCCGATATCGACACGGTGAAGTTATCCACCGTCGCCAATCCGCGGGCAAGCACCACCATCGGAGTACCCAATCCGCCGCCACCCAATGGGGCGAACAGGGGGATGGTGTTCGTGACCGTAATTGAGTAGGAGCTGATGGTTGTCCCGGCGCTCACGCCTGAATTGGCAAAGGCCAATTCGACCGGCGTCGGGAAGCCTTGCGACCCGGCCACGACTGCGTTGGTAGTGACGGTCACCGTTACCCCAGTCCGCGCGATTGTCGCCGTGCAAGCCGCACAGTCCACCGAGAATCCTAAAATTGTGACCGTGCGACTGTTCGCGGCGCTTAGAACCGGATTCTGCACGGTCAATGAGGCCGTGGCGCCGCTGCCAGAGAGCGTCGAGATGTAGACCGGCACCTGAGCCGACAAAGCCGCCGCCGTAAGCAATGCGGCTAACAAGATCAAGAGTATCCGTTTCATGCAAAAACCTCCTCGATAAATGCTTTTAGTGCGGTCTGCTTCCAGGCGGGCATCTTCGCAGAACCTCTGGTACGATGGCCGATCCCGTCGCCTTGCGCCGGATGATGTCCACGGCGTTCCATCCCATGTCGCGGATCTGCGCCTGAGTGAAAAGCTGGTTGAACGTCGTCTTGTGATGGTGCAGGATCGTCAGGTCGCCCAGGAAGCATAGATCGAAGCCGGCCTGTTGCGCCCGCCAGCAATACTCATCATCGTCGCCGAGGCCGACGCCGAACTCTTCGTCGAGCAGACCGACCTTCTCGATCACGGCGCGGGAAATTATCACGCAGAAAAATACGAGCATCTGTCCAGGCGGGAGAATTGTCGCCGTGCGGTAGGGAAGCTGGCAGGAAAGCGTGCCGTTCGGATTGGATCGTGGCCCGACGATGCCCACCTTGCCGATGAAGGCGGCGAGCATCTTCTCCAGCCAGCCGGGGACCACTTCTGTGTCGTTGTTCAGCAGCACAACGTAATCGGCGGTCGATGCGCGCAAACCCTGATTAACGGCCTTCACGAATCCGAGGTTGGTCTGATTCAGTATCCGCACCACATCCTTATGATGCGCGAGTTCCGGCAAGAGCGCGTCCAGCGTAGGCGATGCGTTGTCAACGAAAATCAGGCGCGCATCAGGTGAACATTGCCGCACGGAATACAGGCAGCGCAGAACGATGGGCAGTGAGGCGGCTGTCACGTAATTCGGTATAACGATGTCGATCATCACGCCGCCCTCTTGTACGCATACCGATGATAAAGCGCCTCGATCTGATCCGTTACTTTGACCGAATCGAACGGCGTCATGTCTGCCGGCGGTTGATGAAGCGCCCGCGACCGGATGTTTCCCTGAAGGTCGATGTCGTAGATCCATCCAGGTTTTCCGCAGGCCCATCCTTCGATGGTCGTCCGGCCGAGCAAGATGCCTGCCGTCTCATCGCATTCGTTGATGTACCGCTCCGTATTCCAGTCTTGATCGAACCATTTCACGTTTGGCGGCAACGTGTTGATGTAGCCACCAGCCGCCGCGTAGTTGTCAGCCTTCAGACCCAAAAGCCACAACTCGAACATCCCGCGCTCCGCTTGGCGCATCAACTCCATGATGGTTTGCCGGCGCAGGAGGTCCATGGTGCCGCAGAACAGAACCCGCTTGCCAGCGTGCGGTTCCACTGGCGGCGCCGGGCGAAACCTCTGAAAATCGACGGGATTATAGATCACGCTGGTCTTCGCCGCCGGGATGCGGTCCTGGCTTATCAGCTTTCGCTGCACCTCCGGCCGGATGCAGATGTAATGCAGAATCCGTGGGTCGATGACCGGAGCCTCACACGGATACTGCGAATGTATCGTGCAGATGATCGGATCAAAGCGATGTGCGGTCAAGGCCCAGTTCGTGGGGATCGGCTCAGAGGCGTGGATCACGTCGAAGATGCCAGCCGCCATCGGATCGCCGAACACGCAAGAGCGGATACCGGCTTGCCGCGATGGTTCTGCTAGTGCACCGCCAACCCTCATCGCGGCGACCGTCACATCATGCCCGCGCCGGATCAATTCGCGAGCCAATTCGTAGACGTAGAGTTCGGCGCCGGTCAGGTAGTGGTAGCTGATAACAGGAAGCAGGATCTTCATTCACGCCGCCTTGAACTGGTACTGTATGAACTGGTGTGCGTCAACCACGTTCGAGAAATCCATCGCGTCGAGGTCGATTCGTTCGCCGCGCAGATAGCGATCATTTAGTTCCACCGCTGATCCGCCCATGGACGGGTTGTCTGGAAAATCGGTCTGGACTTTGTTGTGTGGGATGCTTACCAAACATCGTTCGAATCCGAAACGCTCTCTTACGGGAGCCGCTTTACCGGACCAGTTCAACGCTTCTTCGAGTTTCGATGGATTCGTGAACTCGACAGACCGAATTGCTTTTCGGTATTCCTGCGTGCGATGAACGTTTCCCTCGACGCAGTAACCGCCCAGCCCTGTGCAGGAAGGTGTAATGTGATAGCCAGTCTGCTTTTCGAATCTCATCGAATAGCAGGTGTGGGGCGGTACGCTCAACCACTGCGGAAGGCGTCGATAGAACACGCTATCATCGCATAGAAGGGCTGTAAGAGGGCGCTCTGACGCGATCTGTCTCAATAAATCCTTCTTGAAGTCAGCTTGCCCTGTCCACGTTACGTCCGCAAAATCGGCCTTCAGCTTGTCATAGGCAATTGCAGACTCGGGATACGTGGCCCTCACCATCACCGTGGGGGGATAGAGATGTGGGGCGCATTTCTTCATACTCCGTAGATGCGCGTCCAGCTGCATTGCGCGGTCCATCGTGAATACAATGGCGTTGACTTTCGGAGCGAACTCGGAATATAACGGCTCCAAGTCCCACTGGTAAATCTGCCCGGTCCGGGTAGTGGTAAACAACAGAGGGTCGAAAGAAGAACCGGCATCAATGCAGGTCGCTTGCGGAAAACGGCGCAGAACATCGGCCATCCAAACCTTGGCCGGCATTCCCGCGCACAACACCACAAGGCAGTCGGGAGCACAATTGGCCAGCAGATTATCCCGAATTGAAGCGTACTGAGAAAAAGCATTCAGCTCTGGAATCTCGATCCAAATGGCCGCTCGGAGCAAATCCACCGCGCCGTAGAGCCGTGATGGCCCAATGAAAATCTTGGGACGATTGTCTTCTCGAACAGCCTGCCAGAATGCTTTTAGTTGCGGAAGCGGAGCATTGTGATGATGCAGCAGTGTTTGGTACGTGCCTTGCATATCCCAGAGCAGCATCGTAGCGTTCGGCAGAGATTCCAGGAACGGAACCGCTTGCCGCAATGCCGATCCCACGGGCTCAAATGGATGGCCGTCGCAATTCTCGCCGGGTTCACCAGCCAATGCCAGGCACTCTCCGTCTCCTTTTTTCCATACAGCGAATGGACTACTGGACCTCAGCATGGTAGTCCATGTCTGAAGAAGATCAGCAGCGCCCAATCCAGCAATAGTTGTGGGCATACTCACAGAGGCAGTCTCTCCAGTCGCGGGTTAATTGCGGGGCAAGTCTTTTCAGCTTGGTGTTGGTCAAACATTCTGACGGAGGCCGAGGCGCGAAATACGTTTCCGAGAAAACATCAGAATCGACTTCTCGAACATTAACGCCCGAAACGTCCAGACACGCTAAAAGATGGCGTGCAACGTCGGCTCGGCTTCCAAATCCATCACAGGCGCCGTGGTAGATTCCATACGCCTCACGCTCGACCAGGAACTTTATGCAACGCGCCAGGTCGTTCGTATAACATGGCGATCCGAATTTGTCGTTGACAACGAGAATCTCTCGCGAGCCGCTTCGGAGTTGCCGGACTACTTTGTTGATGAACTTCTTGTCCTTGCCGGGACCACCGCCCATCATCCATCCGGCGCGGATCACTATCGCTTTCGGAACGGTCTTGGCGAGCAGCTCACCGGCATACTTGGAAGCCGCGTACACGCTCATCGGATTTGGCGCATCAGCCTCATCGTAGGAACCTTTCTTCCCGTCGAAGATGCCGGCCGTTGAAATATACACGAGCGGAATATCCCGATTGCCCGCATAGCGCGCTACGTTCTCGACGCCGCCCGTATTCGTGGCATAGGCTTCACCGGGGTGCTCCTCGCAAAATTCCATGTCCGTGAGGGCTGCCAAGTGAATGATGCAGTCGGGTTCAATTGCGTTCAGGTACTTGTGGACGTGCGTACTTGAGGACACGTCTAAGCGATCAAGCCAGGATTCGTTCAGATTCACGTCGCTCGCGTGAACCTTTGCGCAGTTCTGGAATATGGCGGCTACTGCTTCCCCAAGCATTCCACCGCATCCGGTAATCGCTATGTTTTGAGGCCGGAGCACCATAGGTAGATCTCATTCCGCCGATCCGCTTCCAGAATCTCGAATCCGCACGACGCGAACTCTGCCGCAAAGGAATCCAGGTCGCGGTAGAACCAGCCGTGGAATCCGCCGAATCCGCCCTGGTGGGGTTCGCCCATGTGGGTCTGCACGCGGATCATGCCGCCCGGCTTCAAGATGCGGAAAGCCTCAGCCAGATAGCGCAGTACCATTTCCCTCGACGGGAGGTGCTGGAAAACGATTACCGAGTAGACGAACTCGACCGATCCGGGCGGCAGCGGAAACGAGTAACCGTCGCACAGGAGCGGCCAGGCTCCGGGGCAGTCGAAGAGATGCTGCCGAGCGAACGCCACCATGCTCTCGCTGATGTCCAGGCCCGTAACAGTGCGGAACCGCGGCTTGACGGCCCGCATCAGCCGCCCGATTCCGCAGCCAATCTCGACCGCGTGCGCGGCCAGCGGCAGGCGCCGTCTGATCGTCTCGGTAAGAATCTGCGGCAGCACCCACTCCGTACGCTCGTTCCAATCGGTTCCGGCGGGCAGAATCATGTCCCGCGCCTCAGCAAGCGTGGGTTTGTTCCAGAACTCCCGCAAGATCGCCGCTTCACTCATGCAATTACCATACTGGCGGGCGCTTCTATTCGCTTCCACATTGGCCCGGAGATGCCCTTCGGGCTGGTGTTCTCGCCGTGGACGCGTGCGTACATCAGATCACCCGCTGGAGCCTCGACAAGTTGGCTATCCTGAATTGCCGTTAGCACAAAGGCGCGGTCCTCGTAATTGGTAAACTGCTTCGGGCCGTCCACAAAAGGGTGCTTCCTCCACCAATCGCGCCGATAGAGCAGGCTGGTTCCGAAGACGCCATGCTGATTCCCGACGATGCCGCTGAAAACAGGTCCTTCGAAGCGCCACCAAGATGAGCCGTTCGTAAACAAGAGCGAATGATACCCCGTTACCGCCTTGCCGCTCGCCAGAAGCCGCGCCATCTGGTCGGCGAGGCGCCCAGGTTCCGAATGGTCGTCGGAATCTATATGAGCGATGAACTCGCCGTGCGCCAACGCACAAGCCAAGTTCCGCTTCGCTCCGATGGTCAACCGCTTCAGAAGGCAGAAATAACCGATTCTCTGGCCTTTTAAGCCCTCCGTCTGTGGGACGGCGCTATCAGGCCAGTTATCCGCCGATAACACGCTAGAGCCAGCCGTAGCGCCAAGGGCGGCCATTTCTGGCGATTCCCAGCCGTTCTCCAGGCAGAATTTGGAGGCTTTGACCGCCTCCTCGGGGAAAGCTGGCTCGTCTGCGTCGTCCAGGACCAAAAGTTCCGTATTCGGCCATGTCTGCCGCCGCCAGCATTCCACGGCGGCGCAGGCCATCGAGGGGCGACCACGGGTCGGCATGATGCAGGAAACGAGCGGTTCGTCCATCGCTATTGCCACTCCGTCCAATTGTCAATGATCGGCGAACCCGCCACGCCGTAGACGTAGTAATAATAGTTCGGAAGAACCAAGAACGTGCAACTGGCACTCGCGCCCAGGCCGCCCATCGATGCCACCTGCGTGCCCGGCGTGCTACTTGCATCGCAAGACACAACCGAAGACCAAGCGCCGGCAGCCCCGAGCGTGACCGTTATCATTCTCGGCGTCGCGCCCGTGTTCTGATAGATAGTTCCCAGTACCCGCCCGCCGCTGTTGTAGGAGGTCTGCGTGTGGAATCCTATAACATCTGCGGTGGTCAGAACATTTGCCAGCGCGGCAATCAGATTTGTGAAGTTGGCGTCGGATGTCGAAATTCCCTTGCCGACGAGGGCTTCGCAGAAGGCCGCCGCGAACATGCTTGGTTGCGCCATCAGTTTGTTGAACAGCGGTGAAGGAATCAAGGCATCCACTGGGGCGCCTCCAGTACGCAACGCATCAGCGAGATAGGTCGCGTCATCTTCTGCGTTGATCAGACTTGGATTGAACGGTAAGAAATTCGTCGTCGCCATAAAGATTCCTTATGTCAGATATCCTAAATCCAGACCGGCCACGTAAGCATCGCTTCGATCTAACCCGAACACCGGCAGCGTGGCGAGATTGTAAATGTACCGAACTCCCTGCGGCCTGGGGAGAATATACCCCTGCAAGAGCAAATCTTCGATCATGCTTGAGAACGCGCCGGCCAGAGAAATCGTCACCGTCATGTCCTGCCCGTCGTTCACGATCAGCGTGCCGCCCGAAAACAGCGATTGCCAAATTGCGATCAGCGAGTCGATCTGTCCGTTCCAGTGGTTCTGTTGAATCCGCGCCTGGAGCAAGAGCCTGTACGTGTCATCATCCAAGATCGGGTTGGCGCCGCCGGTCGGTTGGAAGGCCACTTGCCGCGATTGACCGAGGATGACGCCCAATACATCGAGCTGCACTCCGAACGCTATCGAGATGTCGAACGCGGACGGCAATAGAGAGGCGCACGCATTCACATCCTGGAACAACTGAAGGTTCGCAGTTAACCACTCGTTGAAGTTCGCGGCGGTTCTCCACTGCGCAGTGGGCAGCGCCAAATATGTGTTGATCGGTTCTGGCATAATTTACCGGGATCGTGATATAATATAGCGTATGAAAAACGTTTTTACGTTTACGCTACCGAAACGATTCAATCTCTTGTCAAATCAAGACCGCTCTGCCTATCGTGCAAGGCTACGCGAGGCAATCCAGAAATTCCGCCGGTTAAACGGTCGCATCCGACAATGCCGTTGCGGAAAATGGTTTTTTGCGGCATCGAATAAGAAGCGAGCATGTAGCGATGCCTGTAGATTCCAGAAGTGGAAACACGCCGATATCGCCGCTTTTCACAAAAGTCGTGCGCTCTATATGCGAGAAAGGCGGGCCGCCCATCAAGAGCATGTCGTATCCTAGAGGAGAATTTACGAATATGACGGAAGATGAAATTAACTCTATCCATCTCGGAGAACCGACCGGTTATCTGTTCCCTTGGCCTATTGAAAAGCAATTAGCGCATGACCAGCAAGAAGCAATCGAGATCGCCCAGCAGTTGTTTATTCGACATTTAGGATCACGCGGTATGTTGGCTGAAGTTGAAGACTGTGGTCCTGGATGGACCGTATGCCTCAATCTCACGCCAGAATGTGATCTGTCTGTGCTCGGATGGGATCGAGCCAAGGCTTGGCTCTGTATCAGCATCTATAAAGCACATCCAGTAACCTAATGCCTGTCCTGAGTCCATATCTTACACCAAGAAAAGCGTTACGTTCGCGATCTCGCCAAGCGCGGCGAAGTTGTAGTCGATGGGAATGTCGAGCGTGCCCATCGTCGTCGGAGAAGCAATTGCGCCAAACGTGATCGAACGAATCGAGCATACTGGCTGATCCGGGTTCGGGCTGGCCGCCGTACCTGCGCCTGAGTTCCCCGTCAGTGCGGCGCGGAACAGTTCGCTGTAGAGAACGCTTTCTCCGATTCCAAGGCTGTTTAGGTAACTGACTACGCCCGATACGATCTCGTTGCCAACCGCCGTTGTGTATCCAGTCAAAGGATGAACATAAAGATCCACGGCGATTGGCGTGTATTGAAGCACGTCGTACCTCATCGTCATTGTGACCGTCGGGTTGCTCGGATCGATCACGGGAACGTCGGTCGTTCCGTTCACCAGACAGCCTAGCCCTCGATTGCTGTAAATAGCCTGGGCGATGTTAGCGCCCAAACCTCCTTCAACCACGCAGGTGATCGAGTGCGCCGGACCAAGTTCAAATCCATCCCCCACAAAAAAAGCCACGCTGGTGAGTGGAGCGCCGGACAAAGCGGTGGTGAGAGTGAATTGAGTACTGCCGCCCACGGCAGAAACGACGCCAGCCACGCCGTTCACGGAGCAGGGAGCGCCAACCATCGAGCTATCGAACGGATATCCGGTGAGCATCGTGACGATCAAGCCGCTGCCATCCACATCCGCAAACCCGAAGCTGGAGGTATAGTTCTCTGTGTTCTCGTACACCACCGAGCGGGTCACGCCCGCTACGGCTGCAACGGCGGCGGCCGTGCCGGCCCGCAAAGATATCGAGGGTTTGGTCTGCGAGATCTCTAGGCGAGCGCGGTAGGCCGAATCTGGTTCGACAGGCTGGCCGGGCGAAGCGGCGTAAGTGTTCGTTACCGCGGTCCATCCGGCTGTCGGCGTGACGATTTTGGAGATGTCCCCCGGATTCGCGGTGATGTTCCCCAACTGCTGCGCCGTGGCGGGCACAACGACGGTCCCACCGGAGCCGATGGTGGATGGACTTGCCACGTTCCAATAATTCCCATTCACATCCTGTACCACGCCGTTCGTGATGACCGTACCCACGGTTCCCGAAAGCGTGACGTTCGCCACGGACGCCGAGGCCGCCTTGCGCGCTGTTCCTATCAAGCGGCCAAGGAGATCCAACGCGGCGCCGAGCGCGGTCTGTGGATTGAAGGAATTATAGGCCGCCTGGAGTCCCTGATCTGTGTCATTGGCCTGAAGCGCGCGGATGGATATGTCCTGATAGTCCGGGCTGCTGTCCCCGAGAAAAGTCGCCGAGCCGTATATGTTTTGGTACTGTGCGATCAGGTACGTCAGTATGTCGTTGAATGAGGGGATCGTCAGACCGACGTTCGTGATGGTAGGAGGTGAGTATGACATAGAAACCTCAATCAACTCGTTGCCGCGACGGGAACGTTGCTCAAGCTGATCTGTCCGAAGGCCGTCTGAACGGTCGCAGTGAAGGTGTATCCCCGACCGCTCGGATTGTAGACCACGCTCATGGAAACGATTCCTGTCACGTAGGGCGATGCCAAGATCGTATTACGGATGATGAGTGCTACAGCCTGCGAAGTTGTAGGATGCCCCAACAATTTCTGAAAGAGCGGCAGGCCCTCAGATAGGTTCATCCACCAGCTCCCCTGAAGAAACTGCAAATTTTCGCTCAAAATTATGGCCGTCGCTTCCAGATCGGCGGCGAAGTTCTCAAGCCCGTTTCCCCGCATGGGCGAGCCGTCCGGCCCCAACTTGCGCGCCAGTATTATTGCCATATCAGGTGGCCTGGTTGTAGTAAATGCGAAGATTCAGTGTGACCGATCCGCCGTTGATCGGAAGCGCCACCGTCAACTGCTGGTTCGGACTGTTGGTCAACGGAACGATGAGCGGATTGGAAGCATAGCCGCTATTCGAATCCCAAAGCATCTGATAGGCGCTCCCCAAATTAGTATCGTCCGGGATGTCGCTCGCGCCGCCCGTTTGGTTGATAATGAACGCCGAGCCAATCCGCAAGTAATCCCATGGGGCCAGTACGTTGGCCGCTGGCCATACTCCCGTGATAAGCGGCACGGACGATACGAGCGGTTTGCCATACTGATCGGAAACGTCCATCATCCAGCACGGTGTCCGCGGCATCGCCGGAATGGGCGGCGGAGGAGGAGGGGGTGGCGGCGCCAGCAGAGCGACCGACAACACGCGCAGCGATGGGGTAGCGGGGAAGCTGCCAGGCGGCGTATTTACTCCGATGTCGTAGACCGTGGAGGCGGTCCAGCCGAGAGTCGGATCGGTGAGGTTGGTGGTCTGGCAAACGCGCAGCCGCGCGAAATTCGCACTGCTGTTCTGAGCTGTGTAGACCGCAACGAGCGTGGTCCCGTCACAGGCCATTACCGGCGCTTCCTGCGCCCAGATCGAATCGTCGGCGATTGCGCCCGGGTCGATAGTCTTGGTCGAATCCTTCGTCCACACAGGCGCCGACAACGGCGTGCCGATGTAGAGATTCGGCAATTGCTGCGGCCATTGATCACCAACCGGGTAGTTAGGGCTCGTGTTGACGTTCAGGACTGGCAGCGCGATGGCATCGCCGATGATGACCGGCGTCCCCATGGGAGAGCCGGAGTAGGCTGTGAGATCCTGCATCGGGACGGAGCTATTCCAGGTGAACAGAGGCGCGACTTGGCCAGGGAAGTCATAGAACGATCCCAGCGACCCGTCAGCTTCCACGGCCTGGTAGAAACAGCGATTGCCCCAAATGACGGGCGTTGTCTCCGTGCTGGTTGCGAAGAAGAAGAAATGGCACCGGCCCGTCGAGTCCATGATGGAGGCCGGGCTCCCGCCAGCGCTCATGTTGAATATCGTTTGCGTCGAATCCCACCCGGTCAGCGCGGTCGCGTTCGCGCCCAGGTCGGCGACGCTGCCCCATGAGTTGGCGGTGAGATCATAGACAGCGTAGCCGAGTCCGCTGGCGGCGCCGGAGACGAAGCTGTCGCGGTTGGAGTATGCGACCAACAGGGTATTATCCGGCCGCTTCCAAATGATGACGCCGACGCCGGACACATCGCCTGGCGGCGAGATCAGTCCATAGGGCGCTCCCCACTCCC
>Ga0187886_1003370_pt1 | contig 11982 bp, 12 predicted proteins | sample June2016WEW_20_1_FD_133001 | JGI IMG/M metagenome (GOLD analysis project Ga0187886, IMG submission 133001) | Peatland microbial communities from SPRUCE experiment site at the Marcell Experimental Forest, Minnesota, USA - June2016WEW_20_150 | ecosystem: Environmental > Terrestrial > Soil >...
AGGCATCCAGGCTGGTGACCACCCAGCCCGGCCCGCGCCGCTCGATCAGGGCGTGGTTGGGGCTGATCGCAGGATCGGTCACGACGATTGCCGCGTCGGGATCCCGCCCGACGAGGAGGCGCTGGCCCGGCGCGACGGTGACCGTCGTCGATCCTCCCCCATGAACCAGGACGAGCGTCGCCGGCGCGTACGGACTGGGGCGCGTGCGATTGCCTCGACCCGGGAAGTTCATGCTGGGTTCCACGCCTCCGCTCTCTCGTCGCGCCGATCGCGCTGCTCACTGTATGTCGGCGGAGTCAGCCCTGCTGCCCGGCAGGCTTCTCTCCTCCCACTTGCCCTCAGAACGTGGTCCGCAGATCCCGGGCGCGGCCGTCGGTCATGGACTCGTAGGCGAGCAGCACGATCTCGAGGACGTGCCGGGCGTGCTCGGCGGTGAGAATGGGCTGCTCTTCGCCGGCCACGCACGCCAGGAAGTGCTCGACGCCGCGGCCGATGAGCGGGAACGCGTCCGGCGGGGGTGGTGGCGTCAGGCCTTGGTTCCAGCCCTCGGCCAGAGTGCCGCCCGCGGCGCGGGCGAAGAAGCTTGCGGGGGCCTCGCCGGTGAACTGGTCGCCCGCCAGGCTGATGGACCCGCCGGTCAGGTGGATCTCGAGCCAGGGCGCTTGCGTTGCCGGCACGGCGAAGCTGGAAAGAAGCTGGCCCAGCACGCCGCCGGCGAACTCCAGGTGCATCATGACGTGGTCCGGCGCGGTCACGGTCACCGTCTGACCGGCCCGCGGGCCCGCCACGACCGTACGCTCGGGGATCGCGATCGCGCCCATCGCCGCGACGCGCCTGACGGGCCCCAGGAGCGCCGTCAGCTCGTGGAGCCGGTAGACGCCGATGTCGCGCACGGGACCGACGCCGGGGCCATAGAAGACAGCCGGATCGCCAGTGTACTCGGGCCAGCCGGCCGGGCCCATGTTGGCGATCTCGGCCGCGGCCAGCGTCACCCGGCCGAGGCGGCCCGAGTCGATCACCTCGCGCAGCCACCGAATCTGGCGGGTCGCGGCCGAGGCCGTCGCGCACAGCAGCAGGACGCCGGCCGCCCGAGCCTGGTCGATCAGCCGATCGGCCTCGGCGATCGACGCGGCGATCGGCTTCTCCGAGTAGACATGAGCCCCTGCCGCCAGGCAGGCCGAGGTGATCTCGGCGTGGAGCGGCGCCGGCGTCAGGTTGAAGACCGCGTCCGGGCGGACTCGCTCGAGCATCTCGTCGAGTCGATCGAAGGCGACCGCGCCGGGCGACGAGTCGCGGACGGCTGCCACGGCGCGCTCCGCCGAATCCGGGTGCGCAGCGCAGCAGCCGACGATCTCGGCCCGCGCCGCCAGCGCGCGCAGTGGCGGCAGGTAGGAGCGATGGGCAACGTCGCCACACCCTACGACGGCGACCCGGAGCTTGGACCCTGGCACGGCAACCTCCGCGATTTGGCGGCAGACGCAAGAGCAGCGGCGCGCACGCTAGCCTGGTGGTGGCGTGTAGATCTCGCAGACGGCGGTCAGCTTGTCGGAGTCGAGCGCGCCGCCGGCGATGAGCACCCTTCCGTCCGGGAATGCCTCGATGGCCGGCCACATCCTGCCCACCCCCAGGTTGCCGGTCGACGTCCAAACGCCGGTCGTCGGGTCGTAGAGCTCGCTGCTGGCCTGGACCTTGTAGGCTGGGTCGACACCGCCGGCCGCCAGTACTCGACCGTCGGGCAGGCTCACCAGGCCGTATTCGGCTCGAGCTTTCGTCATCGACCCGGTGGCCGTCCATCGGTCGGCGGCCGGGTCGTAGATCTCCGCGGTCGCGTGGCTGGGGTCGCTGTTGCTCGTCGCGTACCAGCCGCCGGCCACGAGCACGCGTCCGTCGGTCAGGAGCGCGGCACCGTGGACGTACCGCGGCTTGGACATCGATGCGGCAGACCGCCACGAGTTCGACGTGGGATTGAAGATCTCGGCAGCGGCCGTCACCAGGCCCGTCTGGCCGAAGTAGGTGGTGGCTCCGCCGGCGACCAGGACCTCCCCGTTGGGCAGGAGCGTGGCGGTGTGCTGGGCTCTCGCCACCGACATCGGGGCCACCATCGACCACAGACTCCGCATGGGATCGAAGACCTCCGCCGACGCCGTCGTGGCCCAACCGGGCGTCCCCTCAATGCCGCCTCCGGACGCCAGGACGCGACCGTCTCGGAGCAGCGTCAGGGCGCCTTGCGTTCGAGGCAGGTTCAGTCGTCCGGCGGCCACCCAGGTCCCGGCCTCGGGGTAGTAGCGCTCGGCCGTGTCGAGCGGCTGGCCGTTGCGCGAGCCGCCCGCGACCAGCACCGAACCGTCGGCCAGCGTCACCGCCATCGCGTAGGTGCGGGGCTGGAGCATGTCGGTCACGGCCGTCCAGTGGCCCGTGGCCGGATCGAAGATGAGGGCCCTCGCAATCGCGTCGCGGCTGGATATCCCGGTTGCCCCACCGGCGACCATGACCCGGCCGTCGTGGAGGCGAACGCTTGCTGCCGCCCACTCGGGCACCGGCAGCGGATCGGTTCGAGTCCACGTGCCGTTGCCGTAGACGAGCTTCGGCGATGGGGTGGCGGAAGCGGCGGACGAACCCGCGCCCGGGGTGGGGCTGCCGCCGACGCCGGGCGAGCCGTCGGGTGCCGCGCTGGAGCCTGTGTTCTGGCTCGCGGCGGCGAGCGGGCTGGGGTGGGATTTGTCGAGCCACATGTAGGCCGCCGGCCCGGAGCCGAGGACGAACAGCAGGGCCAGGGCGTCGATCAGCAGGACAGCCCCGACGCCGTTCCGCAACGCTCGCGTGGGTCGTGGCGCCGGAACGGGAGGCTCGGCGGAGGGCCGGTCGAGCGGCAGCGCGGCCGGCTCGTCGAGCGTCGGGCCATCGGCGCGATGCTTGGACTGGACGCGGGGGTCGTCCGAAGGCTTCACGATGCGGCCTTCACTCTCGGCCGAAGGCGGCGATGATGCCGCCGGCCAGGACGGCCGCGCCACCCATCAGGCAGGTCACCGTCGAGCCCATGACGCCGCCGTCCGCTGCGTGGCCGACGCGCCCGAGCGCGCCGCCGATGCAGGCGTCGATGGCCAGGCCGAGTATCAGCAGCTCCACCGCCGCGGCAGGCGGCTCGAGCCGCCCGGCCGCGAGCAGAGCAGCGACGGCGAGGACCACGATCGCGGCTATTGCCGCCGCCAGGACGGGGGCCATCTGGCCGAAGCGGTTGACGACGTCCGCCGGTCCGGCCAGCGGCGCGAGATCGTGGGCGGCGCTCGGACTGCCCACCAGGATCGAGGCCACTCCCACGACGACGCCGACCGCGCCGGCAACGGCAAATGCCGTACCGCTGATGCGGGCGGCCCGCGCATTGGGTGCCATCGACGATCGGGGTGCCACCATCGCGACCCTCACGGTGCGGACGCCCCGGGTTTGGTCACGCCGCACCGCGGCGACCGCTCCTCCGAGGCGGATCCTCGCGGCTGACTATACCGCCGGGCCACTCTCGGAGCCACCTCGCGGGCTCCGAGCCCTGTCCGGGGCCACCAGCTCGAGCGCCGCGGCGGCCGTGGGCTCGTCCGTGATGAGCAGGTGCAGCAAGCCGGTGCGAGCGCCGGCGACGATCGTCTCGACCTTGTTCGCGCCGGCCGCGATGCCCACGACCCGCGGCACGGTTCGGAGCGTCTCGACGGGGATGGAGATGGTGCGGCGCTCCCACTCGTCCTGGACGAACGAGCCGTCGAGGCGAACGAGGTGGCCGGCTACGTCGCCCACCGCCCCCTTGGCGCTCAGTCGGGCCCGACCGGCGTCGTCGAGCCGATCCATCACGGTGCCGTACCCGGGCGCGAAGCGCGGCGCGCCGCTCATGCCCACCAGCGCCAACCGCAGCTCGCTCCAGAAGCGGGTAGTGGCGGTGACGGCGCTGTCGGAGAGCAGGGCGGCGGTCGTGGCCTCGCTGTCGAGCAGGCCCGGGGCGTGAAGCAGCCGCACGCCAGCCCCGATGCGCTCGGCCATGTGACGGGCGATCTCGTTGCTGTTCAGGTGGGGATTGCTCGAATCCCAGCCGCCGACGAGCGGCACGACCACCGCGCGCGGGTGGGACCCGGCCGGCAGGGCGGCCACGAGCGATTCCACGGTGTAGCCGCCCGTCAGCCCGATGCCTCCCTCGCTGGGCAGCTCATCGGCGAGACGAGGGGCCGCGGCCACGCCGCACAGGCGGGCTGCCAGAGCGGGCGCGGTTTCGTGACCCGGCGTCACCCACACCTCCACGCCCAGCGCCTCCGACAGCGAGCGGGCCAGCGGCGTCGGGACCGAGGGCGCCCCCTCGACGGAGATGCGGACCACGCCGGTCGACCGCGCGGCGGCGAGGAGGCGCGACACCTTCGATACCGAGAAGCCTGTCAGCGCGGCGATCTCGGGCTGGTCGAGGCCACGCACGTAGTACAGCTCGGCGACCAGGCGCATCATCTCCCGCAGGCTGCCCGACTGCGGATCCGCGAGACCTGGATCGACGTGGGCATCAGCCGTTGGTCGCCCCCTATTGGATCTGGCGCTGTCGCTGGCTCCAGGCGACGTTGAGCCCCAGGGCCAGCATGATCAGGCCGATGACGAAGAAGAAGACTTCGGTCGGGCTGGGCGCCGATGGCTGCTTGAGGATCAGGACCTCGCCCACCAACCAGCCCATGAGAACGGCTCCGGCCACGATCGAAGCCTGCCCACTCCAGTTCCGAGCGACCAGCAGCGTCGCTGTGGCCACGGCCGCGCTCCCGCCCACGAACAGGGCGAGCAGAAGACCGGGGATGACGTAGCTGCTGAATGGCGTTCCTTCCAGCCAGGCCGGGGGGAACTTGTCCAGCCCGGTGAGCATGGTCGCCCCGCCGCCGATCGCGGCCAGGGCTACCAGGCCGTCGACGGCGAGCAGGACCAGACGGGTTCTCCGAGTACTCACTGACGCTCCTTGCGAGTGGTCGCCTTGACAGCCCGGCCCCCAGGCAGCCACTATACCGCCAGGCGCCCGGCTGCAAGAGATGTCGTGAAAATCCTTGCAGGCAATGCTAGCGGGCAGGTTACCACCGGTAGCCAGATTCCGCAGCAAAGCGCAGGACAGATCGCCGCGGCCGATCGCGTGGGCCGCCAGCAGGAGATCGAGTGCGAGCGTTTCGGATCGTCGTCGCAGGTCACGGAACGCTTCCCGCTGCCCTGGTCACCACGGCCGAGATGATCTGCGGCCCTCTCGCCGACATGGCCCCCGTTGGCCTGGGGTCGGACGACTCGCCCGACACCTACGCGGACGCGCTTCGTTCCGCCATCGGCCACGACGGTCGCCGCGTCGTGGTCCTGTGCGACCTGCTCGGCGGCACGCCCTTCAACGTCGCCTCGGCCATCGCCCGCCGGTCGCCGCGCATCGTATGCCTCGCGGGTGCCAACCTGGCCATGACCATCGAGGCCGCCCTGGCCGACGGCGACCTCGACGACCAACTCGTCGAGCGGCTGCTCGAGGTCGGGCGGGCCGCCATCGTCGAGACGGAGCGCCACCGCGCCCGACGCGCCTCCTGACGCGGCCGAATTCCCTTGAGCCTTCGCCTCGTTCGTATCGACGACCGCCTGATACACGGCCAGGTCGTAGCCGGGTGGCTTAGAGCCCTCGGAGCGCAGCGGATCGTCATCGTCGACGACGCCAGCGCCGGCGATGAGTTCCTGCGCGAAGTGCTGGTCCTGGCCGCGCCTCAGGGCGTGCCGGTCGAGGTCTACGGCGTCGCGGAAGGCGCCGCTCGCTGCATCGAGCTGGCCGGCGCGCCGGAACCGGTCATCGTCCTGGCCCGATCGCCCCGGACGATCCTGAGCCTGCGTCAGGCCGGTGTCCCGATCGAGGTCGTGGACCTGGGCGGCATGGGCGCAGGGCCCGGCCGGCGGCGTATTCACAGAACGATCTCCGTCAGCCCGGATGAGGTCCGGGAGCTGCGGGAGCTGGAGCAACTCGGCACCCGGGTCGAGATCCAGATCGTCGTCGACGATCGGCCGATCCCGTTCCGGTCATTGGATTCGGGCAACTGAGCCGTGCCGGCGGCATCGTCGGTGGCATAGAGAGGAGAAGGATGTTCAGGAAGTTGGCGGCCTTCGGTGGCTGCTTGACGCTCGTTCTGCTGCTGGCTGCGGCGCTTCCCGCCACTGCCCTGGGGGCCGGAGCGGCGGGCCCGGCGCAGACGCCCGTGATCACAGTCAGCGTCTGGCAGGCCGCGCTCATCGCCATCGGCTACTACCTGGCCAACAGCCCCTGGCTCTTCGGGCTGGCCTACTTCACCCTCTACCGACCGCTGGTGGCCGGCTTCCTGGTCGGCTGCATCCTGGGCCATCCGGCAGAGGGAACGCTCATCGGAGCGGCGATCAACGTGCCGTTCCTGGGCTTCCTTTCGGCCGGTGGCAGCCTGCCCATCGATCCCGGGTTTGCCGGTTGGGTGGGCGTGACGCTGGCCCTGGCCGGTCACCTCGACCCGGCGACCGCGGTCAGCATCGCCATGGGCCTGGGGCTCCTCGGCACGCTCATCTTCTACGGCCGAATGGCGGTCGACTCGATCTTCGCCCATTGGGCCGACCAGCGGGCCGAGAAGGCCGACCTCACGGGCGTGGCCCTGATGAACTGGCTGCCGGGCCAGGCGTTCCTGCTCGTCGTCAGCTTCGTGCCCGTCTTCCTCTTCGCTCTCAACGGCCCCGCATACGTCCAGGACATCCTCGATCGCCTCCCGCTCTGGATCGTCAACGGGCTTGTCATCGCGGGCGGGGTCCTGCCGGCGATCGGCATCGCCATGAACATGCGCTTCATCTTCCGGGGCTCGGTGATCCCGTACTTCTTTCTCGGCTTCATCCTGATGACCGTCAGCCACGGGTCTATCTCCCTGGTGGTCATCGCGGCAATCGGCCTGGCGCTTGCCTTCCTGCATCTCAATTTCGTCCGCCGCGACGCGCCGGCCGCGACCGGGACCGCTGCTGCGACGGCAGGCGCTGCCGGGGCCGCCGCTCCGGCGGTTGGCGGCGCCGCTCCGGCCGTCCGCCTCACCCGCGGCGATCTGATCAAGTCATGGGCGCTGTGGTCCTTCTTCTCCCATGCCAACTACAACTACGAGCGCCTGCAGGGGACCGGCTTCGCCCATGCCATGACCCCGATCATCAAGCGCCTGTATTCGACCGAGGATGAGATTCGCGCCGCGCTCAAGCGGCACCTCGTCTTCTTCAACACGGAGCCCAACTTCGGCAACGTGGTCCACGGCACCGTCATCGCCATGGAGGAGCAGCGGGCCAACGGCGCGGCCATCGACGACGACGCCATCAACTCCGTCAAGTCGGGCCTGATGGGGCCGATGGCGGGCATTGGAGACACGCTGAGCCAGAGCACCATCGCCCCGATCCTGCTCGCGATCGGCATCGGCATCGCCGGCGGCACTGCCGCGGGCTCGGCCATTCCGACGCTCTCCGGCGCCACGGGCAATCCCCTCGGCGCGATCATCTACTCGATCCTCATCTCGATCGTGATCGTCGCCATCGGCTACACGGCCTGGATGCAGGGCTACGCCCGTGGCCGGTCGTTCGTGACCGAGATCCTGAAGTCCGGCACGATCGATCGCGTCCTGGTCGGCGCCGGGGTGTTGGGCAACATGGTCCTCGGCGCGCTCGCCGCGACCTTCGTGGTCGTGAACCTGGCGCCCACCGTGACCATCGCCGGCGCGCGGATGAACCTGCAGGCGGCCATCATCGATCCGCTCTTCCCGGGCGCCCTGGCGCTGGGCCTGGTCGTGATGACGTGGTGGCTGCTGCGGCGGCGGGTCAACCCGCTGGCGATCCTGGTGGCCTTCCTGGTGGTCTCGATCCTGGCCGCCTACCCGTTCTTCGGCCCCGGGCAGAAGAACGCGGGCGACTACTCGTACGAGGCCTGCACCTCGTCGCTGCTGCACCAGTACTCCCCGTGCGGCACGCCGCCTCCGGCGACTCCGGCCCCGACGCCGCCCGCCACACAGGCCCCGGCCGCCGAGAGCTCCGCCGGGGCCTCGGCCCAGCCGTAGCCACAGCCAATGCCGCGCCCGAGTCCGCCGGTGCCGCCTGCCGGCGGTTTCCGGGGCCGGCGATGCCCGCCCGATACCTCCGGCCGGGCCTTAGGGTCCGGGTCAGTAGCTGGACAGCAGCTCGATGAGCCAGATGCCCAGACCGGAGCCCGGGTCGCCGAATGCGAGGACCCTGTTGGTGCCGGCCTGCCAGCCGTGGCCAAGGTCCAGGAGCATCGTGCCGGTCGGGCCACCGACGTTCGTATCCAGGAGGCGTGCCCAGGAGATGCCGCCGTCCTTGGACATCATGACGTGCGAGTACGAACCCTCGCCCATGCTCGTGGTCGCGAACACCAGCTCGACATAGCCGTCGACGGTGTCATTGGCGCTCAGCGAGGCCACGTGGGCGATGGACCCCGGGTACGCCATCGTGTCGTCGGGCTTGACCGTGGCCCAGGTCATGCCGCCATCTTTCGAGGCGACCAGCTGGTGAGCCGTGCCGTCGGTGGTGGTGCTGACCGCGTACACGTTGCTCATGCCGGTCACGGTCGCGCTGGTGAGCGGGCCCATCAGCTGGGCCGTGTTGTCCTTGGCCTTGGCCCGCGTCCAGCTCTGGCCGTCTGTCGAATACCAGATCGGCGGCTCATCGATCGCATCGGTCGTCAGCGGCGTGCCCGACAGTACGAAACCGGCCGCCGTCGAGACGAGCAGGGCGGAGGTGCCCTTGATGGGAGGGGCGATGTGGTTCCAGGTCTTGCCGTCGTCGTTCGACACCCATCCGGCCACCTGACGAGCCGCGTCGGCGGCGGTGGCGTTGCTCCACCCCAGAGCCACCCAGTACCCCGGGCTGTATGCGACGGCCTGGACCGTTACGCCCTTGAAGCTGGCCTCGTTCGAGTTCGCCTTCCAGGTCTTGCCGTCGTCGCTCGAGGTCCAGATCCGACCGTCGGTCGTCCCATCCACGCCCTGCACGCCGCCCGTGACGACGATCGTGCCCTGCTCGTCGGTGGCGATCGACGTCACCACTGAGGCATTCGGCAGAGTCGAGGACGGAGGATCCCACCCCCAGTAGATGCCGTCGTCGGAGTGGACCAGGCCGGTGGTGCCATACACGCCACCGGTCACGCCCAGGTACGTCCCGGATCTCGTGACCACCGCCGCCGTCGGAAGGGCCATGTTCTCGTTCTCGACCACTGGCACGCCGTTGCAGACCACGTTCTTGATGCCCAGGCTGGCCTGGACGGGCGGCTGATGGGTACCCGTGGACCGCCGCGGCGTCACCCACGGCGCCGAGTTGCCGGGCGTGGTGTTATGCATCGGAGCAGCCGGGCTCTGGCGGAGGCTCAGCAGCACACCGGCACCGGCAATGCCGATGACGATCGCCATGGCCATTCCAAAGGCCACCTGGACTCGCCGCGCATTGGGATTCAGCACAACGACTCGGGGGATTCCCTCGAGCGCGCTGCGCAGGTGCCCGAGCGGCCCCCGATGCCGGGCGGCCTCGGATTCGGGCAGCTCGCGCAGGAAGAGGTGGAGCGATTGCGGTGCCGAGGGCTGGGGCTCCTTGACGACGTCGCGCAAACGCTTCTCGATGTCTTGCTCCGTCATCGCCTCACCTCGGCCGAGAGACCGTTGGTACGCGCGGTCCGATTGGCTTCATCTCGAAGCGCTCGAAGCGCGTAGTGGAGCCGCGATTGGACGGTTCCCAGGGGCACGCCGAGCACGTCCGCGATCTGCTGGAGGGAGAGATCCCGCCAGAATCGCAGACCGACCACGACCCGCTGGTCGGGGCTCAGAACATGCATCAGCTTGTCGATCTCGTTCCTGGCCAGTGAGGCGCGGAAAGGGTCTTCGACGTAGACAGCCAGTTCGTCGTTGAGTTCCTCGATGCGGGTGCCGCGACGCTTGCGCAACCTGTCGCGGCAGACATTTACCAGGATTCGGTCGAACCAGGGTTCGAACCGGTCTTGGTCGCGTAATGTTGAGTAGGCCTGCCAGCCGCGCGTCAGCGCATCCTGGACGGCGTCTTCGGCTTCGGTGGCATCGCCAAGCAGGTAGCCAGCCAGACGGTAGGCGTCGTCAAGGACACGTTCGGCGAGGTCGACGAACGTCACCGGACGAACATCGGCGAGGGCGAATGCCGCCTCCACCGTGGCGCGCCTCCTTGTCTGGTCGCGACGGACTGCCTGCGGCAGTCGGCAATCCAGACGAGGTTCGGTGCCCTTTTGTTCAGATCAACTCGCGTTGGCGACGATTCCCGCGCCACTTGGGTCACTCCGTGCGGCGCCGGAGGCTGCCAGGGCGCGCAGCCACACTGCACCGCTCCCATTGTGACCCCTGGGAGGAAGGCCCGAATCGCCTCCCCTGCAGGCGTCCCGGGAGCGCCGCGGCCCTCCTTGTTCAGAGGCCGCGTGGCGGTGCAGCACGAAGCGGACGCCGAGTCCCAGGCGACGGGTCGTCCGGCTCGGCGAATGGCCCTCCGCGGCGATTTCGCTAGGATTCGGTCGTGCCTGACTTCTACGACTTCGACCGGGCCAACGCGAAGCTGCCCGAGCTCCGCGAAACGCTCCTCCGACTGCGCGACCAGCGCGAGGAGGTCGTGGCCGTTCGCGACCGCATCGTCGAGCTGAACGCGCCGGCGCTGGCCGGAGGAATGGCCGCGACGTCCGCCGCCTCGCGCGCCGAAACCGACGAAGAGACCCAACGGCTGCGAATGCGCATGCAGGGGCTGGTCGACCAGATGCAGGCGGCCGTCCTCCAGCTGGACGGCTGGGGCATCCAGCTGCGCGAGATCCGGACCGGGCTAGTCGACTTCCCCGCCATGGTTGCGGGCCGGCCCATCTGGCTGTGCTGGCGGCTCGGCGAGGAACGCGTCGAATGGTGGCACGAGGCCTCGGAGGGGTTCGAGGCCCGGCGCCGCCTCGAGGATCTGGTCTGACGGACGAGCACGCCGCCCCCGAGCCCCTCGATCCAGTCCGGCGGACGATTGCGCAGGGCGACCGACAGAAGGCCTATCGACCCATTCCGCTCGATCTCCGTCTCGCCGCTCTGGAAGCCGGCCTGTCGGCCTACGAGCGAGGCCACTTCTTCGAGGCGCACGAGCTGCTCGAGCCGGCCTGGATGGGGACCGCGGATCTCGCCGAGCGAGCCCTGTACCAGGGCCTGATCAAGCTCGCCGCCGGCTACGTCCACGCCGTTCGCGGCAATCCGATCGGCGTGGCCCGGAACCTCACCGGCGCTCGCGCCCACCTGGAGACCTCGCACCGGCTCGATCCCGAGTTTGCGCGCGGAATCGGGATCGACGTGCCGTCCCTGCTGGCGGAGATCGACGCCCGGCTCACGGCCGTGGCCGGTATCACCGATGAGCCGGCCGCGGCTCCCATTCGCCTGATCGACCGCCTGCCCGAGGCCCCTCACGTCCGCTGAGGGCCCGGGCGCCCAACCAGCCCCGTCCTCCGGCCAGGCGATCGCATGTGCAGCCCGTAGACTTCGGGCCATGACCGAACCGCCCGCGCCGGCAGCCCGCCGGCACCATGCCGTGGCCCGCCGAATCGGCATGACGCCCGAGCAGTTCGTGGTCGCTGCCGGGATCATGGCCGCGCTGGCCGTGGCCGCCCTCGACGGCACCGTCGTGTCGACGGCCATGCCGACGATCATCGGCAACCTGGGCGGCCTGTCGGAATACAGCTGGGTCTTCTCGGCCTACCTCCTCGCATCGACGGTGACCGTTCCGCTCTACTCACGCCTGGCCGACATGTACGGTCGCAAGCCGATCTTCATGACCGGGCTCGCGCTCTTCATCGGCGGGTCGATGCTATGCGGCCTGGCCGGCTCGATGACGATGCTGATCCTCTTCCGCGCGATCCAGGGCCTGGGCGCCGGAGCCGTCCAGCCGATCTCGTTCACCATCCTCGGCGACGTCTTCGAGAGCGAGCAACGG
>Ga0187886_1003371_pt1 | contig 11981 bp, 4 predicted proteins | sample June2016WEW_20_1_FD_133001 | JGI IMG/M metagenome (GOLD analysis project Ga0187886, IMG submission 133001) | Peatland microbial communities from SPRUCE experiment site at the Marcell Experimental Forest, Minnesota, USA - June2016WEW_20_150 | ecosystem: Environmental > Terrestrial > Soil >...
TTCCTGATGGACAAGGGAGCTAATGTTAACGCCAGAAACAATTATGGATTAACTCCTTTGCACCGTGCGATCGGAGGTCGGGGCCAGGATGCTGATTTCATCCAAAAGCTCATTGCCAAAGGGGCTGATGTCAACGCCAAATTAGGCCGCGGCCTTACGTCTCTTCATTTTGTTGCTATGAGAGATAACCTCAACGTAGTGCAACTTCTGATCGATCAGGGTGCTGATCTTAACGCCTGCGATAAGGTATGCTACGGCACTGTCTTGCAAACAGCCAACAATATAAGTCCGGACGAAGGTGTAGCTAAATTGCTCGTTAATAGTGGTGCTAAAATCAATCAGAAATATAGTATTCGGTAATACAGAACTACATCTGGCGGCCATGAAAGGTTATGCGGATCTGGTGTTACTCCTTGTTAAGCATGGCACCGATGTTCATGCCGTAAATGAATATAATCATACGGCACTTTATTATGCTGCCAAACATGGCTACCGCAGGACGGCAGATGCATTGATCTCAGCTTATCGCACCCGAACGAGAGCTATCTTCTATTCTCTTCAAATCATCGCAGCCCTGACACCAATGGAGGGGATCTGTATATATGCCTTAGGCAACCTGATGGGAGTTGGACAAACCCAATTAGTCTGTGCGAACCCGTCAATTCTGATCGACAGGAGCGATTTCCTTCTGCGTGACCCGATGGCAAGTATCTCTTCTTTACGCGCTGGACTCCTGATCACGACCAAGACGTTTTTTAGGTCAGCACGACGACAATCCCAGTGCCGCATTACGGCCTTTCACAAGGGAAAGCCAAATGAAAAGGGGATCACAGCGGCACCTCGGAGCAGTTCAAGGACAAACACAAGAAGAACATCGAGACGATCATAAGCTTGGACAAGTGAGGAGAGAACGACGTGGACTTCCAGTGGTTCGCAGAGGCGGCCGGGAAACGGATCACCCGATGGGGCATCCCCTACACGAGGGTCCGAAGGGGACAGGCCAATGACGGTCAGGAGCTGATGACTGTCGTGGCAGGCTATCCGGGAACGATCCACTATCGTGTAAAGGAGAAATCATGAGGAACCTTGTGAGGTAGACCTTTTTTTTTAAGTAATTATGTCAGATATTATTCTCACGAGTGCATATAACTGTAAATAATGAAATCACACAACTGCTGATAAAACCATGATAAAAAAAATATACTTATTTCTTTTACTGGCAGCTCAAGTAATCGCCTATGGCCAATTCCCTGAATTGGCCCCGACTCCTCCGATGGGCTGGAATTCCTGGAACGCGTTTGCGCTGAATATAAATTCAAAGATTGTGAAGGCGGTTGCCGACTCCATGGTGAGTAAAGGTCTCAAGGCTGCCGGGTACCGATACATTGTAATCGATGATGGCTGGCAAATAGCCAGGGACAAAGATGGTAGAATTATTGCCGACTCGACACGTTTCCCCGAAGGAATTAAATATCTTGCCGATTATGTCCATTCCAAGGGATTGAAATTTGGGATCTACACATGCTGCGGTACAAAAACATGCGGAGGACGCCCGGGAAGTTTCTGTTATGAAGTTATTGATGCAAAAACATATGCAGAGTGGGGGGTGGACATTATAAAAGAAGATTGGTGCTTTACAGATGGACTGGATACTCGTACTCAGTATAAAATCATGAGCGATGCAATAAAAGCGACAGGCAGACCTATGCTGCTGAGCCTTTGTGAATGGGGTATCTCAAGTCCCTGGGAATGGGGCAAAGGCATTGGTGCGATGTGGCGCACCACTAGCGATATCCAGGATTGTTTTGATTGTGTAAGAAATTGGGGAGGCATGGGTTTCATCCCAATTCTTGAGAAAAATGTAAATCTAGCTCCATTTGCAGGTCCAGGCTATTGGAACGACCCCGATATGCTTGAAGTAGGCAACGAAGCATTAACTATTACTGAATGCCGTTCACATTTTTCGATGTGGTGTATGCTGGCAGCCCCTCTTATAGCTGGGAATAATATAAGCATCATGAATAATACCATAAGAGATATTCTTACTGCACCTGAGATCATTGCGATTGACCAGGATCCGCTTGGCATCCAGGGAACGCGGATAAGAAATGACTCCGGACTACAGGTTTGGCAGAAACCTCTTAAAGATGGATCTATTGCTGTGGCATTACTTAATGTGACAAATTCTGTTGCCAATATGTATGTTACACTTGAGGAAATAGGTTTCAAAAAAGACGGTACAAGTAGTATCCGCGATTTATGGAATAGAAAAGACCTTGAGGCAGTTACCGATACATTTAAAACTGAAGTAGAACCTCATGGAGTGGTAGTTGTAAAGATTGTTGGTAAAAAAGCACCTGCCTCAGCGCTAAAGTTCGAACAGGCTTTAATGGAATTAAACAGAGGTAATCATCAATTAATTAAGATTTCCGTATCCCCTATAAATACGCCTTTGACCGTAACTTCATCTAACGCAGATGTGTTATCTCTGTCGTTAGATGGAGTGAATACTTACCGGCTTTTAGCCCGAAAAGAGGGCAACTGCATAATAAAAGCATCAACAACCGATGGTAAGATGATTACATCATGTAATGTTCATATTGCACCTTCCAATATCCCGGCTCCATGGAAGTTGAATGATATAAAAGACGATAAAGCTTCTGCAAATTATGAGGATGGTGTTTATTCCATTGAAGGCGGGGGCGCTGATATTTGGGGGGCAAGTGACCAGTTTGCTTTCCTTAACAGGGAAGTCGTAAAGGATAATTACATTTCAACACGCGTTCTTTCCCAGACTAATACCGATCCCTGGGCAAAGACAGGATTAATGATTAGAGAAAGCGTTGCCCCAAATAGCATATTTGTAATGTTGTGCGTTACACCCGGCAATGGTGTATCCCTGCAGTGGCGCGATATTACCGGGGGGATTTGTAATAAAAAAGATTTTAGTTCCACCTCTTTCCCCATATTTCTCAAACTTTTAAAAAACAGTTCAATATTCAGTGCGTACAAATCAGTTGATGGAAATCAATGGGAATCGTTGGGGGATGTAACTTTGAACCACGCGTTCAATGAGAAATACCTGGTTGGAATGGAAATTGCCTCTCATAGCAGTCATATGTTGAACCTTTCAAAATTTGATCATGTAAAAGTTGAATCTTTAGTTAAGGAGTAGAATTATTATACGGACTGAGATTATTATTTCACTTAGAAGAGTTTGTTATGTTACTTTAGTTACTAGACGATGTAAATATTTTTGAAATTACTAATAAGTAATTTTTTTGAAAATATTCTTTGTATAAGAGACTATAATTAAAACGAATCTAGACAGGAGTATAAAGAAATGATTAAAAAATTCTTGATAATCGCATCACTTGCATTTACTATGTCTATTATTGGAAAAGCTCAAACTTATTATGAAACAGATTTGGGCATAAAATCAATAATTAACTCCATCGAAATTGAAATTCAGTTCTACAATCCATCAACAGTTAGAATACTGAAATCGCCTGAAGGCAAAACTTTTACCAAGAAAAGTCTTTCGGTTATTGAGACTCCGCAAAAAACAGATTTCAATATAAAGCAGGCAGGTGATGAACTTCTCTTGAAAAGTGAAAATGTTCAAGTAGACCTGAACTTGAAAAATGGTAAAATCTTTTTTTCAACTCCAGTAGGTAAGCCATTGTTAAATGAGAAAGAAAAGGGTGTTGTGTTTACAGATTTCAACGATGCGGGTGTAAAAACCTACAGTGTTTATCAGTCATTTGTTTTGGATAAAGATGAAGCCATATACGGATTGGGACAACAGCAAAAAGGTAGAATGGTGCAGCGTAACCAGAAACTAAATATGATACAGGGAAATACTGATGACTATGTTCCATTTTTCGTGTCGGTAAATGGTTACGGATTGTTTTGGGACAATTATTCACCCACTCTTTTTGAAGATAACCCAGGAAGCACGTCATTCAAATCAGATGTAGGCGATTGTGTTGATTATTATTTTATGTATGGCAGTAATGCCGATGGTGTGATTGCCCTTATGCGCAACCTCACCGGACAGGTGCCGATGTTTCCGCTGTGGACTTATGGTTATTGGCAAAGTAAAGAGCGTTATAAAAGTCAGGATGAGTTAGTTGATGTAGTTAAAAAGTACCGCGAACTAGGAGTGCCACTCGACGGTATAATTCAGGACTGGCAGTATTGGGGCAACAATTACCTGTGGAACGCCATGGAATTTCTCAATCCCGAATTTTACAATCCAAAAAAAATGGTTGATGAAGTGCATAATCTAAATGCACACATGATTATATCAATTTGGAATTCATTTGGTCCTAAGACAAAACAATATAAGGAATTAGATAAAATAGGGGCACTCATGGATTTCATAACCTGGCCGGAATCCGGTTCAGAAAAATGGCCGCCAAATCTCGATTACCCTTCAGGTGTAAGAGTTTACGATCCTTACAATCCTGAAGCACGCGATATTTATTGGAAGTATCTGAATAAAGGTCTCTTCTCTTTTGGAATTGACGGATGGTGGCTGGATTCATCAGAACCTGACCATTTGGAATTCAAACCTTCTGATTTCGACAATAAAACATTTCTTGGTTCATTCCGAAAAGTACGTAATGCTTTCCCCTTAATGACGGTGGGCGGTGTATCTCAGCACCAGCGTTCCATAACATCTGACAAGCGGGTGTTTATCCTCACCCGTTCGGCATTTGCAGGTCAGCAACGATACGGTGCCAATACCTGGTCGGGTGATGTAGTTTCATCATGGAATGCACTGAGAGAACAAATTTCAGCAGGATTAAACTTTTCACTTTGTGGCATTCCTTACTGGAACAGTGATATAGGTGGATTCTTTCTTTGGAATTTTCCTAAAAAGCTTAATGACGCAAATTATCGTGAACTGTATGCTCGCTGGATCCAGTTCGGCGCATTCTGCCCCATGATGCGTTCGCACGGAACAGATGCCCCTCGTGAAATTTATCAATTCGGTAAAAAAGGTGATAAGATTTATGATGCTATTGAGAAATTCATAAACATGCGCTACAATTTGTTACCCTATATTTATTCTACCTCATGGGATATTACTGCAAATCAATCGACTATGATGCGCGCCTTGGTGATGGATTTTACAAAAGATAAAAAAGCATTAGATATCAATGACCTGTACATGTTTGGAAAATCAATTCTAGTTTGTCCGGTAACCAGGCCAATGTATTCAAAAATTAGTACGAATGGCAAGGATACTACTCTTGTTGAAGATTTTAGTGTAATAAAAAGTGAAGAAGTTTATTTACCGAAAGGAACTGAATGGTATGATTTCTGGACTGGTGAAAAATTATCCGGCGGACGGACTGTGAATAAAAAAACCCCGATCGATATCATGCCATTGTTTGTAAAAACAGGTTCGATACTTCCTTTTGGACCTAAAGTACAATATGCTGCTGAAAAGAAATGGGACAACCTTGAAATACGCGTGTATGAAGGTGCAGATGGCAAGTTTGTGTTATATGAAGATGAGAATGATAACTATAATTATGAAAAAGGTGCGTATTCTACAATTTCATTTACCTGGGACGATGCGAAAAAGGTTTTGACAATTAGTGATAGAAATGGTTCTTTCTCTGGGATGCTTCCTGAGCGTACTTTTAGTATTATTAAAGTTACTACAAATAAAGGAACAGGAGCGGATACCGCTAAAATTTACGATAAGGTGGTCACCTACAGAGGGAAGAAAATTGCAGTTGAACTATAGAATAAGAGTTGAGTTTGCAATTTAACAATTAGTAAAAACGTGTTTAGAATTCAAGTGCATCGCAATCAATATAGTAATTATTAAAAGCGATGAGAGGGAATTAAAAAAAGTAAATAATAAATAACAAATAATTAGTGGGTATGAAGTACCCGGAAATGGTTATGACAATATGAGATCATTATTGCAACAGAATATGAAGAAAGGACTGTGTGTTACAGCAATACTGTTATTTACCGTGAGTTTATGGGCGCAGCAATTGCCTTATCAAAATCCAAATTTAAGCTCAGAAGAACGGGCCAAAGATTTATTATCCAGGTTAACATTAATCGAGAAGGCGACTTTGATGTGCGACCAGTCGGATGCCATTCCGCGTCTGGGCATAAAAAAATTCAATTGGTGGAGTGAAGCACTGCACGGACTCGCCAACAATAATGATGTTACTGTTTTTCCAGAACCGATCGGTATGGCTGCTTCATTTGATGATGCGCTCGTTTATCGTATTTTCGATGCTACTTCAGATGAAACCCGCGCCAAGTACAATGAAGCAAAACAAAAGGGACAAGAAAACAGGCGGTTCCTTAGTCTTTCAGTTTGGAGCCCCAATGTTAACATTTTCCGTGATCCACGCTGGGGACGAGGTCAGGAAACATATGGCGAAGACCCTTATCTGACTTCGAGGATGTGCGTTTCTGTAGTTAAAGGGCTGCAAGGGCCTTTCGATGCGAAATATAGAAAGCTCTTAGCCTGTGCCAAACACTATGCCGTTCACTCGGGCCCAGAATGGAGCCGCCATTCCATCAACCTCACCAATGTCGATCCTCGCGATTTATGGGAAACTTACTTGCCGGCATTTAAGTCACTGGTTCAACAAGCAGATGTACGCCAGGTGATGTGCGCCTATCAACGTTTGGATGATGAGCCTTGTTGTGGAAATACACGATTGCTTCAAAATATTTTAAGGGATGAATGGGGATTTAAGTATCTGGTCGTTTCCGATTGCGGAGCTATAACCGATTTTTATACAAGCCATAAAGTTTCATCTGATGCAATCCATGCTGCTTCCAAGGGCATTTTGGCAGGAACCGATGTTGAGTGCCAATGGATTGACCACAATTATAAAAAATTGCCCGATGCAGTTTCAAAAGGCCTGATTACAGAAGAAGAAATAAACAGGCATTTGTTGCGGGTATTGGCTGGCCGTTTCGACTTGGGTGAAATGGATGACGATACACTGGTTCCCTGGGCTAAAATTCCAATGTCGGTTGTAAATAACGATGAGCATAGAAAACTTGCTTTAGATATGGCTCTTGAATCAATGACACTTCTTCAGAACAAAAATAATATCCTTCCCTTAAAGAAATCAATCAAACAGATAGCTATAATTGGTCCAAATGCTGACGATAGACCAGTGTTATGGGGAAATTATAACGGAACGCCGATAAGAACGATTACAATACTCGATGGTATTAAATCAAAGCTTCCCGCTAACAAGGTTTTTTATGATAAGGGATGCGATCTTGTCGAAGACAAAGTAACACAAAGCTATTTCTCAAAGTGTTCGATTGACGGTAAAAAAGGCTTTAAAGCCGCGTACTGGAACAATAAAGATCTTCAGGGAGATATTGTTGTAACGCAGCAAATTACAGAGCCAATTAAATTAACCACCGCAGGGCAACATGAATTCGCACCCGGTGTTAGACTTGAAGGATTTTCGGCTAAATATGAAACTGAGTTCGAGACATCTCAAAATGAAGAGATTGTTTTCAAATGTGGAGCGACAGGCTACTTTGAATTGTTGGTAAATGGCAAATCTCTTACAAGTTATCAAAATTGGCGTACACTTCCGTCAAGGCACACATTCAAAGTAGAAAGCGGAAAGAAATATAAAATTGAAATTCGCTATACCCAGTTATACGATTGGCAGGCAAACCTCGAGTTTAATTTTGGCAAAGAAGTAGATGTAGATTATACCGACCTTTTAAAGAAACTTCAGGGAATTGATGTTGTAATATTTGTTGGGGGCCTTTCGACACAGCTCGAAGGCGAAGAAATGCCTGTATCATATCCCGGTTTCAAAAATGGCGACCGTACCGATATAGAACTTCCTTTGATACAGCGTAATTGCTTAAAGGCATTAAAGCAAACAGGGAAGAAAGTGGTTTTCGTGAACTGTTCCGGTTCAGCCATTGCTATGTCACCAGAAACCGAAAGCTGCGATGCTATTCTCCAGGCATGGTATGGAGGCGAATCGGGTGGACAAGCTGTAGCCGAAGTACTCTTTGGCGATTATAACCCAGCGGGTAAACTGCCAATCACTTTCTACAAGAACATTCAACAATTGCCGGATTTTGAAGATTATACCATGAAAGGCCGTACCTACCGTTACATGACCGATGCCCTCTATCCGTTTGGTTTTGGGTTAAGCTATACCACCTTCTCTATTGGCGATGCAAAATTGAGCAACACAACAATGAAAGCTAACGAATCTGTCGAGCTTACTATCCCCGTAACAAATACCGGCAAACGTGACGGAACAGAAATCGTTCAGGTGTATGTGCGCAAGGTAAACGATACCGATGGCTCCTTTAAAACATTAAGGGGCTTTCAACGGGTTGACATTACTGCCGGCAAAACACGTCAGGCAAGTATCGGCCTGCCCCGTACAGCTTTTGAGTTCTTCGACAGGGCAAAAGGTAAAATGTCTGTCACTGCTGGAGAGTATGAATTATTGTACGGTACAAGTTCAGATAAAAAAGACCTGAAAAAGATTTCACTTACAATTCAATAGTCATTGAACGAGACTTTCTCTGAATGAAATTTATAAACACTTGAGTTGGAATTACCTCGTAACTCTTGTCTTATTTTTCACAGCCTTTGCAGCAAAGGCGGAAAATGGACACGAACTATGGCTTGGCAAGCACAACGTAAACCCTGTGAACGTAGTTTGCTCTAATAATTCCGCCACGTTGAACATAGCTCGGCAGGAGCTTCAGCAAGGTTGGCAGGGTAAAACCAGAGCGACCATTGTTCTTACCATCAAATCCGATAAATCCATCAAAGGCGATGGATACAAGCTCGATGCTTCAGGTGTACAGGCTAACACCGAACTTGGAATCCTGTATGGTGTTTATGAGTTGCTACGCCGCCAACAAATAGGTCAACCGATAAATGATGAGGTTTCGAATCCCTCTTATGGTTATCGTATTTTAGATCATTGGGACAATTTGAATGGTACAATAGAACGTGGATACGCAGGTAATTCGATATTTTGGCGTAAAGGAAAGGATTCATTGGCCGTTACGGAAAAAGACAAACTTTTATGGCGGGAGTACGCCCAGGCAAATGCATCGGTTGGTATTAACGGTTCTGTTCTCAATAATGTGAATGCTTCACCAAAAATGTTAGCAGGCGAGTATCTGAAAAAAGTAAAAGACATCGCAGATGTTCAGCGCCCGTATGGAATCAAAATATATTTATCAGTTAATTTCTCGTCACCGGTTATATTGGGTGGATTGAAAACTTCCGATCCGCTGGACACTGAAGTTATAACATGGTGGAAAATCAAGATTAAGGAAATCTATAGGTTGATTCCCGATTTCGGCGGATTCCTGGTTAAAGCGAATAGCGAAGGTCAGCCTGGTCCTCAGGATTTCGGACGCACGCATGCCGACGGGGCCAATATGATGGCCGATGCTTTGAAACCATACGGCGGCATTGTCATGTGGCGGGCTTTTGTATATAGTCCCAGGGAAAGGGATCGTGCCAGACAGGCCTATACAGAATTTTTACCGCTGGACGGTCAATTTCACGAAAATGTAATCATTCAGGTAAAAAATGGCCCAATCGACTTTCAGCCCCGGGAACCGTTCAGTCCGCTTTTTGGCGCCATTAAAAAGACATCTGTTATGGCCGAATTACAAATCACGCAGGAGTATTTGGGACAATCAAACCAGTTGGTGTTTCTATCGACTATGTGGGAAGAATTCCTGCAAAGCGATACTTACCAGGAAGGGACAGGCAGCACCGTTGCACGCTGTACCGATGGAAGTATTTTTCCACAGAAATATACAGCCATTGCAGGCGTAGCCAACATTGGCCTTGACCCCAACTGGTGCGGGCATCACTTTGCCCAGGCCAATTGGTATGCTTTTGGCAGGTTGGCCTGGAATAACCGATTGACAAGCAAAAAAATTGCAGACGAATGGATCAAGCTTACCTTTTCTCGCCATCAAACAGATCAAACGAAAAATTCAAATGATAGCGATTGGCAGGAATATTTCCTTTCCCCTGTCAAACAAATGATGCTCCAGAGTCGCGAGGTTGCAGTGAATTACATGATGCCTCTGGGACTTCATCATATTTTTGCAGGAGACCATCATTATGGTCCGGGTCCCTGGTATGCACCAAAAGGCTTGCGACCGGATTGGACTCCACCGTACTATCACCAGGCAGATACCAATGGTATCGGTTTTGACCGCACACGAACCGGCAGTAATGCAGTAAGCCAATACCACGAGCCGCTTTGCTCTCAGTTCAATGAACTGGAGACGTGCCCCGAGATATACCTGTTATGGTTTCAACATGTGCCATGGAATTATAAAATGAAGAACGGACGAATTTTATGGGATGAACTATGTTATCATTACGACAATGGGATACAGCAGGTGCGCCGATTTCAGAAGATATGGGATAAAGTAAAACCTTACGTAGATACACAACGTTTTGGTGAAGTGCAAAGTAAACTTCGTCGTCAATGCCGCGATGCTCAAATATGGAAAGACGGTTGCTTACTGTACTTTCAACAATTTAGTCGACGACCGATTCCGCCTGATATTGAACAACTTGTGTACAATTTGGATGATTTGGAAAAAATGGATTTTCAACACTAAGTATAATAGAGAAAGGAATTTTTGAAAATGAAGGAACAAGCAAAATTTGTATTGCACACCCAGTTAATCTTCAAACAAATTGCCTTTATTTGTTTGATCATCGCATCTCTCATGACACCTCTATTAAGCCAATCAGTTAGTAACAGGGAACCCAGAAAAGTCCAATCGTTTGATTCGGACTGGCGGTTTTATGCCGGTGATATCAAGGGTGCAGAAACTCCGGATTATAACGACTCTTCGTGGCTCAAAGTGAATGTGCCCCACGACTGGAGTATTGAAGGACTAGCTCACTCCAAAGCGAAAGTCGAGGATGCATCGGAGTTACTTGTTGTCAAAGGAGAGTGGAAATTCAACAAAGGTGATGATACACTCTGGAAGAACCCCGAGTTTTACGACGGCTCCTGGCAGACCGTGAAGCTTCCCGCGACGTGGGAGGAACATTCGAACTACACAGAGGACAACGTGTATGGCTGGTTCCGCCGTGAACTGACTATCCCCGCGGATTTAAATGGGAAGGACATCGTTATCAATATGGGTAAAATTGATGATGCTGACGAAACTTTTTTCAACGGTGTGAAAGTAGGCGGTTTGGGTCAATTCCCACCAAACTATGTGTCTGCATGGGACATCTCCCGGCATTATAAAGTTCCGCATGAAATCATCCATTACGGCGGCAAAAACAGCATCGCGGTTAGGGTGTTCGACGGCGTACAGGGAGGCGGCATTTATAGTGACGGAATGAGAGTGATAGAGGGAATGTTTGAATCAACTTCCCCAGGTGGAAGCGGTGGGGGATATATAAATGCAGGTATTGGTTGGTACAGAAAAGTATTCAAACTGCCAAGAAACGTACAAGGCAAACATGCGTTCATCGAATTCGATGGTGTGTATATGAACAGCGATGTCTGGCTCAATGGTGTGCGTCTCGGTAACCGGCCGTACGGCTATTCCAGCTTTCAATATGAATTGACCCCGCACTTGAAATTTGGTGATGAGAAAAATGTTCTGGCAGTCCGGGCTGATGTGCAACAGCCGTGCTCACGCTGGTATTCAGGCGCAGGTATTTACCGGCATGTGCGTCTGACGGTAACAGACCCAGTCCATCTAGTGCATTGGGGAACGTATGTTACCACACCGGAAGTAACTGAAAATGAAGCGACAGTTCGTATTGAAACGAAGATCCAAAATCAATCCGGCTCGGCTCAACAGGTAACACTTGAAACTGTTGTTATGGATGATGCCGGACGTGAAGTCGCTAAAAACAACTCCATTCAAAAAGCGGAAGCGAATAGTTCCAGCATATTTGAACAGTTCGTCAAAGTTCCAAA
>Ga0187886_1003372_pt1 | contig 11980 bp, 11 predicted proteins | sample June2016WEW_20_1_FD_133001 | JGI IMG/M metagenome (GOLD analysis project Ga0187886, IMG submission 133001) | Peatland microbial communities from SPRUCE experiment site at the Marcell Experimental Forest, Minnesota, USA - June2016WEW_20_150 | ecosystem: Environmental > Terrestrial > Soil >...
TAACCAACGTTTCTGTTTCCGGAGACGCAGGAAGCAATAGCTTCCCAGGCTCTGATTTTAAAAACTATTTCAATTTAAGAGCACCAGCTAATATCCAGATTGTCGGGCCGTTGTATAATGTAGAAAGATAAAATGCCAGACATTTTTATAGCTGAACCGAAAGCAGAAGACACAACTGCCCCAGAGATGCCTTATGTTTTAGAAAAACAAGAAGGTTCCGATAAGCCTATTCCTATTATCCAGCCGCCAATAAATATTAGGAATTCGGTTCGTTTATTTGCTTCTTTTTGCAAAAATCCGGACGGCATATCCTTTCAAAGCCAAGAACAGGGTGAAAAAATACTTCTTTTCTTAAGAAGAGATTTTATAACAAACGCCAAATGGATTTTAATAGGAACTACTCTTGCTATTCTGCCTCTTTTTCTAATATTTTCACAACAATTATTTGGTAATCCATTGCCTTTTCTTTCTTTTAAATTTTATCTACTATTTTTACTTTTCTACTATCTTTTTGTTACTACATATTTATACATAAACTTTATAACCTGGTACTATAACGTCGCTTTAATTACAGACAGAAGAGTTATCGATGTTGATTTCGCAAGTTTGGTTTACAAAGATATTGCGACCACCAAATTAAGCTTGGTTCAAGATATCAGTTATGCGCAGGTGGGAGTTGTTAGAACTTTTTTTGACTACGGAAATATTTTAATTCAAACTGCCGGATCGCTGGATAATTTTATTTTTGAATCAGCCCCAGAGCCCGAAAATGTAGTGCATATCGTTGAAGAGCTGATTGGAAAACAAAATGAATAATCTTTTTAGCTCAATACAGATTGTCCAAGTTTATAGCCTGATAAAAATTGGTTTTCTCATTATTGATTTTGCTTTTATCATTTTTCTTTCTGTGGTTATAAAACAAGTCCATGCAATGAATACAATTGTAAACGATAGTAGTGATTCTTCGATTATTAGATCCATGGCGTTTTTTCTTTTTATCGCAGCTGTTTCGCTTTTTTTGACAGCACTTGTTATACTATAAAAAATGCCTGAATCAAATCTAACTTTCGCAAAAATTGTGGCAAATCCGAGCAGCTACTCGTGGTCGCAGGTTTACAGCGCAGGCAAGCTATTTGCGGTTTTATCTTTGGAAACGCAAGAAGAAATACGTGAAAAAGATTATTTAAACGTCTTAGGAAAAGAAATTCTGGAAACTTTGGAACAGGAGTTTTTTACACTTGAGACCAAAGATTTGGAATCCATAAAACAGGCAGTTTTAGCCACGTCGAGTAAAATTCCCCAAGAAGTAACTTGTTCTTTTGTAATAGGTTCTGTTACCAATAATGTCTTATATGTTTACGTCTTGGGTAACGGCAGGATTTCTTTAAAAAGAGAGGAAAAATTAGGAAATTTATTGGATGTTAGGGATCAAAAGTCGGATTCTTTAAAAGTCGCCTCGGGTTTTTTACAAGATAACGATATCGTTATTCTTCAAACAAAACAGTTTTCGGACATAATTTCGATCGGAACTTTGACTGAGTTTATGGACGGTTTGCCTTTACAAGAGGCGGCAGAAAACCTTGCTCCCTTGGTTCATGAGAAAGAAGAGGCGGGCGCAGCTGCAATTATTATTAACTATAAAGCTACTGCCGAAGAGGCGGAGGCCGCTGAGGAAGAAACTGAAATTGAAGAACCCCGGGAGACAAAGGAAGAAGCGGCTACTCAAGAGTCACCCTTTTACACCCCTTCTGTATCCAGCACTCCTAATTTTTTTACTAAGGTTAAACAATTTTTTTTCTCCTTGCTTTCGAGAGTCAAGGCCCGAAATAATTTAGCGCTTGACCTAAATCATCCAAGAAAAGTAATCTTAACAATTGTCGCTGTCATTCTGATTGTATTCGTGGGAAGTATTATCTTCGCCATGAATAAACAGCAAAATGAAAAAACCTTAAGCGCGTTTCAAGATATCTATCCACAGGCTCAAAAGAAATATAGCGAGGGACAAGGTTTGCTGGAATTAAACCAAAACCTCGCCCGTAATAGTTTTTCGCAGGCCGTAGCAATACTTGAAGGCGGAAAAGATAAACTCCCAAAAAATTCGAAAGAAGAAAAACAAGTTTTAGATCTTCTTGCAAAAGTAAACTCCGCTTTAAGCTCGTCCTCTGGGGTAACGAACGCTCAGGCTAAACAAGTTGCTGAAAGCGTTAGTCCCTTGCTTTCGGCGGAAACAAAGAATGATGGACTATATTTTACTGAGGACAGTAAGAATTTATACGGTTTGACTTCAGAACAAGTTTATTCCTTGGATAATGATGGCTCTAATAAAAAAACGTTAATTAAAAATGACAATGATTGGCAAAAGGCAGGAGGTTTATCAATTTATTTTGGTAATATTTATGTTTTAGACAAAAAACAGAATCAAATTCTTAAGTTTGTCCAAACGGATTCCGGATTTTCAAAAACCAACTATTTTCCAAAAGACACAACGCCTGATTTTTCTAAGGCAATTTCTATGGCTATCGACAGTTCTATTTATGTTCTTTCTTCGGATAGGTCAATTGCAAAATATACCAAGGGGAATGCAGATAACTTCTCGCTAACAGGGTTAGACAAATCTCTTTCTAATCCAACCGGAATCTTTACGACTATTAATGACAATAATCTTTACATTCTTGACAATGGTAATTCGAGAATCTTAGTTTTTGATAAAAGCGGCAATTATAAAAACCAATATCAAGCAAGCGTTATAAAAGGCGCAAAAGATTTTGAGGTCTTGGAAAAAGATAAAAAAATCTACGTTTTATCAAGCGGAAAAGTTTACGAAATTAACCTAAAATAGCCTCTCTTAAATTTACTTTTGCCTCAATTTGAAGTATTATTGTGGTGAACGGAGCTAAGATATGAAAATTACAAATAAAAAAGCCCATTTTGATTATCAATTGTCGGAAACCCTGGAAGCAGGGATAAATTTGTTTGGCTCGGAAGTCAAAGCCGTCAGACTTGGCCGAGCTGATTTAACCGGCAGTTATGTAAAAATTATCGGCAGTGAAGTTTATCTTGTCAATGCCACTATTTCACCCTACCAAAGCGGACAAATTGAAGGTTATGACGAAAAAAGGACAAGAAAACTCCTCTTACACAAAAAAGAAATCTTAGCCTTGAAATCAAAGCTCCAGAGTTCGAATCTGGCATTAGTCCCAGTTTCTCTGTATTTTAAACATGGTTTTGCAAAAGTGGAAATTGCACTTGGTAAAGGAAAGAGAAAGTTTGAGAAAAAGCGAGCTATAAAGAAAATGGACCTCGAAAGAGCCCTTGAAACCGAGCTTTCAGACCGAAGCTAAATTGAGACTAGAGAATTTGACTTTTTTGACAAAAAAGAGTATAATTCTTTTTCATTGGGGATGCATTGCATCGACAAGAACGCACTTTAAAAACTGCAAGCCGACTTTGACTAATAGTCGTAAACATAGTCAAAAATTAAATGCTAACGCTCAAAACCGTTATGCGCTCGCTCTAGCAGCTTAATACTGCTTTAACGAACTGTTCATAAAGTCTTTTCTCAATGGGGCTATATGAGCATAAACACAGTTGAGAAATTAATAAGGAAGTTGATTAGTTCCTTATCGAATTTATAATCTTGACTTTATTTATTCCTTCCGACTGGAAAAGAATAAAGCGACTTTTAAAAATCGGATAAGCTTGTAGATGTTTTTAAAATACTATCTTGGACTCGAGTTCATTGCTCGACATCTCCACAAAAAAGCCCTGACATAATGTTCAGGGTTTTTTATTGGTTTTAAGCGGTAAATGTTTTTTTACAATACTTCCCAAACAAAAGACGTAGCTCCGCCACCTGCTCCATAACTTGTATATAAACCACGTTTCCCGTGTTCGTACAAGGGTATATTGCTAACAAAGGAAATTAAAGAAGTTGCCCCACTGGAATTACCGTAAGGGACCACCCATTCAAGTGGAATCTTAATATCTATTCCTTTTATTTTTTTTAACTTCTCGAATCTATGCAGTAACCCACGGTAAACCGCATAACTAGGATGGTGTCCACTAGCAAAAGCAAAATCACGATCAGTAATTCCATGTTTACTACAATACTTTTGATATTTTTCATACGTTTTTCTAATATTATCCTCTGCAATATCCCAGAAGAACTTAGCTGTATGTGCCCCATTCATTCTGCCTTTGCCTCCTACTTCAGGCTTAGGTTTCGGCAATTTCATCAACCGATCATTACCTATCTGATAAATAATTCCTTGATGTCCAGGATGGGCAACATCAAAAGCATCTATAGCAGCGGCATATGGAGGAGTTGCAGTAAGCACGCCCTCTGTATCTTCATATACTCCCGTTGTTCCTGTTATTATTCTTAAATCAACTCCCGGCCGATACGCAAAAACTGCGGCACCATTGGAAAATAATTGCATTGACAGTGTATCCACTTGCGTTGGATCAAGAGGCATCTCACAGGTAACTGGATCAACCGACAATTGAAACACCAGCTTGCCTTGACTTCTTCGATCGACCGCTCTTCTAAGAAACATGTCTCCGGCGCCATTGCATGCCTCTGCTTCTCCTGGCACCTCAATATCTACCCGCATACCCACTTCGTCTATTAATCTTTGCTTTAAATCATCTGACATACCTGGTACCATTGCGCTGTTGGCAAAATCAACAATATCAACTTTTTTAGGGTCTAAATGTTCTTGCTCAATTAACTGCTTTACCAACTCAACAGCAACTTCAAGCGTATCGCTATATACTTGTTCTCGGGAATGAGTTTCGGGCGTTCGCCATAAACTGCCGAAACCGGCTGTGTAACCGACTGGGCCTACCCACTTTTCTGCCGCGCTTCTCTCCGGATTTTCCTCGAGTATTTGTCTAATTTTTGCATCTATTCTAAGACGGGTCCACTCTTCGCCAAAATGAACGTTTATGCCTGTAAAAATCGGTGAAGAGACAACTTCGAATTGGGCTGTTGCCCCACTTAAAAGTGGTTTACGCGTCGAACGTGTTTCAATACCTGCTTCAAGTCCTTTAACCAATGCTTCTATATCGATTTCTGGTTCTTTATCTGGCTTTGCAGCCGGCCCTTGATCCGGTACTAGGCCTGATCCTTGGTCCGACGTTGTTACAATTTCTGCTGGCATAATTTAATATTGCAATACTAGCACATTTTTCTGCTTTTGCAAGCTATAGGTTAATCCCTTGCCAGGGTAAGGCCGAAGACTTTTTGAGCACCTGCTCTTTTGAGGATTTTGGCCGCTTCCGAAAGAGTTGAGCCGGTTGTCACAACATCGTCCACCAAGAATATTGAGCAATTTTTGCGAAATCCTGAGCTTGCCGAAGGATATTTTGACATCTCAAACGCATCTTTTACGTTCAGTTTTCTTTGAACATTTGATAATCCAACTTGAGTTTTTGTTTCTTTCGTTCTTTCAAGAAAGTTTTGAACAGGAATTTTGAATTTATTCGAAAGTTCTTTAGCTAAAATTTCTGCCTGGTTATAGCCTCGTTTTCGAAGTTTTGAAGAAGAAAGAGGAATTGGCACAAACACCCACTCCCCTTTTTTAATTTGGCTTTGAAACTGCTCGTTTTGAATAATGCTTTCGTAAAACAAATCCACTAAAACATTTTTTAAATCAGTTAAATATGGCTTGTATTTAAAATTGTAGATTAACTTTTGGGCAGTTTTATTGTAAGAAAGCGCGGAAAAACAACCGTCAATTGAATATTTCTTATGGCATCTTGGGTGAGTCAAATTATTAAAAGAGGGATTATTACATAAGAGACAAAGTGATTTTGCCTCAAAAGAAAGATAGGAAAAACAATTCTCGCATAGGTATGAACCCAGTTTTTTGCAACAAACACATTTTTTGGGAAAAATAAAATCAATAAATGCCATTAAATTGTATTATAATAACTTTATGGCAAAAATTTTTGTTTTTCGACACGGCCAAACAGAAGACAATAAAACTCACACTTTTTCCGGATTTCGCCGATCGGATTTAACTCCGGAAGGAATTGAGGAAGTAAAAAAAATCGGCGAGCAGTTGAAGAATGAGAAAGTTACTAAGGCCTATCAATCGGATTTAATCCGCTCACAACACACTCTGCAGCTTGTTTTAGACGGCTATCATCAAGGAGTTCAGGTAATTACGGACCCAAGAATTAAGGAGAGGGATTACGGTAATTTGACCGGCAAAAACAAAGACGAAATTGCCAAAGAATACCCCGAGCAATATCCTTTGTGGCATCGCTCTTATGATGTTCGCCCGCCCGGAGGAGAAAGCGTTAAGGATGTTGAAGTTAGAGTTTTAGCATTTTTAAATGACGTTTTACCAACGCTAAAGCCTGACGACGTTGTGTTTATCTCTGCCAGTGCTAACTCAATCAGGCCGATGCGAAAATATTTTGAACACATATCAAATGAGGAAATGTGTTCGTTTGAATATACTCCCGGAAAAGTCTACGAATATCAAGTATAGTTTTTGAAGAGCATCTCCTTATGCTATGCTCTGCTTAATAAAATTTCCTTTTGGCTCTCCAATTATTTTTCCGTTTGAGTAAACAAGTTTTCCGCGGAGATAGGTTGCAGCAGGTCTATATTTTAAAGTTAATCCTTCATAAGATGACCAACCGCATTTTGTAAAAAGGTCATCTTTTTTTACTTTCCAAGAAGTTTTAGGATCTACAACGACTAAATCAGCATCTTTCCCAATAGCAATTTCCCCTTTAGATTTAAAATGAAATATTTTGGCCGGATTATAACTTCCGGTTCTTACAATTGTCATGAGCCCCTGTTCTAAGCTTTTGATACCGAATTGCTTAACCCAATTTGTAAGAGTGGCTGCTAAAGATTCCTGAATATTAGGAGTTCCAGATTGTGCAATCCATACGTTCGGCTGGTTTTTTGTTTTCCATTCGTGTGGGGTATGTTCTGAGCAGACAACATCGACTATACCCTTTTTAAGTAACTGCCAAAGTATTTTTTGGTTTCTTTTGTCCCGGAGAGCTGGCGCAACTTTAATTTTATTTCCATACTTTTTATAATCATTTATAGAAAAGGAAAGTTGGTAGGTAACAAGCTCTCCATAAACAGGGAGACCTTGTTGCTTAGCTTTTTGCACTAATGCAAATTCCTCAGGGGTCGAGAGGTGGAGAAAATAAGTTCTCACTTTATATTTTTTTGTCAATTTCAGCGCTCTTTTTACAGCTTTTATGACAACCGGTTTTGGTCGAAGCTCTGACCAAAGAGCGGGATCTGTCCTGCCTGTTTTTTTAAAGCGTTTATTATAATAGTCAACCAGATCTTGATCCTCAGCGTGTAATGCGAGCAAAAGATCTCTTTTTTTAGCAATTTTAAACACTTTTTCTAAAATTATATCATCGGGAATGGTAGTAGGAGTTGTTTCATGTCCTGCCATGAATAATTTTAATCCAACAATATTTTTCTTACTGACTTTACTAACTTCGCCCAACATATCTTTTGCAACTCCAAAAAAGAACGCATAATCAATGTAAGATCTATTTTTGTAAATTTTATTAATTTTTTGGTTAAGAAGCTTAATTGTTATAGTTGGTGGATTTGTATTTGGCATGTCAATAATAGTAGTAAATCCGCCTGCAATAGCAGCGCGTGTACCATGTGGAATATCTTCTTTTTGGGTCATTCCAGGTTCACGCAAGTGTCCGTGTACTTCAATTAGTCCGGGTAAAATATATTTATCGCTATAATTGATTGAGCCTTTTGGAGGAAAATCTGTCTTTTGGACTTTTGTTATTATTCCATTGGTTACAAAAATAGTTCCTTTAAATATCTTATCCGGCAGAACAACTGAGCCGAAGACTGAGAAAGATTTAGTCATTAAATTCGTACTACTGGAACAGTTTTAGTTTTTACTTTACCCAATTTTTTAAATATAACTATATTCTTTTCCCATTTTTTACTTATTTGCGGATAATCTATTCTATAATGTGCGCCCCTGCTTTCTTTTCGAAGTATTGCAGGGATAATGATCGCAAGCGCCGTCTTAAGCATGGCCTCTGCTTCAAGACAAGATTGAATTTGTCCTTTAGTTTTGGCAGTCAGTTTTTTTGCTCGTTTTTGGAGTTTTTCGATATCAAGTTTTGCTTTAAGTAACTGTTTTTCAGTTCGTAGAATACCAACATTTTGCCACATTATCTTTTTGAGGCTTTTTATTATTTGACTTGCTGTTGGCCCGTTTTTGTTGCCTAAGAAAGATTCAATATGCTTTATTTCTTTATCAACCAGCGCGTTTGGAATCTCAGGGTAATCATGTTTTTTCGCAAATTGCGCAGCTCTTATTCCAGATCTTCGCCCGAAAACTTGACCCTCGCCTAATGAATTACCTCCCAGTCTATTTGCTCCGTGAATACTACAACTTATTTCTCCTGTTGCGAAAAGTCCAGGGATTGATGTCTCTGCCCATTCGTTAATTCTAAACCCTCCCATCATATGGTGCATTGATGGTGAAATTTCCATCATTTGTTTTCTGATATCGATTCCTACTTCCATATGCTCTGCAAAAACGTCTGGGATTATTTTTTCCACTAGTCCTTTTTCCCAGTGAGTGGTATCAAGATAGACCGCACCATGTTTAGTTCCGCGCCCTTCACTAATTTCTTGGATAATTGCCCTTGTTATTTCATCTCTTCCGGCGAGCTCAAGTCTTTTAGGTTGATACCGCATCATAAATCTTTCTCCGTTTTTATTTTTTAAGGTTCCTCCATGACCTCTAACTTTTTCAGTTACTAAAACACCTTTCTTTTTGGGAGGATACGCCATTCCTGTTGGGTGAAATTGTACGAATTCCATGTCGATTAATTCAGCTCCCAAATCAAGACCCCATGCATAACCTTCGCCGGTATTAGTTTTGGCATTGGTATTTATCTTATAAATTTGTCCTGCTCCTCCTGCCGCAATAATTGTTGCCTTTGCAGATATAACTTTATATTTATGAGTTTTTCTATCAATTGCCAGTGCTCCAATAACCATATCTTTGTCTTTTAGAATTGCTGCAACAAAATGATTAGCTAGAGGGGATACTTTTAGTTTTCTTACTTCCTTTACTAGCCCCTGCATCATTTCCCGTCCTGTGTAGTCACCTGCGCAAAGATTTAGAGGAGCAGATTGTTTGCCCCCCGCCCAAGTATAAAAAGATCCGTCCGGCGCCCGGTCAAAACTGACACCATAACTCTCCAAATCGTATATTCGATCAGGCATCTCTTTACTGAAAATGTCAACTAGTTTATGGTTATTGACATGCCATCCGCCGTTTACTGTATCTTCATAATGCTGTTTTGGGGTGGCAGGCGGTTTGATTGCTACATTGATTCCGCCCATTGCAAGATTAGTATGAGCTTCTCCGAGGGGTTCTTTAATCACAACAAGTACATCTACTCCGTTTTTTTTTGCTTCTATTGCTGCACGAAGACCGGCCCCTCCTGCCCCAACGATGAGAACGTCTGTTTTGATAATTTCGTAGTTATTTTTTTTTAGAGATTTCTGACGTGATTTTTTCATTAAAAATTTTTTTTATGATAACAAAAGATAATGCTTAAAGCAATAGGTATTATAAGCCGCCTCTGGCATTTTTGGGCAAAGAATGGTATAAAAGAGACAAATATTTGGAGCAATAATGAAATATAAGGATAAACTGACAAGAATTCAGAAAAAAAACAACTCTTTCGTTTGCGTCGGCCTTGATTCCGATCTTCTTAAACTCCCAAAATTTTTACTGGAAAACCGCTATCCGCAATTTGCTTTTAATAAAGCAATTATCGATGCAACCCACGATTTCGTCTGTGCTTATAAACCAAACAGCGCCTTTTACGAAGTGCAAGGTGAATATGGGATTTTACAGCTTAAGATGACTTGCGACTATCTTCGGGATAAATACAGACAAATACCAATTATTTTGGATGTTAAACGGGCGGATATTGGTGAAAGCAACGATCGCTATGCTCGGTTTGCTTTTGAATATTTGGGCGTTGATGCAATAACTCTTCATCCATATCTTGGCCACGAGGCGCTTGAGCCGTTTTTAAAACGTGCTGATAAAGGTTGCTATATTCTCTGCCGGACATCAAACCCAGGAGCGGGAGAACTGCAGGATTTAAAAATTGATGGTAAACCACTCTATCAACTGGTTGCAAAACGGGTGGCAACTGTTTGGGATAAGAATCGAAATTGCGGTTTGGTTGTCGGCGCGACATTCCCGGGGGAGTTAAAAACTGTGCGAAGGATTGCCCCAAATTTACAACTGCTTATTCCGGGCGTTGGTGCCCAAGGAGGAGATTTGAAAAAAGCGGTCCAATACGCGGCTAATAAATCCGGTGATGGTTTTATCATCAGCTCTTCGCGTGGAATTATTTTTGCTTCCAGTGGCGAAGATTTTGCCCAAAAAGCCAAAATTGAGGCGGAAAAACTAAGAAACCAAATTAATAATGTCAGAAAAGTATGAGCGACGTAATCTCTATTCTTAAAAAAGCGCAGGCGGTTTTAACCGACGGTCATTTTGTCTATACCTCAGGCAAGCACGGTAGCGTGTATATCAATAAGGATGCTTTGTATCCGCACACTAAAGAAACTTCACAAGTCGGCAAAATGTTTGCCGAAAAATTCAAAAACAGAGATATTGATGTAGTCGCAGCACCGGCAGTTGGCGGAACTATCCTTTGCCAGTGGACTGCATATTATTTGTCGAAATTGAAAAAAAAGGAAATAATGGCCGTTTATACGGAAAAAGATAAAGGTACTACGGCGTCGGCCATAGAAAGCGAACAGATTTTCAGACGCGGCTACGATAAATTGGTTAAGGGCAAAAATGTTTTGGTGATTGAAGATTTAACAACTACCGGAGGTTCTGTCCGCAAAGTTGTTGATGTTGTTAGGGCAACCGGCGGCAAAGTAGTTGGAATCGGAGTAATGATAAATCGTGATCCAAAAAACGTTACCAGCGAAGTTGTTGGAGGACCGTTTTTGGCGCTGGGTATTTTGAAAGCTGAGGCGTTTGACGAAGCAAAATGCCCGTTATGTAAAAAGGGAGTACCGATTAATACCAATGTCGGGCATGGAAGAAAATATCTCGAAGCCAAAAAAATCCACAAATAAGTGCGGAGCCAAGTCAGACTTGGCGGAGGAGGTGGGATTCGAACCCACGCGAGCTTATTCAGCTCAAGGGTTTAGCAAACCCTCGCAATGGACCAAGCTATGCGACTCCTCCTTGTGCTACTCATTATACCATTAAAAAGTTGATATAATCTAGTTAGCTCATGAAACAAAAAGTCAACCTTCTTAACACATTTCGAGTTCCGACGATAGTCATCTTATCAATAATCTTATATCTCATCTTATTAGTTTTGAAGTTTAATCTCGCTGCCGCAATTGTGGCAATTTTTGCCACCCTTTTAGGAAGTTACCGGCTTTTTTACGAAACCGCATTTTCGCTTTTAAAAAAAGATTTTGCCCTTGATTACATCGCAATCTTGGCTATCCTTGTCGCTTTGGCAACCCAGCAGTATTTGGTTGCCGCAATTTTGGCTTTAATGATTTCAACCGGCAGAACACTTGAGGATTACGGCGTTTCTCAGGCTAAAAAATCCTTAACCAAACTTGCCGAGAGAATTCCAAACGAGGTTTTTCTTTGGCAAAACGGCAAAATGGGAGAAAGAGTAAGAATCGAAAAAGTTAAGAGAAATCAACAAATTTTTATCAGAAAAGGCGAGGTAATAGGCTTAGATGGAACTTTGGCCTCAAAAGACGGTTTAACTGATGAGTCCTCTTTAACCGGCGAACCTTATACAATCGAAAAAATTGAGGGCGACCCGATTAGAAGCGGCACGATAAACATCGGAACACCGATTGTTGTAAGAGTCAGCAAAGAAAGCGGAGACTCGACTTACAACAAAATTGTTGAAATGGTAAAAAAAGCCCAGGATGAAA
>Ga0187886_1003373_pt1 | contig 11979 bp, 9 predicted proteins | sample June2016WEW_20_1_FD_133001 | JGI IMG/M metagenome (GOLD analysis project Ga0187886, IMG submission 133001) | Peatland microbial communities from SPRUCE experiment site at the Marcell Experimental Forest, Minnesota, USA - June2016WEW_20_150 | ecosystem: Environmental > Terrestrial > Soil >...
ACACATTAAAGCCATGAAGAAGCTATCCCGAAGACAATGGCTCGGAACGACCTCCGCGGGGGCGCTCTGGACCAGCGTCGCCCAGGAACCCGCGGCCGCACAGCAGGCCGGACCCAGCCTGCACCGCACCCAGTTCGATGACAATCTGCTGGCGGAAATCCCCGCCCCGCCGGTCCCCGGGAACCAGGGCCGGCAGATGCTCGCGACCGCCGATGGCGCGGTCCTCACCGCCCTGGCCTGGGTCGGCGGAGTACTGCGCATTTGGCGCGATCGCGCCGCGGTTGCGCAACACAACATTCCCAGCGGGGCTTCGAGCCCGATTCTGCTGGAGGGACAGCAAGGCAACCCGACTCTCTGGATTTCCGCAGCGGGCCGCGTGGCTCGCGCGCGGGAGTGGGCCTCGCCGCCCGAGGATGTCGAGAGAGTACGGGGCGAGCTCCTGGATGCCGCCGCCATGCCGGATGGCCGCACCGTGCTTGCGCTCTCGCGATCGGGCCTGCTGTCGCTGACGGCAATCGGCAAAGGAAGCATCGAGGAGACGGTGGTGGACCAGGGTGCCGGCCGCGCGTCGCTCGACTTCGATCCCGCAGGCTACCTGCACCTTGTCTTTGAAAAACGCCAGGGAATCGAATACCGGCGCTACGACGCCAACCACGGGCTGCGAAATGCCTCGCTGGTGCACGCCGAGCGCGCCGCCGAAGCGTATGGTTTTCATCCCGTGGTGATGGCGCACGGCGGGCGCGTCCTGCTGTCCTACCGCGGCGAGTCGGTGCGCATCGACACGCCGCACAGCGGCGGCGCGGCCTGGGACCGCCTGGGCCGCGGCGGCTACATCGCGGTCCTCGTGTCCGGCGATAACGGGTGGCGCCGGGTGCGGGTTGCCGATTCGCGCCAGATCGTGAAGACGCTATACCCGATTAACGGCGCCTATGGGGGTGGGGCCGACCGCGACCTGCTGGTCCGCTACGAAGAGTTCAGCCCGCCCGCACTGGCGCTGGGACCGGACGGTGTCGTCGTGGTTCTCTGGTGCGATCTGGAACGCCGCTGGATTTACGGGTCGCGCCTGCTCGGAGATGATTTCGCGCCGGCCATGGAAGTGCGCGGGCCCGTTGAGCAGTTGGCCGCCGACATCGCACCGAGGCGCGTTCCCGAGCCATTCGCCGGCGTGCCCCTCGCCATGGTGGGCGCCACGCGCGTCTACCTGGAGCGAGTGGCGCTGCCCGGACCGGTGGTGTCGCGCGGCCGGCGCATCGATTTCGTCACACCCGATGACCTCGCCGTCAGCCGGGGGCTGGAAACGCGGGTGAACCAGATGCGGCGTCACCCGCGCAATCCCGTCATCCCGGTGGACCCGCCGGGGGGCCCGGCGGATGGCGCGGTCGTGGCCCATATCCGGCGGGAGCCCTCGGGCTGGCGCGCGGAGATCAAGTACATCACGGTCGTGAATGCTGATCCCAATACGCCGAACCGCGGCTGGCGCTGCGATGGAGTGGCGGTGAGCGCCGACGGCGTGGAATGGAAGAAAATGCCGCCGCAACCGCTTGCGCAGCGGTACACGGTCAACGGCAGCGGCGAACACAAGGAAACCATCCGCTACGTCGAAGACCCGCAGGAGAGAAACCCAGCGTGGCGCTACAAGGGGTTCTGGCGTTCGGTGAAGCACGAACCTTGGGGCTATCTGCCCGTAGTGTCGCCGGACGCCGTCCGCTGGACGACCGTTGAGACGGGCGCGATCGTGCGTGCCGACGACGACCTGCGCGTCTGGATCGATCGCGACGACGTGCCCCAGCGCCGATTTAAGGCCGATGCGATCAGCCGCAGTTTTTGCGGGCGGGTGTGCGCCCAGTGGATCAGCGCCGACGGCGTGCACTGGAATGACATTCGCGAAACGCTGGATTTCCGCAATCCGTTCGGCGCGCCGCCCGACCGCGGCAGCACGGGCCGCATCCTGCTCGACTCCTGGTCCGGATCGGACGACGAGGACGAGATCCACGGCGGTGTCGTTTTCCGCGACGGCGACCGCTGGCTGCTGCACTACATGAAGTGGAGCGCCGATGGTCATATCCAGTGCGCCTTGGCCGCGAGCCGCGACGGCCTCAACTTCGCCCGCGTGGGAGGCGGAAAACCGACGCTTCCGCTCGGCGAGGCGGGCACCTGGGACGCCGGGCGGGTTGCGCTGCGCGAGGCACCCTTCCTTGTGGGTGACGTGTGGCGGCAATATTACACCGGCTGCGGCTGGAAACACGGGATGGGCGGCATCGGCGCCAGAACCAGCCACTTCGGCCTGAATGCGCCCAACCAGCAGGGACTGGCGGAAATTCCGGCAGGCCGCTGGGCACACCTGGAATTGGCGCGCGATGCCGATGCCGGCGAGCTCGCCTCCGTTCCGCTGCAACTCGTCCGCCCCCACCGGCTGACCGTGGACGTGGAAGGACTGGGCGGGTCCAACACGCTTTCCTGCGCGGTGCTGGATGCACACACGGGCGCCGCCCTCGCAGGCTTCGCGCACGAGGAGTGCGATGCCGTCGGCAACGGACGCGCGGTGCCGGTGACCTGGGGCGGCCGCGGCCTGGAGACAGCGGGCACGCGCCGCGTGTGCCTGGCGGTGCGCATGGCCGGGATGCGCGTCAAGCTGTTCGGGATGAACCTGGCCTGAGAAGGCAAGCCGGCAACCGGCACGCGCCTCACGCCATCCCGCTGCAACGGAGCGGCGCGTCCTGCACCAGAAAACCTTCATCCGGGGTGATCCGGAGTTTCGTCTCGCCGCGAACGGCGGCGGCCAGCTCGATCAGGTGAGTAGCGCGGGGGAATCTCACAATCTCACCGCCCGCGCTCTCTCAGAACCGGGCTTGAACCTCTCAGCTCATCCGGCTCCCGCCGTGGAACCCCGCCGCACGCCCATCTGCCAGTGTGCGAACCGTCCCGGATCCCGCCGTAAAATGCGCGCCATCCAGTGCGTCGCCCTGCGCAAGTGACCGCGCAGCTTCTTGTATTTCCGATAGGCCCAGCAGGCCAGGGATCGTTCCAGTTGCCGCATCATCGGGTAAAGCGCCAAGCGATAATATCGCCCGTAATACTGAAGCAAGCCTCGAACGATCGGGTTGAACATCCGCGACAGATCCTCGATTGCCTTGTCGCTGCGTAAATGCAGGTTCCAGGTACGAATCTCCGCCCGGATCGCCTTGCTCGCTTTGTCGGAAACCGCCGGACTGAGGTTGATGAAGAACTTCCCTTTCCGATTCTTCGACCTCCGCGGCCGAAACGTATAGCCCTTCTCGTTCTGGTAGGTCCCTCGGCGGTCATCATCCTGGCAATAGACGATCTTCGTCTTTTCGGGATGAAGCTCCAGCCGACGGCAGTGTTGCAACTTTGGCGTCGCCAATGCTGGTAGGGTGGCGAGGTGACAAAACCATGGCCGGGGGATTTCAAATGGCGGCAGTTTGAGCCGCGGTTGATCCTCATGGACGTGGGTTGGTACCTACGCTACTCACTTTCGTATCGCGACGTCGAAGAACTCTTGCAGGAGAGGGGCTTGTACGCCGACCACGTGACCGTCTGGCAATGGGTTCAGCGGATGTGTTGCAGCTACGACTCCTGAGACAGAATCGGTGATCTGGACGGACAATCTGCAATTGTGGATTCTGTTGGGCGGGGGGCTCGCCATCCCGATTTACGTCGGTGCTGGCCATCGGATCGGGTCCCCTCGGCGGTGCAGCACGCCGTCGGTGCGCGATGCCCGGCGATCGGCCTGGGTTCATGCATTGTTCAAAATGGTTTTCACTTTATGTCTGGTGCTGTGCGCACTTGCGCTGTTCGCATGCTATGCCCATCAGTCGAGCCAGCCCATTCAGGCGTTCCAGCAGGAGATTGCAGAACCCGCCGACCGCGTGATGCCGAAGTTCATCGCGGAAGTGCTGCCGCAGGGAGTTTCAGGATTGCTGCTCGCGGCTTTGCTGGCCGCCGCCACGTCCAGCCTGAGCTCGGCCATTGACTCCATCTCGAGCGTGGTGAGCATCGACTTTCTCGCGCGGTTTTCGCTGCGCGCGTCGCCCGACCATTTACGTGTGGACAAGAGCGTCTCGGTAATCGCAGGAGCGATCAGCATCCTCACGGGCCTCAGCATTGCGGCCGCGTTGAAACGCGCGGACTGGAACCTAGTGGAGATCACCAACGGGGTGAATACGGTTCTCGTCGGCCCTATGGGGGCCCTCTTTTTCGCGGGCATGCTGTTTCGCCGGGTCGGCAGCGGCGCTGCGATGGCCGGTTTCCTCGTTGGCGCGTTCATGAGCGTCTTCACGTCGTTCGGCAAAGAGTGGTTCGGATTGGCGCGGAGCATCTCGTTCGTGTGGGTGGTTCCATCTAGACTGGTGTTTGGACTCGCCGCGGCCTGTCTCGCCGGCCGCCGGCAACACTGAGAGCCTTACGATGGGCCGTTCCGTGCAAAGCCACCCGCCCGAGGGTGGGTTCTGACGCGAAGGCGCGCCAGCGTCACTGTTGCCGGTACTCGCCAATCGTGTGGATCCTGTCGTGCTGGATGCACAAGCGTTGGCCCTGCAGTACTACAGAGGCGTCCCTGAAGGCCGAGATGGATGCGTGGGGATGAGATGTAGATGTTCCGCCTGGAGGAACCGGGCGAGTGTATGCTTGACATTCTGCCGCACGACAACGCATTCTGAATCCGGCCATGTTTTGTGTAGGTGCGATCAATGCCGCCAGTCCGACCCCGCTCAACAGCAACGGTTGTTTCGATGCTGGGTCGGCGAGGCGTCTAGCGAAGCGCTGGATCGACATCGAGCTCGACGGCGTGCTCATTCTCGGCAGCATGGGAGAAGGGCTGCGGCTGCCGGACGATGTTCGCAACGCGTTCGTCGAGACAGCGCTGACCGAAGCCGGCGACCGTATTATGATCTTCGCGAGCGCTGCGGACTTGTCCCGGGAACGGATGCGCGAACGGGCCCTGCGTTATGCCGGCATGGGAGCGCATTGTATCGTGCTGTGCCTTCCACCAGCCACCGCTGTGCCCGAGGCGATCGCGGCCGTCAAGACCGTCGCGGACGCCTGCCCGGTGCCGTGCTGCTATTACGAAGTGCCCGCGAACACGGGTACGGCCCTGATGTTCGATGAAATCGCCGATGTGCTCTCACACGAGAACATCAAAGCAATGAAGGACTCGAGCAACAATGCTCTCCTTTCTCAGGCTCTCTCGGCGGGCGGACCTCGGCTTTACGGCGTTCCGATCCTGGACGGGGTTGAATACCGAACCGCGTATTCGCGACTGCTGGGCTACGACGGGGTGATGCACGGAGGGGGCGTTCTCACAGCGCGCCGTGTGCGCGCCATATGGGACGCCGCCGGAGAGGGCCGCTACGATGAAGCCCTGGCGCTGGACCGCGAGAATTCACTTTTCTTGGGCACGGTCTATAACCGCGTTTCGCGCCCCCTCCAAAACGTCATCGGCCAGAAGTACGCGTTGCGGCTGCTGGGAGTCCTGGACTGTGAAGCCGTCACGCTTGATCAGGTCTTGGACGATCCTTCGCGCGACCGTATCGCCAAAGCGGTTGAAGAAAGCCGCCGCTGGCTAAAGTCTCAAGACGAGTCTGCCGGCAGAAGGACGCCCCTGGATCTCTGCGACCGGCATTATCGATAATATCTGTTCCTGCCATGAGCGTGGCTCACGCAACTCGAAGGCAGTTTCTCAGTACGCTCGCTGGGGCGGCGCCGGCATTTGCCCGGAAGCGCGACCGGCGCCCGAACGTCATCGTGCTTTTCGCGGACGACATGGGCTACTCCGACATTGGCTGCTACGGCTCGGAGATCGCCACGCCGAACATCGACCGCATTGGCGCAGGCGGCATCCGCTTTACACAGTTCTACAACAACGCAGTTTGTTGCCCATCGCGCGCTTCGATTCTCACGGGGCTTTACCCGCACCAGGCCGGGGTTGGCGAGAACCGCCGGTTCCCTCAACACCCAGCTTATCGGGGGGTGCTGAACGATCGGTGCGTCACCATTGCTGAAGTGCTTCGGCCCGCGGGTTACAGGACCTGGATGAGCGGCAAGTGGCATCTGGGTAGCACGCGGCCGCACTGGCCGATAGACCATGGATTTGACCACTATTTCGGTCTGTTGAGCGGAGCCAGCAATTATTTCCGTCTTGATCCACCGCGCAAGATGGCGCTCGACAGCGAACCATTCGTCCCCAGCGGACGGTTCTACATGACCGATGCGTTTACCGATCACGCGATGAAATGTCTGGAAGAGTCCCACCAGAACGGTAAGCCGTTCTTTCTTTACCTGGCCTACACGGCGCCGCATGACCCACTGCACGCCTGGCCGGAGGACATCGCTCGGTATCGAGGCAAGTATATGGTGGGGTGGGACGAACTTCGGCGCCGCCGGTACAGGCGGCAGCTTCAATTGGGCATCATCCGGCATCGCTGGGCCCTCTCACCAAGAGACCCCGATTCGCCTGCCTGGGATACGGTTCGCGAGAAAGACCGGCAGGATCTGTCGATGGCCGTCTACGCCGCGATGGTGAGCCGGCTGGATTGGAACATCGGACGGCTGTTATCCCGCTTGCAACGGTTGGGTATGGAACAAAACACAATGGTTTTGTTCCTTTCCGACAACGGAGCCTGCGCCGAATTCGTCAATGAAGGGAAGCCGGGCGCGCCACCGGGAGACATCGATTCCAACTTGAGCTACGGTCTGCCGTGGGCGAATCTCAGCAACACGCCCTTCCGGTTATTCAAGGAATGCGTTCACGAGGGCGGCATCGCGACCCCGCTGATCGTACGCTGGCCCGATCGGCTGCGCTCCTCGGGCGGCCTGATCCATGAGCCAGGACACCTCATCGATATCATGCCGACTTGTCTGGATGCCGCGGGCGTTCCCTATCCGGCTGATTTCGCTGGGAGAAATCTTATTGCGCCGGAAGGTAGGAGCCTATTGCCGCTGATTCAGAGCGGTAGTCGTCCGAAGCAAATCGATTTCTTCTTCGAACACCAGGGCAATCGTGCTGTGCGGCGAGACAAATGGAAGCTCGTGTCAAAGTATCCTGGCGCGTGGGAACTGTACGATCTGGAAGCTGACCGCACGGAGTTGCACAGTCTGGTCGGGCAGATGCCGCAACAGGTGCGCGATCTGGAATTTGCACACGAGGCCTGGCGACGCCGCTGTGGCGTCGTACCATGGCAAACTCTGACAGCCAAATGATCAGTTACCACCTGATCCATGCGAAGCACGGTTACCCTGGTACAAATAGTGATCCTGGACTGAGGGCCGGCAAGCATTATGGCGAAGCGATCTCCTGGGAAATGGAGCCGCATGTAGCCGAACGCCTGTCCGTTTCGGTCGGACGAGCAGCGCGGAGGGATTACAACGAGTCTCTGGCCGGAAAGCTGGAGTGCTTTTAGATCGGCTAATGCAAGGGAAGCAGGCGCTTGAGCTTCCCCATGACAGAAGGAAAGGAGAACTGATGTTGATCTCAAGAAGACGTTTGTTGACCATTCCCGGAAGTGCTGCCTTGGTGACCGCACGAAAGGTAGCAGCCCTGCCGGCGGACAAGATCGAGGGTATCGAACATAAGGGAGTTCTGATCCACGAATGCGGAATCGAGGGAGAAAGGCGGCGGGATGACACTGTGCCAGCGCATCCCAACGGAATCCAGGCCAGCAAGGACCGATGGCTGGTCATCTACGCCACGAGAAGCTTTCGGGGTTTTGACGACGACCGTAGCATCGTCTATCAGCTTCGCGCTGGAGCGCTCGACGGCAAGATTGTCAAAGAAGGCCTCTTGGCCCGTATTCAAGCCGATCCGATTGATGGTGGGAGGCTCTACGAACTGCACCAACTCGGGCACCCCGTCCTTTTCGGTGTGCCCCGCGGTGCCCGAATCCTGGGCAGGCCGGCTCCGTCGGCCAACGTTTTTGTCGCCAAGTGGCGCCGCACAACCCTGACGCTCGACAAGGACAAGGACCAACTGGTACACGGGGCAGGAAACAGGGCACCCTCGCTTCAACGGCAGGCCGTGCAATGGATCCAGTTTCGCCTAAGCCCATCCGAAGACGATATTGAGATCATTCAGCCGGTGTCCCTCCTGCGCCAGAAGGGGTACGAGACAGGAGAGGCTTTCTGCAGTGCACCAGTCAAGACCATTAATCAGAGCTTTGTGCAGGCTGTTCCCTATAAGCGCGACGGAACAGAGTGGGTTGACTGCAATCATTTCGACGGAGCTCCGGTGTGGCCGTTCCTGGGAACAGGGCGTCTTGCCTGTCTCCGGTACGCCTACAACGCAGAACTCGGCCGCTACGAGTGGATTCAGACAGGAACGCTGTTTGGCGGCCGTGACCTTCCGCTCATCGAAGCGAGCCTTGCTCAGATGGGTAACCAGTGGATCATAGCCGCTCGCCCGTCCGCTGCCGGACTCGTCTGGGTCCGTACGGAAGATCCTTTCGCGGAAATGCCTCCGCTGACTCATCGCAAGGACCCGGCTACTACGTCTCCCAGGACCGCTTACGTGTGCGCCGACGGGGTGCTGCGCTTGTTCACCGGTGACAGGGCCGTCTCCCCCTACCGACAGGCGCGCAACCCTCTCTACTGCTGGGACATCGACCCCAACAACGGGTTCACCCCCTCCGTCCGTCGCGTGATTTTCGACAGCGTAAAAGCGGGCCTGCCGATTCGCCAGGAGACGCCGCCCATGATCGACATGTGCAAACTGCTACCGCATGCTGGAGGTCGCTTCCAGTGGATCCTTCATCGGGTACAGGTGGACGCGGACAACCACCCGCGCCCGCAGCGGTCGACTCCTCCGATCAACGAAAAGGAAAAGGGAGTCTGCGGCGTCTATTACGCCCAGGTCGCCTACTCGGAAAGCTTTCCATCTCGTTGGGAGTTCTGATTCCCCGGTTCTATGATGAGGATCTTCCTAAAAACTAAACCGATAACTGATGAAAAGCAATTCTGAAGTGCATACTGAGCGCCAGCTCAGGACAGACGACCTCATCGTGATTACCGGCGCGGGTGGTTTCATCGCCGGCGCCTTGACCCGCTACTTCCACGATCTCGGGTACACGCGGATCCGTGCGATCGATCGCAAGCCTCTGCCGGAATGGTATCAGCGGGTTCCGGGCGTGGAAGCCCTTTCCCTGGACCTCAGTGAAAAGGCGAACGCCATCCGCGCCGTGGAAGGCGCGGCGGAGGTATACAACCTGGCTGCCGACATGGGCGGCATGGGCTTCATCGAGCACTTCCGGGTCGAGTGCCTGCGCAGCGTGCTGGTGAACACCCATCTCATCGAAGCGGCGTGGCGGGCGGGCGTGCAGCGCTATTTCTTCTCCTCCTCGGCATGCGCTTACAACACCAACCTCCAGAAGGACCCGCACGTGCGCGCGCTGAAAGAGTCGGACGCGTATCCGGCGATGGCCGAGCGCGGCTATGGATGGGAGAAGCTGATTTCCGAGATGTTCTGCCAGGAGTACTGGGCCGAGCGCGGCCTGGAGACCCACCTCGCACGCTTCCACAATATCTACGGGCCTCACGGCACCTGGTTCGGCGGGCGCGAGAAAGCGCCGGCCGCCATCTGCCGCAAGGCAATCGAAGCGCTGGACTCCGGCAATCACAGCATCGAGATCTGGGGCGACGGCACCCAGACGCGGAGCTTCTGCTTCATCGAAGATTGCGTGTTGGGGATCGACCAGATCATGCACTCGAAGGATCTGATCGCCACTCCGATCAACCTGGGTTCGAGCGAACTGATTTCCATCAACGATCTGGTCTCGATGGTGGAATCGATCGCGGGCGTCACGCTGAAACGCGCGTACGACTTGAACGCGCCGAAGGGCGTGGCCGGACGGAACAGCGACAACACCTTCATCCGGCAGGTTCTCGATTGGGAACCCCAGACTCCTCTGCGCACGGGCATGGAGAAAACCTATGCCTGGATCGGCCAGCAGTTCGCCGATCGCAAAGCCGGCAAACGGGTGGTCCAGGACTAGGCGAGGAGCAGGCCGGCATGCCATCCACATCCATCGTTGCCGCATCCGAGCCGACAGGCATCGCTTCTTTGATCGGCAAGATACCTCACCGCCTGGCCCTGGCGGGCGGTTGGATCGATCAACCCTTCGTCTCCAGGTCGAACCCGGCGCCACCCGGATCGATGGTGGTGGTCAGTCTCGAACCCGACCGCTGGTTCATGAGCCGGGCCGGCATCGCGAGCGGAACGCGTGACGTAGCGCTGCGGTTGTGGGGCGGCGCCCTGCCTGACGGGCCTCGAGAGCAGCTTGTTCGGGAGTTGTACCGGACGGAAAACGGGGACAGGTCCGAGCCGTCGGGCTCGCAGGACATGATCGGCCTGATCTATCCCGGCGTGAGCCGGCTGGATTACGACGCGGCCCATGAGGGCGGGTACTTCCCGGCGCATATCGAGTCGAACTGCGATCCGGAGGTCGCAGGCTGGCTGGAGCGGGTGCTGCAATTAGTTCCGGTCAACCAGCGCCCCGAGGGGTACAATCCGCTGGGTGTGGTGAATCTCGATCCGGAGTGGATTCGCGGGCTGGGGCAGAGCGGCAAAGACTGCTACGACTCGATCCTGCGCCGCGACATCGCCGGCCTGGCGGATTCGATGAACCTGTGCATGGAGTGCTGGGGGGCGATTCTTCCGCAAACGGTCAAGCATCCCAGCATTCACATCGACTTGAAGGCCATCCTGGCTAATTTCCAGTCCCGCTACTCGGGAGCGATGTATTCGGGTTGCGGCGGCGGGTACCTGATGGTGGTGTCCGAGCGGGACGTGCCTGGAGCATTTCGGGTAAGAATCAGAACCCAGTAGCAGACGAGCGAAGGCCGGCAGGCTCGCCTCAGAGCATTTTTCAGGACATTTGGAATTGACAGACCTTCGTCGATCGATTATTATCAGGTGTCAAACGGGGATCTTCGTGGGAGTTGTGTGTATATGCGGCTTTCCGGACGGCGCGCAGGCGCCTGTTCCCTGGTGTTGCTGTATTGTTCGCTACCGGCACGCGTTGCAGGTGCCGACCCCGGCAGCTTCCTGCATGAAGTAGTTCCTTCCAGGGACGGCCATCTCCTCTATATCAGCTAAAACGAAGATGCGGGGAAACAAGGGGAAGCAGCTAAGATGCGACTTCGACTGGTCCTCAGTGTGTTGGTTCTGCTGCTTGTCTGTGTTGCCACTGTAGACGCAGTGCTCGTCGCCTGTGTCCAGGACCCTGCCAGCGCCGCGCTTGTTAGTGCTGCAGCGCACGCCGGACGTGTATCTACAGAGGAGGCTGTAGGGGGCGTCGCAGGGCGGAAGGCGCAAGGCCGGGTACTTTTGAGCCATTTCAGGGGGGAGAGAAATGAACCGTAGGCAGTTCCTCTCACAAGCGGTTGCCTTCGCCTTGCGGCCGGCTAGCGCGCGACGCTCCTGTTGCAGTTCCGATTCGCAACCGCGCCGGAAAAGTGATCGCTGCTGTGAGCCTATCGAATACGGCGGAGACCTTCCGCGACTCGAATCTGCCGGGCACCTCACCTGGCTCTCAGAAGCCGCGCAGTCAATCGAAAGCACAACCTGAGACGGCACAGCCCTCGATCTCCATCCGCTATTTGTGCCCGGAGGAAGCTGCGCGGGCGTGCGAGCCATCTGCGGTTCCGCGCTCCAAAACGTAATACCACAGGGTTGTTCTTATGTGACAGCATTGGGGTTAGCGCGGATGTGCCCGCAGCCACCGGATTTCGGTACTCTGAATCCTCAGCCGGCGTTGACAGAAACCGTGGCGAAGTTACTGGGCGGCCGCTGCTCACCGCCTTGACACCTGAATTATGCACACCGCTGAGGCGGCTGTTGGGCGGCTGAGGCGCGATACCATTTGCGACCCCTGAGAATCCTGCGGTAAAACAGTAAGGTTCGCGAAGTTCCCGCTTCGCGCGCCGATTCTCAGGAGCCACCCAAATGGTGAACGATCGAAACCAGGATACCCT
>Ga0187886_1003374_pt1 | contig 11978 bp, 10 predicted proteins | sample June2016WEW_20_1_FD_133001 | JGI IMG/M metagenome (GOLD analysis project Ga0187886, IMG submission 133001) | Peatland microbial communities from SPRUCE experiment site at the Marcell Experimental Forest, Minnesota, USA - June2016WEW_20_150 | ecosystem: Environmental > Terrestrial > Soil >...
AGCCTGCGGCGGAACGTGGGCGGGTTGGAGGAACAATTTTCGCAGGGTGGGCACGACCGCATCCACCTTGATCACCCCCTTGCGTTTGTACTTCTTCTTCAGATCCGGCATTACGATCAGCGCGTGATCGGCGCCGGTGGCCCGCTTGTAGAGCCCCACCTGCCGGATGGCGCGGGCTGTGTTGCCCCCGCGCGGGTCCCACTCCCTGGCCTCGAGGATCACCGTTTCCCCGTGCGGACCGGTGACGATGAAATCGGGACGCAGTCCGCCGATGAAAGGCTGGCGCCGGTAGGAAATATGCGCGTTCCTCAGAATGTTTTCCAGGCGGTCTTCGAATTCTTTAGCGCACATTCCTCACATCCCTTCCGGGGGAAATCCGGTTTCTGGATTCGGTCAATCGGATTACGGCCATGAGACGTACACGATTCCGAGCGCCAGCCGGTCGCCCGCCGCCAACTGGATCAGCCGCGGGGTCGGGTCGCCAGGAGAAGTCTCAGCCGGGCACCAATTGTAAGGGGCGGAAACGATTAAGAAGTAACTTCCCGGCGGAATGTCAGCCAATTGAAAGTTTCCATAGGGATCGGAATGTTCGACGATATCTCCGCGGGCCGGATCCGGGCCGGCCAGGAAGCCCGGCATCGAGTCGCGATTATCCCCTTGGGCTTTGGTCAGATAGAACATCGTCTCGGGGATGATTTTATTTATGGTATAGGAATACAGCGCACCGGAAAGTGCGGCCATGCCCGCTGCGGGCTGCGGCGCGTCGGAGGGCGGCAACGGAGTGAGGACGGTCTTTTCCGCATCGGTCGCCACCGGTCCGAAGTATTTCCCGTCGGCCGGGTAGGGATCGGCGCCCGCGGCGACGGGCGTGCGTGCCGGCTTGCACCCGGCGAGAGCCAGACCCAACAAAATACATCCGATCAGCGAACGCTTCATTACGGAAGGGCGCGGGTGAACGCGCGATGGGCCATGAACTGGTCGCCGCTAACGTTTTTATAGTAAGTGAGCTGGACGTAGCCGTCGATCGGCTGATCGTAGGATTCGATCCGCAGCGATCCTTCCCAGTTGTCGGGCAGGGTGTTTTCCGCCTCGCTGCTCTGAGTGCCGGTACCAAGGCGGTGGTTTCGCTGCAGGCTGCTGCTGCCGGGGATGACCACGCCGTCCACCTCGATCGTGTCGGCGGCGTCCACAACTCCGTCGTGGTTGATATCGCACGTGGAGAGCGGGCAGTTGCCGTTGGTGGCGGGAATATAAAACAGTTTGAGCGTGGTGGCGCTGGTGCCGAGATTGCGGATCCCGACCACGCTGGCAAACCCGTTTGGCAGCACCTTGGCCACCAGCGGGATGAACATCACCCGGTCGGTCCCGCCGGCGCGCACTGCCTCGTACGCCGAAGCGCCGATGTTGCCGCTGGGCGAGTTGTAGTAGCGCATCTGAACAATCGCCGCGAGATTCGCCCCGGCCGCCTGCAGATCGCACGTTCCCGCCCAACCCACCGGATACAATTGCGCGTCGCCGATCGGATTGAACGAATATGATCCGTTGGTCGTGATCGGCGTGGGATTGGTGAAGTTCAGTTCCGTCGGGGTGTTGCCCCAGATGGTGGTGCAATGCATCGCCAGTGCGCCGGCGGCGATCTCCGCCCCGCCGATATTTTGCACCGTGATCACTGTGCTCAGGCCGTTATCCAGGCGCGAGAAAAAGATCGGCACGATCCACTGCGGGCCGAGGTCCTCCGCAGGAAAGGCGTCAAAGGTTTGCAGAATGTCGGCGCCCTGGAAGAAGTTGGCAACCACCGTGATCTTCTTTCCGTCCAGCGCGGTGACCACCGCCGAGCCGACCCAGTCGTCGGGAAGGTTGGTCTCTATTGAAAGATCGTAATAATAGGAAACGCCGGGCGCAAGGGAATCGATGGTTTTCGTGTAACTGCCGCTTAAGCCGGCATTGGGGATTAAATCCACCGTCACGGTGACCGCATCGGAATCGGCGTTCTGGATGATGATTTGGCTGTTGGCTATGCCGCTGAGCGTGGACCGGTTGCGCGCCGCGAGGGGCACGTAGAAAACGGTGCGCCCTTCCAGAAAGCCGGTGTAGGCTCCCTGGGTGGGAACCTGTCCGCGCGCCTGGATCTGCACGATGGCGCCCACCGGGTTGTCGGAGGCGATCACCACCGATCCGCGTCCGGGTTGCATGGTCGGATCGAAATACTGTTTGATCTGGATCGAACCGCCGTTGGGCGGCAGGCTGAAGCTGAGATTGCCGGCGGAAACCCCCGGCCAGGCCGCGCCGTTATCGAGCAGATAGGAGATCGAGCCGGTGGCCGGATTGTTTTTATCCAAGTTCACCAGGGTGAAGTTGGTACTCAGGAGCTTCGCGGTGGCGGCGGCTTGAACAGGTGTCGGGACGGAGAAGGTCAACGCGGAAAAAACCGCAACCGCGGCAACCGCAACTTTCCGATTTATCAAGGCTCGGTGGGTCATCTGCTCCTCCTTGGTGGACGCCTTAAACCATATCATACCTGACCGGAATTTCCTACTTGGTGGAGAACCGGTGTGGGAACTTCAAGCGCATCCCGGTATACGTCGAGAATGCGACGGGCAACCACGGGCCAATCGTAAACCGCGTGCACACCGGCCGCCGCGGCGCGCCCCATCGCCTGACGGCTCGAGGGCGAGTCGATCAATCCCAAAATGGAATCCGCCAACGCCTCCGGATTCCCCGGTTCGACCAGTTTCCCCCACTGCGGGGAAAGCACTTCGGGGATTCCGCCCGCACGGCTCCCTACGCATGGTGTTCCGGAAGCCAACGCTTCGAGCAATGCCACGCCCTGTCCTTCTTCGAGCGAGGGCAGGACGAACAGCTCGGCGCGCCGCATCCATCGGGCGACCTCTTCGGGCGAAAGACTCCCCGTGAAATATACCGCCTCGCCGATGCCCAGGGTCCGGGCCTGTGTTTCGAGTTCCGCGCGCTTGGGACCGTCGCCAATCAGCACCAGACGGTGCGCGGGATGCCGGCGGTGGATCAGCGCCATCGCATTGAGCAGCGCGCGCAACCCTTTGCGCTGGATCAGCGATCCGACGAAAAGCAGGACTGGTTCGCGCGGGGTTCCGTTGGGGTGAAACCTCGCTCCGTCCACACCGTTGGGAATGACCGCGATCCGATCCGGATCCACACCCAGCGCTGCGGCGCCCTCGGCCAGCGACGCACTGAGCGCGATTACCTTTCGAGCGCTGCGCAGCGCCCGCCGGGCCAATCCATTGGCGAAGGGGATGCGCACGGCGCGATAGATGTCGCTGCCTTGCACGGTGCAGACGATCGGGCGGCGGTGGATCGGCGCGGTAAGACCGGCGGCGAACGCGGAAAAGGTCCAATTGGCGTGTATCAGATCGCACCGGGGGGCGATCCGCGCGATGGCCAGCGCGTGCGCGGCCAGCAGCGGAAGCACGATCAGCCGTCCCGGGCCACCCTTTTCCCATACCACCGGCAATCCGCCGGGCGTATCCAAGAGAATCTCCCAACGCTCTGGACGGAGATATCGCGGACGGAAAATTTCCACACCCGCCATATCCTCGTGCGTCTTCGCCCCCTCGGCGTGCGGCGCGACAACGAGCACATGCGTGCCGAGCGTAGAGAGCGCGCGGCACGCTTCCCAAATGAAGGTCCCGCGGTAATCGCCTTCCCAGCGAGGGAAGGATGTGGTGGCGACGCAGAGGGTAAGCATGAGGGGAGGTTAGCGAGATCGCTTTCTCTTCCCGGTGCGCGAACGCGCACGGGTTGTTGGTTTGACCGGCTTGGGTTCCTTCTTGGCCACCCGTTCCAATTCCATCCGCCGCGTGCGGAAGAGGGTCTCTTCCAGAATCCGACGGTTGAAGCCGATCAGATCAGCCACCAGCCCGATGAGGAAGATTTGGATCCCGACGATGAGCAGCACCGCGGCGAGGATGACCGACTGCACATGTCCGGCGCCGAAGCCCGAAGCGGCGAAGTAGAGATAGCGCGCGCCGAGCGTCAGCCCGGCGGCGAAGAACAAACTGCCGAGAATCGAAAACACGCGCAACGGACGGTACATCACAAACGAGCGCAGAAGTGTGGCTCCGGAAAAGATCATGTAATGGAGAATACCGTCGGCCAGGCGCGAGGGGCGCACGGGCGGGTTGGTGCGGACGGGGACGAATTCCACCGCCTCGCGCCGAGCCCCGGCTTGGATCAGCGTTTCGAGAGTATAGGAGAAATTGCTCATTACCAGCGTGCGCAGCGCGGCATTACGCGAGTAGGCGCGGAAACCGCTGGCCGCGTCGGGGACTCGCATCCCGGAAGCCAATCCGATCAGCGCACTTCCCAGCCGCTGGAAGATCCGCTTCGCGAGGGAGAACCACTTCATGCCCGCCGCGCCGCGGTCGCCCACCGTTAGTTCGGCCCGGCCCGCAAGGATCGGTTCGATCAGCGCAGGAATGTCGTCGGCGGAATATTGGTTGTCGGCGTCGGTGTTGACGATCACATCCGCGCCGCGCACCAGCGCCGCTTCCAGCCCGGCGGTAAAAGCCGCCGCCAGGCCCGCGTGCTTCGGCAGCGCGATCACCCCGTCCGCCCCGGATTTCTGCGCGGCTTCGGCCGTGCCGTCGCTGCTGCCGTCGTCGATCACCAGCAGCTCGACGGCATCCACGCCCGGAATGCGGCGCGGAAGCGCCCGCAGCGTCGCGGGCAATATTTGTTCTTCGTTGTAACAGGGGATCTGGATGACGAGCTTCATGGCGGCGCTGGAAACGATGATACCACTAGCGAAGGATGCCCGGCAGGAAGCCGCAGTAGCCTTGGGTGACGATCAGATCGTACGCCGTATCATCGCCGGCGGCCATCGCGTCCTGGTGCGAGGCGCGCAGGAAGAAAATTCCTTCGCGCGGGGCGGTCCAACAAAGCGTGGCGCCCTGCCCGATCATACTGGCGGAAGGCGGGAGAGCCCGCAGCAGGCGGGTAGTCCCGTCGCTGTCGATGAGATCGAGCACGATCCAGGCCGTGGGTCCTTGAGCGAGCGCGCGCAGGAGGTAGGTTGTGCCGGCGGTTGCCTGGAAGAATCCCCAATCCTCGTCGCCCGACGGGCAGATGGCGTGCCGCTGGGCCGTGCCCGGCACCAGTTCCTTGGCAAACAGCGCGGAGTTATCGGATTCGAACGAGTCCGGAGTACAACCCTTGATCGTGGTGGAGACTTCGGATTGCGAGATATTCCCGGCGCGGTCGAGGGCGAGAACGCGGAAGGCATAGCTATGCCCGGGTTGCGCGGCGTAAACCGTTTGGCGTGTGTCCGGCGCCAAGCCGGTGAGCCAGTCGGTCCACGATCCGCCGTCGATCCGCAATTGCACGCGGAAGGAATCGAGGCCGGAGAAGGAATCGCTCGCAGTCCAGTTCAGATTGACCACGGTAGAATCCTGCGTGGCCGGGAGGGGCGTGACGGAGAGGTCCGGCGGGGTGCGGTCGTTGGCGATCCCCCATACCACCGCGACCATCTGGTTCCCGACCCAATCGGTGGCCACCACCTGGAAGGCCAACGCCGATCCCTCCGGCAGCGTGGCCGGATCGAGCGGACAAGACCAACCATTGGAGCCGTCGGTGTCGGTGCATACGGCCGTCCAGTTACCGTCGGTCCAATCCGAGGAATGGCTGTAAATTTCCACCTTCTGGATTCCTCCGCTGTCGGTGGCCGAGACGACGAGATTCGCCGGCAGGGCGGCCAGGAACTGGCCCGATTGCGAGGGTGTCACCCAGGAGACGGTTGGAAGATCGGAATCTACAAGAAGCCTGAGCGTGTATCCGTGATCGGTTCCACCTTCACCCGGATGGTTTTGCGAGCGCACCTTGACGTAATACCTTCCCGCGCCCGGAAGCTGATAACCCACCGATGCGGCGTCGGATGAAGCCAGCACGCTCGTCCCGTCACCGTCGAGAATCTCCATGTGCGGTTTGAGCGCGGTCACGCCGTCGAGGTTGGCGACGATGCGGCTTGCCCCGGTTGCGGTGAAGCTGTAATAATCCTCATCGCCCGCGGGACAGATCTGTCCATTAACCGGCGCCGCTGTTGAAAGGGCGGTGGCGGTGTCGGAGGAATTATTTGGTTCATTCGTATCGCCGCAGGCGGGGGCGGTTGCCGCGGTGACGGAAAAATCGTCGATTGCCCAGCCGCTGTTGGCATTACCGATTTCATCCCCCGTATAGAATGCAAAGCGCACGCGGATCGTATGGCCGGCATATCCCGAGAGGTCGAGGAATGGGCCCGCTTGCCACACCCGCTGCGCGTCGTCGGTGAGCTGGTAGACGTTGGCATAATTCCCGCCGTCGACCGCGATCTGGATTCGGCGCTGGTCCCAATGCGGGTTGGCACCTTCACCGTCGAACCAGTATTTGAAGTTCAGGGAGTAACCGGTGGCTGGGATGTTGATCGGCGGCGAGGTAAGAAAGCCGTAGTTCGGAGAGCCGTTGTTATAGGTCGAGCTTCCCGCCTGGTTGTAGATCCAGGCGTGGGTTCCGTTATTCACGGGGCTGGTGGCCACGCGCCAGAAGCCGGTTGCGCTCCATTTGGAAACGTCGCCCTCGATCCCGTCGCTGAACGGTGCGTTGACCGCGGCCGGCCAGGCCGGCGCGTCCACCACCGTCCAGCGCCGATCCTGCCAATCGCTAATACAAGCGGGGTTCCCCGCGCACGATCGTTGGATTAAACACCAGGTTTGCATGCCGAGGGTCGAGTTATCGTTGCCTTCCAGCACGTGATAAGGCAAGCGCTGCTCACCCAGCGGTCCGGTGGTGGTTACTTCGACGCCGGTAAAGAGGGCCGAAAGGCCGGTGCGCCAGAAGAGCACGATCGAATCACCGCGCTGGAATGTCGCGCCTTCCGTCGGCCAGATCAGCGTGGCGACACCGGGCATGACGTTGCGCGATGTGATCCGCATCGATCGGACCGTATCGGCGCCAATCGGGTTGTCCGAGAGGTTCCGGTCGTCGGAATCGAACGCCTCCACCCTTCCGGAATAATTGCTATCGCTGTAAAGCGTAGCCAGGACGTTGGCGCCGACGCGGATGGATTCCGCGTTTTCGGCTCCCACGGGAGCCAGTACCGAACCGTTGGCGTAGTCGCCCGTCCCCTCGACGACGCAATCGCCGCCGAAATCCTTACCGGCGTACAGCGCCACCTGGTCCGGGGTCGGGGTGCATGCCGGTGGCGGGGGGGGGCAGGAGTTGGCGTGGATAATCAAACGCAGGCCGGGGTATCCGACTGTTTCGTTTCCGTCGCGGTCCCAGGCGCGCAGCGAGAGGTTGATCGCGCCGGCAGGAAGTTGCGTTGCGCACAAGTCCCAATCGTAAGTGAACGGCGAGGAGGAAAAGATCGGGCCGACTTGCTGCCATCCGTCGCCGGTGTTGGCGATGAAGTAGGCATGGCTGAACCCGGTGCCTGAATCGGTGGCATAGCCCTGGAGCTGGACGGTGGTGAGATTTACCACCGACTGGTCGGCGGGGGCGGTGAGCCCGGCGTCAGGCGGTGTGAAATCGGTGCCGGAGTTGTTGGCCGAGGTGTAGTACCACGAGCCTTGCCCGCCGTACGCGGCGGCTTCGGTGGGCGTGCGCGGGCGGCCGCCGTTGATCGAAACGTCGTCGAAGGTAATGTCGACCGAATTACCCCACCACGATCCGGCGTTGGTGTGCACCTGGAAGTGCAGGTGGCTGCCGGACGAATAGCCGGTATCATCGGCGATGGCGATGAATTGCCCGCGATAGACGTGTGCGCCGTGCGTGCGCAGCGCAACCGGAATACTGTTTTGGGCCAGGTGCAGATACACCATGTAGCTGGTGGGAACCGTCGAGGTATCTTCCAGCACCAGGAAGTTGGCGTGGTTGGCGTTCCCGTCCCAATAGCCATTGGGATAAGTCCACACGGCGTACTTCACCGTCCCGGCCCGCGAGGCTACCAGCGGGAACATCGGGGTGGTGGAGTCGGCGAAATCGAAAGCGTACGTTTCCGTCGCGGGATGGGAGACGCTCTGGGTAAGCCGTCTCGTTTCCCCGGCCGGCCAGGGGAGCTTGTAGCCGGTGAAGGTCTTGGCCATCGCGTGCTGTTCGTCTGCGGAGGGGGGGGTGTACTGCCGCTTGGTGTCGGCCGGGATCAGATCCTCTGGCGCCGCCTGGAGCACAGCGGCCCAGTCGGAATCTGCCTGAACGGTCACGGTCCAATCGTCGACGGTACGGCGGCCGATGGCGAGCCCGGGTTCGGTGGGCACCACCTCGCCGGTATCTGGCTGTATGTAGTTCAGGGTGGCCAGAGCCCAACCGCCGTCCTGGGAGAAGAGAATCTCCTCCACCGATACGGTATATATATGGAAGGCCATCACCTCCTGATGCTCCTGCACCTTCGCGGCGACGAGCGCAATAATGCGGTCGCGGTCGGCGGGGGTCGGCGGGCCGGCCACGGCGGAGGGCAGGGACGAATAGCCACCCGCGCCCAGGAGCAGCAGCGCGGCGAGGCTGAGGAGGATCGGGCCGAATTTGCGGTAAATTCCAGTCATAGGTCATCGTCCGGCCCATTGAAACAGGCACCGGACGCTCGCGGAAATAGGTGCAAGGAGCGTGCCATAAGGAGATAATGAACCCACAAAGAGCACGAATGGAACAAAGAGACATAGAGGTTAAAACTCTTGAGATCGGGTTTGTGTTGTTGACTCATGAAATGGAATGTAACGGATACCTTCATCCCTGTTCCTTCTTCCTAACAGGGAGAAGGAAGTTGCCATAGGTAGGTTATGGGAGGGTTACACAGCCAGTCCATAAGCCTTGAAATACAGCGACGTGTTTAGGTTAATGCTAGGGGAAAGACACCCACAATGGAAGTGGCATGCGAGATCGAATAGATACTCGCGATGAATTGGACCGGGACGGAGAGGTAAAAATATTTTCGGAACTCTAGTAAAATGATAAACAATTATCGCATCCAATCGAAGATCGGCTTCTTCAGAGATCAGCAAAGTATGCGCATGTTCCTGAAAACCGTAGGGAGTAAGGATATACGGATTGAAAAAGGTAAAATTTTTGGATCATGATCCTGATCTGAATTGGATCTGGAAGGATTAACTGTAATGCAAGATGAATCGATGGACCATAATTCTCAAATGCCCCCTTGCCTTAAATTCGACTGCGCGGATCTATGTTGCAAATATGGCGTCGATGTCCTGCCGGATGAATATGCCAAACTGATCTCGAGCCATTTGGCGGATCCAAGTGAGTTCACGGGGCCGGAGGAAGACGAGGACGGCGTCCTGTTGTATCGCACCGTGGAAGGAAAGCGCGGTTGCATTTTCCTTTCCGACACGCGCGGTTGCCGTCTGCACGATACACAATACAAACCGATCGTGTGCCAACTGTTCCCCAGAGATCGGGCGGAGGCCCTGGAGGCGTACCAGGACGGCTATCTCCCTTGCATTAGCCTTTATATCGGCCGGGAAAGACTAGACGAAATCCAATCGCCATCGAATAATCCCTAGGATATTTAAAACACATACAGAGGAAAAATTCCGCATACCATAATCAGAAAACCCATAAGGTTCGTAAAACCCCAGGGGTTTCGTCTATAAAAAGATATCTATTGAAAAGACGCGCCGGTAGTAAAATGAAACGAGACGAGCGGAGGACTTGCCGGTTATGACTGATTCCGAAATCAACCGCGATGAAAAAATAATTGTCGTAAAGCGGAACGGCCCGTATGCGGTTACAGGGGACATTCCCCTGGTGCGGAAAATTCAGGTCGTTTCCGAGTACGGCGAACCGCTCACATGGAAAAAGACCGAAACGATCAAAACCCGCAAGACGTATCTGCTCTGCCGCTGCGGGAAATCGGGCACGATGCCGTTCTGCGACGCAACCCACGCCCGCATCCCCTTCGACGGAACCGAAACGGCCGACGAGCGCTCCACCCTCAAGCGGCGTTACGCGCTCCCGGGCGGCGTTCAGTTCGCCTTCCGGCGCGACGACTACCTCTGCATGGAATCCGGGTTTTGCGGAACGCGCTGGTCGACCATCGATCAGCTCGTAGGGCAATCGGCCGATTCCAGCGTGCGATCCCAGGTGATCGCGATGGTCGAGCGCTGCCCGTCCGGTTGCCTGACCTATGCGCTGATCGGAGAGGAAGCAGACATCGAGCAGGATTTGCCGCAGGAGATCGCGGTGACGACCGACATTCTTTCGGACGGTCCGGTGGCGGGCGCCTTGTGGGTGATGGGGGGCATTCCCATCCGACGGTCGGACGGCCGGTTGCTGGAAATCCGCAATCGGGTGACGCTGTGCTCCTGCGGACGGTCCGCAAAAAAGCCATTATGCGACGGAGTCCATCGCAAGAGGATCACACCCCCGAACGGAAATGGTTGATGCAACGAACTTACGACTCCTCTCCCTTCACCCCTCCCCTTAATGGGGGCAGGGGGAGAGGTTGGCAGCCTCTGATCGAACGCATTCCTACCACCGAAAATATTCACCCTCTCTCCATATCCTAAATTATGGGAAGATAAATATCCAACGGAGGATTAACCTATGGAACCCATCATCGCCGTCTGCGGATTGGATTGTTCGGTTTGCGCCGCCTACAAAGCTACCCAGGCGAAGGACGAAACCGCCAAGGAGCAGATCGCGGCGCAGTGGAGAGCTGACTATAACAATCCCAAGATCGACGCCGCCTACGTTACCTGCGATGGGTGTCTGGCCTCGGACGGCCGGCTTGGCGGACACTGCCTGGAATGCGAACCGCGGCTCTGCGCCGTCGGCCGGGGGTACCCGAACTGCGCTTATTGCCCGGATTACGGATGCGAGAAGATCAGCCAGTTGCTGGTATATATCCCGGAAGCGAAAACCAGGCTGGACGGCATCCGCGCCGCGTTGTAACTTCCTCGGTCGCAAGAATTATCGGACCGGATTGTCCGGTCACATCAGTAATTTCCTCGCCGGTTGATTCAACGATATTTTATATCGGCCAGTCGCGGTAATCATCCAGTATTTCCAGAGTGAGTTTACTATCTGCCCGGCGGGAGCGATCCATCGCGTCCGTTGACAATGTCGGTAGAAACCCGGGCGCTGATTTTGTGCTACATTGGGGATGGGAATCCCATCCTCCGGTCCATGCGCGAAGGAACGCGGTTTCCATTCGAAAGGAGAGGGACAATGTCCACAAGACGCAACAGCGTTTCCATCGTTGGAGGATCCATCCTGATCCTCCTCGGTTTGATGGCGCTATTGGCTCAAGGTTTTCCGGGATTCAACTTTTGGGGAGTCCTGTGGCCTTTCTTCATCATCGCTTTTGGCGGCCTGTTCTTCGTCGGGATGCTGGCGGGCGGGAAGTCCGCCTCCGGGCTGGCGATCCCGGGCACCATCATTACGGTCATCGGGTTGATGCTGCTTGCGCAGAGCCTGACCGGTTACTGGGAAAGCTGGTCGTACGGCTGGACGGTGATCCTCATTTCCGTCGGGCTGGGGATCTTCCTTATGGGCGCATATAGCGGGAACGAACCCTCGCGCCGGGCGGGCGTGCGCGTGATGCAGATTGGCGTCTTTTTCCTGATCGTTTTCGGCGCGTTCTTCGAGGGGATCATCTTCGCTTCCCGGCGGACGGGGGTGGGTCCACTGATCTTCCCGGCGGCGCTCATCCTGCTCGGCCTCTATCTGGTGCTGATCCGCTCCCATTGGGGCAGGGGTTCCGTGCAGCCCGGCCCCGATTCGCAAGACAAGCCCTCGCAATAAAGAATAGGGAGGAGGATACCATGCGAACCCATTCGATCTTCTGGCCGCTGGTGTTGATTGCCGTCGGTGTTATTTGGATTCTGGCGCAAATTGGAATCGTGCCATCCGCCAATCTGTGGGCGCTGCTCTACGTCATCCCGTATGCGTTAATGGCGCTCGGCGTGGGATTGATTTTGGGCTCGCGCTGGATTTGGGCGCGGCAGATCGTCTCGGTCCTG
>Ga0187886_1003375_pt1 | contig 11977 bp, 10 predicted proteins | sample June2016WEW_20_1_FD_133001 | JGI IMG/M metagenome (GOLD analysis project Ga0187886, IMG submission 133001) | Peatland microbial communities from SPRUCE experiment site at the Marcell Experimental Forest, Minnesota, USA - June2016WEW_20_150 | ecosystem: Environmental > Terrestrial > Soil >...
GCCGAAGATCGAATTTGAAACTCTGTCGCAGGGCGGGGTCGCCGTCCAATGCGGGGTCGCCATCCAATGCGGGGTCGCCGTCCTTTGTGACCGGGTATCGGAAACTAAACCCGCCCGGGTCCTTCTTGTCGAACTCCTCGATAATCTTTCCGTGCGCGTCAAGGTGTGCTTCCCATGTCCAACCGATCTGCTTGTGCAGCTTTTTGAGTTCCCCCCACAACTTACGGAGTTCATGCTTCATGGCGAATATCTGTTCTTCGGTCTGAAACGGCTTGTCATTGAGTTGAAGAATCTTCTGCCCGTTAATAAGGATTTCCTTCAAGTAGAGTTCGAGAGAGTGACGGTAGAGGAACACGACCGGACATGCACGGTGGTCGCGCAACTCTGCGGGAGATGATTTCTCGAACAATCGGCGAGCGGCCGAATGATATGCCTCGGCATAGGAGTCAAACTTCCCCATCGGCTCACCGAACCAGTTCAGTACGACGTCGGAAAGAGCACCGCTTGCTACGAATAAGCCATCGTCACCATTCTCTGTTTTCATCGACAAAATAATAGGTGTTGGGTCTGTTAATCTAATCGCGCGGGAAAGATCCGCACTCCCTGGCGATGCGCTGATCTAGTTGGATCAGTTCGGTTTCACTGATACCGAGTCGACCGGCGTGGGCAACTGCCGTCCCGCGGCTATCGTGATCGTCGAAGTGGTCCATTGGACTCTCCCCACCAAAGCTATAGAGATGGTCCTGCGTAAAGTGGAGCAACGCTTTAACCTGACCGGGATGCGAAGCGGCCCAGTTCTCCAAGATGTTCACTTTGCAGGATTCCCACGCCTTGAGCTTAGGGGGCCGCGTGGACACAAGGAGATAGCGCAACCCAACAAGGGCTGCAAAAATAACAATCAACCCGCCCGCAGCCTTCAGGAGTTTCTCAATGGGTTTCATCTTTTTCACGTGGTTGAGTGCAATCCGCATGCCATTCCGCTACCGATCAAAGCCTTGGCTTGTGCAGTACGCGTGGCGCTTGATGATGTTCGATGGCGGGAGGCTGGCCTGCCGTGACGCCAAGAGAGCACTGAAACGGAATGCCGTCACCGATATGAATGTTAGCCCAGTCGGAAGGGATGGAGTCACGGCGAGTGGCCGGGGTCGCGTCGGATTATTCTTCATTCTGACCTGGCGCGCCAACACAACCGGCAATCCTCGTTGATTTACGGGGTCACGTCACAATTCTTTCGCAAGCGCGAGCGTCGAAGCTGTATAGATTGGCATGGGCGGTAACGCCCGGTTGCCTTGTCGGGTCAGTAAGGCATCCAATTTGTCCAAGGACTGATTGGCAACCCTCTGGTAGTTGGCAATGGTCGGTGCCAGATCATTGTCCGCGCACGATACCGCCGCGGTTTGAGTGCCGGCTCGTCGGGACGAAGAAACATCCGGTGGTTGCCGCCAGGTGGCGACGGTTACGCCGACCACCACCAATGCCGCGATGGCCGGCAAAGCCACGCGCCAGTTCAACAGGGTTCCACGAAAATACGCCGCCAGGATTTCCCCAATGGAATCCGGTTTTGCCGCCCGCAATTTGCCGGCCACTTTTTGGTGGAAGATTTCGGACGCCTGAACATCAGGATTTGCCTCCTCCTCCGCCAGCGTTTCAGTCACGTTTGAAATTTCCCCCAGATAGCGGCGACAACCTTCGCAGGTTTCAAGATGCGCCCGAAGATGCCGCGTCTGCCGCGCATCCAGCGCGTTCAATGCCAGCCAGACGATGAGTTTCCGGTTTTGGGCACAAGGTTTCATAACATCCCGCCTTTCGTTTTGAAATCTGACAGTTGGGCGCTGAAGGCGTCCATTTTCCGAAGCTTGTCCAAGGCATGAAACAAACGGGATTTGACCGTCCCCACCGGGCAACCCAAAGCGGCGGCAATGCCCTCCAATGAATCATCCACGTAAAAACGCAGATAGATGACCTGCTGGTGTTTGGCCGGCAATGCTTGGACGCATTTTCGCACGAGAACAGCCTGTTCGCGCAGTTCGACTGCCTGGTCCGGCAGGGCGGCATGGTCGGCCAGATTGCCGGTGCGTTTCTCAAATTCATCTTGATCCCGCACACCGAGCGCGGAAGCAGGCAGAAGACGATTTCCCCGGAGGGCATTGCGGTAACGATTCAGCAGAATCGCACAAAGCCAGGTGAAGAACTGGCAGCGCCCGTTGTAGCGATGCAAACACTTCCACGCTTCCACCAGCGTGTCCTGCGCCAGGTCTTCGGCTAGCGTTCTGTTGCCACAAAGCGCGACGGCCTGCCGCAACAGCCGGGTTCCGTGGATGCGGCAAATCTCACCAAACGCTTCGGCGTCGCCTGCCCGGGCCTGGTCGAGAAGACTCCGCGTGTCGGAGATTTCGGTTTCCACGAACGTTGGACTCAGGCTGAACACATTTCGATTATAGCTGAAAAACGGGGACAGTTCCATCGTGGAAGTGTCCGCCCATCAATTTTTTGTTTGGTGAATCATGGCTTCACCGCGTGACCAATACGCTCCGGCGGTCCATCAACGTAAAATGGAGTTCCCTCTTTCTCGACAAAGATGAGCACGGAGGGCCATGCGGGTCGTCCGGTATGGGCGGATTTGAGTTCGAATCCACGGTCCACCCCCTCGAACACAAAACGTTGGAAGGCAAAGGGTCCCTTTCCAAAAGGATCCATCACGCTCTTCAAACCAGATTCGCCGTGCAGTTTGTATTCCACCGCGGCGCGCGCCATTGCCTCTACCGCTTGAATTGTGAATTCCTTCTGACGCGCCGCCGGCCACCCGACGAGAAAACTTTGAGCCAAAGGATTTTGAGATTCGCGAATTTCCACTTCGAACTTCTGTATCTGGTCTTCATACTCCGGCAGCGGCAGCGTCATAATCCTGACGAGACGCTGATACAGCGGTTTCACGTCACGGACCAGCTTAAGAAATCCATCGCTCGTTCCTCCCGCGGCCTTGACAACCCTTGGCCAGACATTGGTGTCGCCCACCTGTTGTCCGAGGCTATCCAGCACCTTGGCATCATTTCCGGGATACTCCTTGCGCAATTCTAGGACCCTGTTTTCCATCCAATCGGAGTGATTATGCGCGTCCGTGGTCGCGATGGCATTGGCCATCGTGCCCCGGGCCGGAGCCGCATCGAATCCATCCGCCAACTGCTTCAAGGTGTCCGGTGAGAACTGGCCAAAATTCTCCATCACGGCGTCGTACACGATGCCTTCCATGGCAATTTGAACCAGCGCGCTAATCACAGTGCCGTCACGTAAGGTGTTTCTTCCCAGCACGAACGCCGCGAGCAAATCATCGCGCGCGCCGACCTGATTGCCATGCTGCAAATCCCACATCGCGCGCAACCGCGCCGCCCGGGCCACCGCCCTGGCGCGGTTCAAGTGAGGAAGGAGCGTGCCTGGCCCGGGACTCATATCAATGCCCCAATCACAGGGGACTTTTTGTTGTGCCGCCTCCCGCACCAATTGGAACTGACTATCATAGCCAGCAACGAGCTTGCCGAATCGTTCCGGGAGCGTTTGGCCCTGCCAATTGGTAGTGAACAGGTAGTCACGGTCAGCCGGGGACAAATCCGGCGCCAGAAGAAGCGCTCGATAATAGATCAGCGCTGGGTTGATGTCCGTGCGGATCGGCTCGCCGCGCGCACCAGGCATCGTTAGAATCAGCAAAGCAATGCAGGTGAATGTTGTGGTTTTCATAATGGTTCTCCAGTTTTGCATCTGCCCGTTAATAACGGCAGCACGCCAAAAGGTTCATTTTTTTGAGATTATTTTTCGGGTTTTGGTTGTTTGATGGTGGCGCTGCTTCGTATCCGACTGGCTTGGCGCGCCAACAGAACCGGCAATCCTCGTTGATGGAAGCCGAGCGTAGCGAGACGCCGAGGGTGATTGGGCGGCAATCCGCTCGGATAGTTGCCGTCGGCCCGATTCCGGAACGCTTGCGGGGGACTGAACGGGCGGCCCGCCTGCATCGCTATGCTCAGCATTGCGGGCAGGGACGCCTATCCGACGGAACGGGCGAAGGCCGCGAAGACGCTTCGCGGCTACAAGACGTTCGGAGTCGATAACTGAACGGGCGGGACGCCCGCGCTACTGAGGTCGTACTTGGGGTCAGACCTGTATTCAGGACGCACGTCGCCGAGCAGACGCCGCGGCGTCACTTGAACGTCTCGTTTAAGATCGCCGCGAGCCGCACGCCGGCACGCATCAGTTGTATGTCAACGATCTCTTCGTTTCTCCGGATGTAAGCATCGCTGAGCGCGGCGGGCGGCCCATTCGCGGGGACGGTGGCGTACGCAAATTGCACGGCCAGTTTATGGGACTGCGTGGCCCAATCTTCAACAGTGCTTCTCTTCCAGTACACCTCTTGCGGTTTCGTGATCTGAACGTTCAATTGATCGGCATATTGGAGCGCATCGGCGGGGCGATCGCTCAGGCTTTTCTCCAGGAGCAGGCTGTCCCAGACGTAATGCAGGTTCACCGGATCTGGTCGGCCGGGGAACCTGACCATGCGCAAGTTGCCGCCCTTGTCGCCGTTGCGTTCTGCGCAATGCAGCGGTTGGTGGATGTCACCAACGAAATGAACGAGAAACTTCAACGCTTCGAGGCGTTGCTCGCGCGTGGCGCGCTTGTCGGCGAGGACCTTGCTAAACGTGTGGATGGCTTCGACGACGCAGCCGTTGTGGTTCGTGCAGTCGCGGATGGGATCGTACTGGGCCGCGTTGTAGGGGATATCGACGAAATGCCACGGGGCGCTGTTGGTCCAGTCATGCCGAATCCAGTCCGCCCAGCAGGAGATTTGTTCGTCTGAAAGGCGGGAGAGTTGGCTCGTCGAATTGAGGGGATTGAGCAGATCGTTCACTCCGGCTTGAGCCTGCGGCGTGAGATGCGGTTCCGCGATCCGTCCGATGATCCGGTGTCCTTCTGGTCCCCACGCCTGCACGGTTGCCGAGCCGAGCCAGCAAGAGATGAGCGTGAAAGCAACGGCGAGATTTAGCGTTCTCCTGTTCGTCATGATGTCCCTGGCCAAAAAAGATGCGCAACTTTTATGCTTGCAGCGGGTTTATAATCAAGGCACGAATTACTCTGGCGAGTGGAATACAGCGGTTGTATGATACGCTGTGTCTAATTCTCAGGAGATGACCTTTAGATGGCTAATAACAGAAAGTCGCGCAAAACGAAATGGATTGTCCTCTCAATCGCCGTCGTCGCGGTGCTGGGTGCTGGCGCGTGGTATGTAAAGAACCACCACAGCCAAGATCCAGGCTACCAGACGGCGGCAGTGAACCGTGGCAAGCTGGTCCAGGCGGTGACGGCCGCCGGCCAGCTCAACCCCGTGACCAACGTGACGGTCGGCAGCCAGATTTCGGGGATTATTTCCCATCTGTACGCGGATTGGAATTCTCACGTCACCAACGGGCAGATCGTCGCGCTGATTGATCCCGCCACATACCAAGCCAATTTCCAACAGGTCCAGAGCGACCTCGCCAACGCCAGGGCAACCCTGGAACTTGCACAGGTCAACGAGCGGCGCGCCAAGGAGTTATTTGACAGCAAGCTGATCCCGCAATCCGACTACGACACCGCCATTGCCAACCTGCACCAGGCGGAAGCGACCGTGCAGAACAAACAGGCGGCACTCGCGAACTCCCAGGTCAATCTCGACCGCTGTACAATCGTCTCGCCGGTCGATGGCATCGTCATTTCCCGCAACGTCGACGTCGGCCAGACCGTCGCGGCGAGCCTGAGCGCTCCAACACTGTTCCAGATTGCGAACGACCTGACCAAAATGCAGATCGACGCCAATGTTGCCGAGGCCGATATCGGCACCGTCGAAGAGGGTCAGAACGTGGACTTTACCGTCGACGCGTTTCCGAATCGCACGTTCCACGGCCAGATCGTACAGATACGCAACGCGCCGATCACGGTTCAGAACGTTGTCACCTACGATACCGTTATTGGTGTCAATAACGCCGATTTGAAACTCAAGCCCGGCATGACCGCCAACGTCTCGATTATTGTTGCCGAACGTGCCGATGCCTTGAAAATCCCCAACGCCGCGTTGCGTTTCCGCCCGCCCGAGTCAGCAACCAATGCGGCGCCACGAGCGGCCGGCGGCGGCCCGTCTGGCACGGGTCCCCGGGGCGAGCGTCGTTCGACGCGCACCGTTTATATTCTCAAAGACAACAAGCCGCAACCGGTTCAAATCAAAACGGGCATTACCGACGGGATTTACACCGAGGTCATGACGGAAGGCTTAAGCGAAAACGATAAAGTCATCACCTCCGCCGTGAGCAAGCAAACCAGCAGCGCTCCCGCGCAACCCGCCAACCCGTTCGGCGGCATGAGAAGATTCTAACGAAGTGAGGCACGCGTGCCGGCAGTCATCAAACTCGAAGACGTTCAGAAGACCTACCACACTGGCGAGGTGGACGTTCACGCGGTGTGTGGCGTATCGCTGGAGATCGCCAAGGGCGAGTTCGTCGCCATCATGGGGGCCAGCGGTTCCGGCAAATCCACGCTGATGAACATCATCGGTTGCCTCGACCGCCCGACCAGCGGTCGCTATTTTCTCGACGGCGCGGACGTCTCCGACCTGAGCCGCGAGCAACTCGCCGATATCCGTAACCAAAAAATCGGGTTTGTGTTCCAGGGCTTCAACCTGTTGTCGCGCACTTCGGCACTGGACAACGTCGAACTCCCCATGCTGTACTCGCGCGATCATCCGGCGTCGCACTCTGCGCTGGAAAAGGCGACTCACGCCCTGGAAATCGTCGGCCTCGCGGACCGCGCCGATCATCTCCCAAATCAGCTTTCCGGCGGTCAACAGCAACGCGTCGCCGTTGCCCGCGCGCTGGTCAACCATCCCGCGATGTTGCTGGCCGACGAGCCGACGGGCAATCTCGACAGCCGCACCAGCATCGAGATCATGGGCGTTTTCCAGCAACTCAACGAACAAGGCATCACCATCATCATGGTGACGCACGAACTCGACATCGCCAAATACACCAAACGCAACGTCGTCATGCGCGACGGCAGGATCGTCGCCGACACGCCCGTCGCCAAGCGGCTCAATGCCCAGGACGAACTGCGCCGCCTCGACCAGGAACACCAAGCCGTGCAACTTACGTCATGAGATTCATCGCCACTTTCAAAATCGCCCTGCGGGCGCTGCGCCGCAACAAAATGCGCTCGACGCTGACCGCGCTGGGCATCATCATCGGCGTCGGCGCCGTCATCGCCATGGTCGGTATCGGCAACGGCGCGAAGTCACAAGTCGAGGCACAGATCGCCAGCCTCGGACAAAACGTCGTCCTCGTCTTCTCCGGCAATTTTTCCAGCGGCGGTGTCCGTAGCGGATGGGGCGGCGCGGGAACGCTGACGATCGAGGATGCCGACGCCATCCAGCGCGAAATCCCCGGCGTCGTTGGCGTCAGCCCCGAGGTGCGCGGCGGCCAGCGGGTGCTCGCCAACGGGCAGAACTGGAGGACACAGGTTCTCGGGGAAGGCCCCGACTATCTAAACATCCGTGACTGGCCGCTCGACGATGGCGCAATGTTCACCGAACAGGATGTACGCGGCGCCGCCAAGGTCTGCATTATTGGGAAAACCATCGCCAACCAACTCTTTCCCAACGAGGACGTGGTCGGCATAAGTCTGCGCATCCGCGACATCCCCTTCAAGATCCTCGGCGTGCTGGCTCCGAAGGGTCTTTCCGTCATGGGCAGCGACCAGGACGATGTCATCATCGTTCCCTACACCAGCATGATGAAACGCCTCGAGCGACGCACCAACATCAACTCGATCATGGTGCAAGCCGTATCGCCCACCGTCTCCGACAAGGTGCAGCGGGACATTGCTGACTTGCTTCGCCAACGCCACCGCATAGGCCCGGGCCGTGACGACGATTTCACCATTCGCGGCCAGCAAGAAATCGCCGACGCCGCCACCGCGACGACGCGCACGATGACCGTGCTGCTTGGCGCGATTGCCAGCGTCTCGCTCATCGTTGGCGGCATCGGCATCATGAACATCATGCTGGTCAGCGTCACCGAACGCACCCGCGAGATCGGTATTCGCATGGCCGTGGGCGCCCACGGCCGCGATATTCTTCTGCAATTTCTCATCGAGGCGATCACTCTCAGTTTGCTGGGCGGCATCATCGGCATCACTCTCGGCCTGACCACCGCCAAGGTTCTCTCCGCTGTGGCCGGCTGGCCGACGCTGGTTTCGGCATCATCCATCATCATTGCCGTTCTTTTTAGCGCCGCCGTCGGCATCTTCTTCGGGTTCTATCCCGCCCGCAAAGCATCGCGCCTCGATCCGATCGAGGCGCTGCGCTACGAATAGCGGACGCCTGAGTCACTTCCTCTGGGTCAGCTAATCTTGTCGGGGCTGTCAGCGACTTGGCTGCGGGCTTCGCGGATGGAGACGATGTATTGCAGTAGGCGCTCGACCTCGTCATTGACGGACTTCAGCTTCAGCATTGAGCGTACACGGATCCTCAGCTCAGCCAAGTCAAACGGTTTTGCCAGAAAATCGTCCGCGCCGGCGGCGATGCTTTGCTCGAGATAGTCACGGGTGTTGAACGCCGTGAGCATGATGATGGGCGTGTTCTTCGTCTCCTTGTAAACCCGCAGCGCCTTGCACAAAGTGACGCCGTCGAGCCTGGGCATCCGCACATCCAACAATATCAAATCAGGCTTGTGGGTCAGCGTCTGTTGAAGCGCATGCTTGCCGTCGGTCGCGACGATGACAGTGTACCCCTCCGCCGCGAGAACTTGCTCGAGAAGCTCCCGAATGGACGCTTCATCATCGGCGACCAGAATCTTCGGCTTGCTCGTTTTCTCGGATTGCATAGGAACTGCTGGGCCTTACCGTTCGGCGACTAAAACTTATCTTAGCGTCTCGCGGCGGCGCTGCAACACTTTTCAGTTCAACCGTCGCCGCGACAGAGTTGTATCGCTCCTGGTTCAAGCGCTTCGTGCGCGGGACTCTCTCAGAGACAGGTGCTCGCGTGCCTCCACTTCGCGCCACCTCCCACGATCCGAATCTCCTCCTCGGTCAGGCCGTAGAGGTCATAGACGAGGTTTACCCTGTTCCACGGGTGGTCTCCGAGACGAGTAGAGGGTCAGACCCGTACAAATGATGAATAGTTGAGGCTATCTATGAAACCGCGTTGCCAGTTGGAACTACGCCCCCAACGGGACTGTTGCTGAGTCGTTTGGCAGTCGCTATCTGATGGGTGTAGGCTTGCCGTCCGTGGGACGGGCGCATTTCGTGAGCGGCAGAGCGAGCGAGCATTACGCCTTCTCATTTTGCGTTTGACTTGGTCTGTCTCGAACTGGCCGATATCTTCCACAGGAAGGTATCAATCTGATGCGGCAAGTGACCCTCTTCTCATATATCGCTTGGCGATATATCGGCCCGAGGCGGGGCCGATACATCGGTATCCGATGTATCGCGCTTGACCCGGTGAGTGGAGTGCCAGACCCGGGTGAATGCCGGGTCATTGCGGCTGTTTATGAAGGGGCGTCGCGAGTCGGAACCCCGCGCCCAACGGGACTATTGTTAGGTCATTTGGCAGGCGCTCCCCGATTGGGAGCAGACTTGCCGTCCACCGCACGCCCGCATATCGTGAGCGCCATGCAACCCGTTTTCTTGGCTGGCCCGACCGCCGTCGGCAAAAGCGCGGTGGCGCTGGAGTTGGCGCGGCTCTCCGATGCCGAACTGGTTTCGGCGGATTCGATGCAGGTGTATCGTGGCCTCGACATCGGCACGGCAAAGGCGAAGAGCGAAGAGCGAAGAGCGATACGGCATCACCTGATCGACGTGTGCGACGTCAACGAGCCGTTCGATGTGAAGCAGTTCGTTGATCTCGCGGCGAAAACCATCGCAGACGTCCAAGCGCGCGGGAAAACCCCGCTCATCGTCGGTGGGACGGGCCTGTATCTGCGCGCGTTGCGGCGCGGATTGTTTGAAGGTCCGCCGCGGAACGCGGAGCTGCGGGCGAAATTGGAGATGATGTCCGCCGAGACATTGTTTGCCGAACTGCAGCGGGTCGATCCGCAGACGGCGCAGAAGATTGATCGGCGCAATCCGCGGCGGCTCGTACGGGCGTTGGAGGTGTTTTATTTGACCGGCAAGCCGATTTCGGAGTTGCAGACGCAGTGGGGGAGGAGCGAAGAGCGTCGAGCGAAGAGCGTGGAGCGAATGGAGGCGTTCTTTTGCCTGAATCGCGAGCGGCAGGACTTGTACGAGCGCATTGAGCGGCGGATTGATGAGCAGATCGCAGCGGGGTGGGTGGCCGAAGTGAAGCAGCTGCTGGTGCGCGGCTTGGAGAAGAACGCGATCGCGATGCAGGCGGCGGGGTATCGAGAGTTGGTCGCGCATGTGCGCGGCGAGCTGACGCTGACGGAGGCTGTGCGGTTGATCAAGACGCGGACGCGGCAGTTGGCGCGGCGACAATTGACTTGGTTTCGGCGTGAACCTGACTTAAATTGGATCGAGATTGAACGCGACGAAGCACCTCAGCAAACAGCGCAGCGCGTTTGGGAACTGCTAGAAGGAGAGCACGCGAAACATTGAAGATGTATGACACGCAGGAAGCGCTTCTGGAGCGCGCCCTGCTGGTTGGATTGGAGAGGACGGGCCACGACAAGTGGGCCGTCCGAGATTCGCTTGAGGAGTTGCGGGAACTGGCGGAATCCGCCGGCGCTGAAGTTGTTGATCTCACCACGCAAAAACGCGACGCGCCTTCCGCGCCCACGTTCATTGGCCGTGGCAAGGCGGAACAATTGGCTAATCGGTGCCGCGAAACGCAAGCCAACACCGTCATCTTTGACGACGATCTTTCACCTGCTCAAGCGCGCAATCTTTCAGAAATCTTGGGCAAGGACGTCAAGGTACTCGACCGCACCGAATTGATCCTCGATATTTTCGCCCAGCGCGCCCGCACTCGTGAAGGGAAAATCCAGGTTGAACTTGCACAACTCCAGTACATGCTGCCGCGTCTGGCTGGTTTATGGACGCACCTCTCGCGTCAGCGTGGCGGCATCGGCTCGCGCGGGCCTGGAGAACAACAACTTGAGGTTGACCGCCGCCGTGTCATGGAAAGGATCAGCCGCTTGCGTCGCGATCTCGACGAGGTGCGCAAGAATCGCCGCATCGAGCGCGACGGGCGGCAGCGATTGCACTGGCCGCTGGTGTCGATCATCGGTTACACCAACTCCGGCAAGAGCACGCTGATGAACGCGTTGACGGGCGCGAACGTCTTGGTGGAGGACAAACTCTTTGCCACGCTCGATCCGACGACGCGCAAGCTGCGGCTGCCGAACAACCAGAACATTTTGCTGTCCGACACGGTTGGTTTTCTCCGCAAGTTGCCGCATCAACTCGTCGAGTCGTTCAAGGCAACGTTGGAAGAAGTGGCTGAGGCCGATCTGTTGCTGCACGTCGTGGACGTGAGCACCCCGCACGCGCGCGAGCAGATCAAGGCGGTCGAAGTGGTCCTGCACGAAATCGACGCGTGGGGGAAACCGACGGTCGTGGCGTTGAACAAGATCGATCGGTTGGATAGTAGAACGGGCGTCACGCCCGTTCATGACACGGCACCGGATGAAAAAGATCAAGATGCTGATTCCACCCTGCACGGGCGAGACGCCCACGCCACTCTGGACAAATTCCAGCGCGAACTCGACCACGCCGTCCCGATCTCGGCCAAGAATGGCGAGAACCTCGATGCCTTGTTGCACGAAATTGCGAACCGGCTTCGTGGCCGCCGCGTGAACGTCACGCTCTCCATTCCCGCTGACAAAGCCAAGACGATTGCGCTGGTTTATCGCAGCGGTTACGTCACCGGACGGACGCTTGACAACGGCAAGGTCGTCCTGCAAGCCCAGATTCCCAAAGTATTGGCGGGAGAACTGACGCCGTACGTGATGGA
>Ga0187886_1003376_pt1 | contig 11975 bp, 8 predicted proteins | sample June2016WEW_20_1_FD_133001 | JGI IMG/M metagenome (GOLD analysis project Ga0187886, IMG submission 133001) | Peatland microbial communities from SPRUCE experiment site at the Marcell Experimental Forest, Minnesota, USA - June2016WEW_20_150 | ecosystem: Environmental > Terrestrial > Soil >...
ATACTTCCAGGTTTTATTTTTTTATATTTTTTTTGAAGTTTCTCTATAATTTGTCTACGGGTAAAGACCTGATGTTCTTGATTTTCAAAAACTGTTACAATTTTCTGAAATAAAGTTAGTTTCATGTACTTACCTTTTCGTAATAGTTGTTTGTTGAATTTTCGATGATATTCAATTTAAGATATCTCAGATTGGCTTAACATAAAGATATTTTACGATTCTTATGTGTTTGTACTTCATAATCAGTTGATTATTTTGGATAGAATATTATGATTAATGCTTAGATTTGAGTTACAAAATACTTATGCTTTTTATTTCATATGAAGCCTACACAGTTGAAGAAAGATACAAAAAAGAATCTTTATCCAAGTTTGGATTGGCATTCAAAGTTTCTAATGAAAATTTCCCATTTTCTTAGATCAATAAGAATAACTTTCTATCTACTTTTTTCATGGCGAAAAAGATCAAATGTAGACATAAGTAATTATGGCAATTCGGCTAAAATTGAGAATCCTAAGCATATATATTTTGCAGACAGGTCACAAATAATTTCGACTCACTCTGCATCACATAGTGAGAAAAAATTTAAAAAGAAAAGTAAATCTTCGAAAAAAATAAAAAAAGCAACTATTGAAAAGCAAGAAAAAGAATCTCCACTAAGTAAGAATCACGAACTATTAAAAGATCGTGATTATAAAAACTCATCAAGTCCTGATGATACTTCTCAGTTAAACGGCAGACATGAATCCAAAATGAAGGTTGAGAAGAATAGTGCTTCAAAGGTTGAAAATATTTCTCAGGTAAGTAGCAATCAAAAGACTCAAAAGATCGTAGAAAAAGTTGATGATGCAAGAATAGAATCTCCTTACAGGAAATTACCACTATCTAATTCCAATAAGAATTATCAAACGCAAGGATATGTCAATAAACCCCCAAAAGCCATTATCAACCCAGAAACAATATTTATCAGACCTGAAGAGGAAAAACGAAGCCAAATTAAATTCATTGGGTTTGAACCAAATGACCATTTTTCCCAAATCGAACCTTTAAACTATCCATATGTTATAATGCCTCGTCCACGAAGTATTATAAAGTTTCCTCGTAAGAACAAAGTCGGAAACAAAGGATTTTCAGAAGAACATTTTTACAAACATGTTATTCAATACTTAAAACCTCACTTCAAAGTTTATTCAGATCGAATTGTAATAATTACTTCAAAACAGAATCCTTATGAGCCTGATATTGTTTTAATTGATGAAGATTCAGGCATTAATCTATTTATAGATGTTGAGATAGATGAACCATACGATGGTACAACAAGAGAACCAATACATTATTCCGGCTATGATACTGAAAGAAACAAGTTTTTCATGAATCGAGGATGGTTGACGATAAGGTTTGCTGAAGAACAAGTTTGGAAAAATCCAAAAGGATGTTGTAAATTCATATTCCTGGTCATTTCCTCTATAAGCGGAAAATACAAGATATCCAAGGATATTATTTCTGCTGAAGGAATTGAATTTATCCCCCAATGGACAGTTGAACAAGCACGGGAATGGGCAGACCTTAATTACAGGGAACAGTATCTTAGGATTGAAGGGTTTAGCATTCAAGGAATTCACAAAGAAATGGAGAGAATATCGGAATCTAAGATAGAATCAGAAATCGAAAATCATGTTGAGGAAAGTGGCATTTCAATAACTCAAAAACAACAGAATATTAAAGGTGCAATTATTATTCAATCCATAAATACTGGTAAATATGTTTCGTGTAAATATGGAAGTGATCCAGTTTATACAATAATAAAGCCAATAGTTTTTAATGGTGATATAATTACCTGTGATTGTTACGTTAAGAATGTTCAAAGGGAGTTGGATATAAAGCACTTAACAGACCTTGTAGTCAGAGACCAACCTTTTTTGGTACGTTTAAATGGCGAGATTGGAGTCGATGAAATTAAGCGTGTCGTAAGAGATGCTATCAGAAATCGTAAACTGATTCGAATGAAGTACACCAGAACATCGTGGACTCAACAAAAGGTTGATGAAAACACCGGGGAAATAATTTTGAGCCAAATAGACGCAGAACAAAGTTTGCGGACAATAAGTGATATAAACTACTCAGTTGATGTTTTATCTCAGGAACATATTGCTATATATAAATTAACAGAAGATGGTTATATAACTGCGTTTTGTCATAAACGGAATGAACTAAGGACTTTTCGGGTTGATAGAATAAATGAACTTGAGATATTGAATATCTAATCGTTATAACAATTACCTATGCTATGTACAGAAAAACACACTTCAAAATGCTACATTTTGTGGCTATATTTGCTGTGAAATTATGCTATAAAAAACAAGAACTGTATAGAAACTGTATATCAGGAATAATTAAAACATCATAGATTATTGATAAACAGTTCATATATAGTGTTTAAGAACAAATTTACGAAGTTTGAATTGTTTTCTAAACTATTTTGGATTTTTTGTTATTAACAGTAATCATTGTCACTTAAACTTTTCATAACTTTCAACACATTGAACATTAGATATTTGTGAAACAGAAATTCAGAAACGGATACATATCGGAAAGGTTGCTTTCTTTTTCCCTTTCTTTCATTATAATTATCCTGACAGGAACACCACTTTTTTCACAGGATGAAGGAACAAAGGTCTCACGTCAATCTTCAATTGATGCATTTTCGAAGGGTGATTATGAAAAAGCGTACAGCAGTTTCAGCGAGCTGCTGATGACTTACCCGAAAGATCAGTTATATAAATACTATAGTGGTGTCTGCCTTGTAAAGCTGAACCGTGAGCCGGATAAGGCAGCAACTCTTTTAGTTGAAGCCAGACAAGGCGGTAGTATGGCCCGGATAGTACCTGCCGATGCAATATACTGGCAGGGCAGAGCGCTACAGATGTCGGGGAAATATGCAGAAGCTGTTGAGTGTTACAACACATTTACCCAGGGATCCGGCAAAAAGGCAGCCAGGGATCTTGGAGTACCTGATTATATTGAGCAGTGCAACAGGGAGGAAGGAATGTTATTGAGTTCCGCACCTCCTAAACCTGAAAAAGTAAATGAAGCTAAGCCTGAACCAGAACCCAAACCTGAAATTCCTGCTGAAAAACCTGTTGAGAGTGTCAGCAGGGTCGATGACTCCCTGAAAAATATCCCTGCTGAAAAATCTTTTCCAGCCGGGTATGACAGCATCCTTTCCGAAGCTATGGTTTTGCACATCAGGGCTGACTCTCTTTACAAACTTGCAGATTCACTGAAAAAAAACATTGAGAAACTTGGCTTCAGGGAAAAATCAGAGTTAAAGTCAAAAATTGATTATATGGAGAATCTTGCAGCGTCGCTGCAGGTGCAGGCCGACAAGAAATATGAGGAAGCTCAGGCTGCAATGAATGCGACTCCTTTCGCGCAAGCTATTCAGAAGGTTAAGGAAATTCCTGCCGGGAAAGATTCTTTCCCTGCTGAAGTCAAAGTTGCTGCCCCTCTTGAACCTGCACCGGGAAAAGAAAGTGTTGTAAAGAAAGACAGTGTTATTACTGTGCAAAATGCAGAGAAGCAGATCTTCTCATTTTTCTGGATTTCGTCCAAACCTGATGAAATCGGAGAGAAAGTTAAAGTCGATGGTGTTATTCCGCCGGGGCTTATATACAGGATCCAGCTGGCAGTATTCATGAATCCGGTACAGCTGTCTTATTTTAAAGGAATCAGGCCGATTTATGGATTCCGGGTTGCAGGAACCAATAAAACCAATTATTATGCAGGTATGTTCCGGAGACAGGCAGATGCAGCCAGGGCTTTGTCAGTCGTCAGGCAGAAAGGTTTCAGGGATTCTTTTGTTGTTTCTCTATCTGACGGCAAGCCGGTTTCAGCCGAAAGAGCTGCGATTCTTGAAAAAGAGTGGGGGGGAAAGCCCTTTCCTGTGACAGTTCAGCCGCAGATTGAAACTCCGGCGGATACTCTTCCGCCAACACTGGCATTCAGAGTCGAAATGATGAGATCTCCCAAACCCGTGAAGGAAGATATACTTGAAGGAATGAAAAAGTTCGCCGGAAACCGCGGGCTGGATAGCCAAAAACTTTCTGACGGAACTATTATTTACCTGGTTGGGTACTTCATTACTTTCGACAGCGCTGAAGAATATGCTGATCTGCTTGTAAAAAATGGTTACCGGGATGCTAAAGTGTCAGCCTGGCTTGGTAAAAAAGAGATACCTGTCGAAACTGCAAGGAAGCTTTTTGAAAACCTGGAATGATTTTCTTTTCCTGTTAACTTTATATAATACCCGTCTAATAGTGATTACTTGAGATAAAACTCAATCATTTTTTTAACTGCCTCACGACAAACCGAGCAATAGCCTTTAGGCCCATTGCTTTTCATCCTGCAATCAAGTTCAGCCCGGTATATGCCTTTAGCCATATAGCCGCCTCCTTCAAATAACCCGGTCACATCCTTGTATTTATCTTCATTTGGAGTTGGGATGGGAGTATCTTTGGCGATCATCTTCTTCCACTTCGCATCAAAGTTGACTCTTGTGGTTAGATTTGGTTCCCATGGTTCTACATTCAGAGGATAAAAATCTTCGTATGCGACCTCGGAGGTATAATACTCATCAGCCAGTCCGGCAAATCCATGACCGAATTCATGAATAAAAACCTTGGGAGAAAGAGGATGACCGACCGTGGTTCCGGTATAATAATTATAGACGCCGCCGCCGCCATATTTTGTACTGTTTATTAAGACTACAATATTATCGTGAGGTGCATTGGCAGCATAATCGTTGATCGATTTTATATCCTGGGAAGTGAGATAGCGGTCGATATCGAACGTGTAGAAGCTGAAATTCATGGCGGTATTAACATAAATGCCTTCTCCGGGAATATCAGTGCCTGATCCCTGCGAAACTGACTCAACAGCCCATATATTTATTTTGTTCTTGTACTCATTGTATGGCGGTTCAGCAAACAGGACATCTGCCATCTTTCGCGCGTCAGTCCTGAATTTGTCCATTTCATCTGCCTTATACCCTTCGGCAAGAAAAACCAGGTCGAGACAGGTTGAAGGATCACCGGCGTCATTGATTTTTGTGACTGCTGCTTTCACAGGCTCTTCCTTCCTGATAAAATAGTTGCCCGGATCGATGACAGTTTCATATAGTTTTGTAAAAGAGCCGCTCTTCTCCCGCATGCTCAGAACGAACTTTACCTTATTCTTCGGGAAAGGCATTGTAGCGACTTCATAAAAGCTCCTGTCCACTGATTTGGCCTCGGCTGTTGTCTGCCATTCCTGAAAAAGAGTGCTAAACCCCCTTGAATAAATAAGAGAATTATCTGTTGCATCAAATACTTCATATTTGAAATTCCCGTAATCAAATGCATTTGTCAGATTCACTTTTGAGCCTCCGTAGAAGGGCTCTTCTTTCATCCCTACAGGGTAAACAAGGGTTTTCTGGCTGTTCCCGGCAAGCATGAAGTCAAATCTCAGCACCTTACTTGTGAAATATTTATCAAAAGTGCCTTGTCCCTGGAGAGCGGCAGTAAGGCTTAAAAACAGGAATAGTGTTAATGTTCTCATATTGTGTACGATTAAACTTTGATACCGTAAAGCTAAAAAGATTATGTGAGACCGATCAATAATTTATATAATTTTGCGGATATTTTATCAGGCAGCAGGTATGTCATATCCTCACGATCCATCAATATGGCTGAAGGAATTGTTCATCAATGCCAGGCTGAATTACCATCTCTCGGCGATTTTCAGTACGACAAGCCTGGTACTGATTGTACTTTTTCTAAGCTGGCTCTCGAATGTAATAGCAAAAGCCCTTATCAGGACTGTTGTAACAAGGGTTGTCAGGAAAACCACCTTTACATGGGATGATATATTCCTTGAACAAAAAGTTTTCACCCGCCTTTCGCATTTTGCCCCCGCTCTTGTAATATGGTTTATGGCCGGATGGGCGCTTAAGGATTACCCGATATGGCTGATTGCCGTCCGAAGGTTCACCTATACTTATATGCTTGTTGTCGGGGCCGTGGTGATAAACACATTTATCGAGGCATGGTACCAGATCTATCTTACTCTGCCTATTTCCCAGCACCGGTCGATAAAAGGATATGTCCAGATTGTTAAAATAATCGTCATCGTAGTTTTTTCTCTGCTGATTTTCTCAGTAATATTCAATAAACAGGTAAGCACAATCCTCGCAGGGCTGGGAGTGATGGCATCAGTCCTGATACTCGTATTTAAAGATGCTATACTCGGCTTGGTTGCCAGCCTTCAGCTTTCATCAAACAAAATGGTAAAGGTCGGGGACTGGATAACTATCCCCGGCAGGGAAATTGACGGTGAAGTGGCTGATATTACCCTTACCACGGTAAAAGTCAGGAATTTTGATAAAACGATCTTAACTGTTCCTACCTACTCACTTGTAAATGAATCATTTCAGAACTGGGTTGGGATGGAAGAATCTGGAGTCAGGCTGATCAAAAGGGCTTTTTTCATTGATATGAAAAGCATCAGGTTTGCTGATCAGTCCTTGCTGGATAAGATTGACAAGGAACCTTTGTTTAAAGAGTATTTTGAAAAAGCAGGTCCGGGAGGCCAGGTAACGATTAAGGAAAAGGATAAAAGCGTCTCTTTCACTTCCGGCCGGCTCACTAACCTCGGAATATTCAGGATGTATGCTGAATCATATCTCAGGGATCATCCGATGATCGACAAATCCCAGACTATTCTTGTCAGACATCAATCTCCTGAAGAAAACGGGATGCCCCTTCAGGTATATGCATTTACAAACCAGACCGATTTTGTGACCTATGAGAACGCACAGTCTGAGATTTTTGAACATCTTCTTGCCATGATCAATGAATTCGGCCTTAAAGTTTTTCAGCAGCCTTCAGAGTATAATCTTCTTTCAGTTTCAGAAACAAAATGATCTATAACTTGTTATATACCAAAAAAATATAATTATGGCCGACCTTAATACCAGAATCAGCGATTTCGTCTGGAAGAATCTCAGCGAAAAACATATGGCAGGCAAAAAGGACCCTTTCTGGGAAGCTTTGCACAAAACAGGCACAGAGCTCTGGCTCGACACCGGCGATATGGAAGAAGCTGAGGCAAGCTGGTCAGCGGAGATGAGCGCGCTGACAACAAATATTACTCTTTTGAACAACGAGATACAGAAAGGCATATATGATGTTTTCATATCCGAGTCAAAGGCTATTGTAAGAGATCTCCCGACCGAGGAAAGGGTAAAGGAAATTGCATTTATCCTGAATGCCCGGCATGGACTCAGGCTGGCATCAAAATTCGGCGGGCTGGTAAGTGTAGAGCTTCATACAGATACCGCTCACGATATAAAGGCCATTGAATACTACGGCAGAAGATATCATGAAATATGTCCCGAGCAGTTCATAGTAAAGGTACCCTTCACTCCTGAAGGACTGATAGGAGCTAGGAGGCTCAGGGATGCCGGGATAAGGATCAATTTCACCCTCGGGTTCAGCGCAAGGCAGAACGTAATTGTAACCAGGGTAGCAAGGCCCGATTACCTGAATGTATTTATTGGAAGGATAGGAGCGTTCATGGCAGATAATAAGCTTGGCGATGGATCTGGGGCGGGAGAGATGGCTGTGATAGCTTCCCAGAACTGGGTGACTGCAATGTCGGCCAAGAATCCATGGCAGACCAAACTCATAGCTGAAAGCTTCAGGAACTATAACCAGCTTGAACTGCTTGCCGGCACCGATGTATTTACAATGTCTCCCAAGATAGCTGCCGCAGGGCGTAAATCATTGTCAGGCAAGTTCACTTCGCGCTTGCATGAGAATTATGATGTGAGCATGTTCAAATCTGCCAAAGATGCTCATATTGAGAAATTCTGGAATGTCGATGATAAAGTGTTGAAACTGGTGGAAAGGCTCTCGTTAAAAGTGCCTTCAACCGGACAGGAACTATACCATATTGCGCATGAGGAAGGATGCGAGGATATTTTCCCATCACTCACCAGAGAGGAAAAAGGATTTGTCGCGTCGGACGGCAAGATCCCTGTTTTTTCGAGATGGGAGAAAAAAATCTCTGATAATATACTTGCCCCGGATACCCTGCTCACTCTTGCAGGAATTGCATCATTTGCTGCTGACCAGAAGATGCTTGATGAAAGGATAATGGGAATTATCTCATGATCAGGATGACCTTTGCCTCGCAATCTCGTAAATAAGTATCCCTGCTGCTACTGAGACATTCAGAGAACCTATTTTTCCTGTCATTGGTATTTTTATTTCCTGATCGGTCAGAGCCAGGAGCTCGCGGCTTATCCCTTTTTCTTCAGATCCAAGTATCAGGACTACCGGCCCTTTAAGCTGAGCTTTTGACGCTTCAGTGCCTGATTTTTCGGTAGCGCTTATAACTTTAAGCCCTGACTCCTTCAGGTATTCTACCGATCTGACTATGCTTTTTTCCCTGCAGACTGGGAATGAGTGAAGTGCCCCGGCTGACGTTTTCACTGCATCGGCTGTGATCCTTGCCGAGCCTTTTTCGGGAACCAGCACCGCATGTGCTCCGAGACATTCCGCGCTCCTGACTATTGCTCCGAAATTCCTGACATCAGACACGCTGTCCAGGGCAATTATCAGAGGATCATCTCCTTTTTCAAAGATCATCGGAAGCAGGTTCGCGATATGCTGGTACTCGATAAGCGAAAGCCAGGCAAGGACGCCCTGGTGGTTTTTTCTTGTGACCAGTTCAATTCTTTCGACCGGGACTATCTGGTACACGATGCCATTCTTTCTTACCTCGGTCATAAGCTCATGGTAAAGCGGACCCTGGAGCCCCTGTTTGACTAGAAGACGGTCAATCTGCTTGCCGGCCTTTATTGCCTCTATCACCGGACGCAGGCCAAAGATACAATCGGATTCTTTTTGCATCGCATCAGAATTCTTCAGGGTTATCGAGCCGGAAGACAATCCCTTTCTTCCAGCAGGCGATTGCCTGATCCCAGAAGCTGACAAGCGTCTCGCTCCTGCTGAGATAATAATCATTATTGGTAAATATGCTCTCTTTCTTTTTGAAATTGAAATAGAGGTACTCTTCCTTCACGGTATACCTTGTTCCCCATGATGATTTTACGATCGGCTTCCGGTAACCCCAGCTCTCGCCCTCAGAGTTTTTATATACTTTGTCCGGCGGACCATAAATAAGGTATATCATTCCCCTTTCGGTACGCCACCCTTCCTTGTAGGATGTGAAATAAAAATCAGCATACTCAACCCTGGTATAGTATATCCTGATAAGCTCCCGAGCTTTATCCACGTTTTTTGCACACTTGATCCAGAACTCGTCGAGGGCGACTTTAGGCCTGGTTGCTGATCTCATCTGATCGAGTTCATCCGGAGTTGCAAGGTAGGCTAAAGGTTCGATCATTGCTTCAGGTGTGTTCATCACCGGATAAGATGGCCCGAAGTTCATGAAAGCATATCCTTCTGCCGTGTCTCTTCCAATTTTACACATATATATTCCTTCTTTCGGGAACATCATCGGAAGCGTATCGGAATAGGACAAGGCTACTGTTGTGTCGGGCCCGTAATCGATTGTCTTCTCAGGAAGAAGCATTGCAGGAGGATCAGGTATCAGCCTGAATGGCTTATAATATGAAATGTAAATTGAATCAGGTTTTCCCCGCAGGTAAACAAGATTTACAAATTCATTCCTCCTGACGATAGGATCGAACAGCTCATTCCTCTGGAAATATTCTCTTGCCAGGAAGTTATATCTGTTATTTTTTGACAACGTATTGAACGGCACAAACGCCTGCATCACCAGCAGTCGGAGCCTGTCAAGGATCTTTACTTCGGCAATATATTCAGACCCTTTGCTGACTTTCAACGGAATTTCATATATATATTCCTGTTTCCCTTTTTCTTTCTCGATGCTTAAGTTAACGTGTGCCGTATCTGCAAGAACTCGCCCCTGGCTTAAGCTGAAAAGCTTAACAGTAACAAGCATTTCAGCTATAGGTATACCTCTCGGGTTGGCTTCCGAGAAAAAAAGTTCATTACCAGAGAATTTTACTTCCAGTACAGACCTGTCATCAGACTGGTTGGTCACATTATAATGAGGGTTTACAAGGTTTTTTGTCGGATTATACAGGTAAGAAAGATCTTTTAAGTCGGCAGCTGTCTGGGTAGTTTTGCATGAAACGATCACCGATGCTGTGATTATCAGTCCGGTTATAACCCTGAGAAAACTTTTTATGCAAGTTTTATTCATAATTAAGATCGATTAAGCCGGCTCTTTCCATGTAAGCCTCATCCTGCAAAGTTCCCTGTTATCACTTATCCTGACTACAGAGTGGTTTACGATATTTTTGTCTCCCTCATCGATGGAAGATCTGATAATAATTTCATCATCGAATATCGATTCGGCAAGATAGTTTATTTCTGCTGAACATGGAAGACGGTTCATTGTGAAATTAAGATCGTATGTATCGTAAGCCCATTTGATATATATGGCATTGTTCGTATGCAGATTAACATCCAGATCACTGACCTTAACCCTGAATGGAGCAGAGGCATTCCCGCTTTCAGCTGATTCATGAAGTTTTTCAGGATTCCTGGCTGATGTCGTGATGATAAGATTGCTGTCATTATATTGAGTAAGCAGCCAGTCAGGCCGTTGGATTTTCTTTGTTGTCCTGTCAATAATAAGCCACGAAGATACTGCGGAAGCGATCATCCTTCCGTCAGGAAATTTTATTTCATAATTCCTCATGGCAAAGAGTTTATCTGTGCCATTTGGCCAGGTCCTGATAACAATTTTATCGCCCCATGACGGCCACCTGGTTATTTCAGCGTACATCCTTGAGAGCACCCAGAAGTGGTTTTTCTTCATCAGGTCGTCTCTTCCGAAACCCAGCATCACAGCATGGTCAGATGCTATATCCTGCATATAATTGATCAGGGAGTAGAGAGATACACGGCCGTCAGGTCCTGTCTCATAAACATGGATATTGTATTCTTTATCAAGTTGCCGCAGAAACATCCTTAACCGTTGTTTTTTAAGAAAACTTCAACATCATCCGTATATTGTGCCCACCTGTCCATTTCTTCGTTAAGATCCTCCCTGAGATCCTGATACCTTTTAAAAAAATCCTCTGTTTCTGCCGGATCGCTGTTTCCTGATGCAAAAGATTTATCGAGCCCTGCAATCTCATTTTCTATTCTTTCAATTGCCTTTTCTGAATCTTCGAGTTTCTTCCTCAGCTTCCTCAGGTTGCGGTCATATTCCTTCTTTTCGATGTATTTTTGTTTATTCGACGATATGTTCTCCAGCGGCGTTTCACTTTTCCTGGCATCCTTCCTTTCGATCTCCTTCAGGTTATTGATTTTCTTCTTCCTTAGGAAATCGTAAATTCCGCCGAGATACTCCCTGATCCTGTTATGACGGAATTCATAAACCTTATCCACTATGCCGTCAAGAAAATCACGGTCGTGTGAAACAACTATAAGGGTACCATCATAATTGATAAGGGCCTGCTTAAGTATATCCTTTGACCTCATATCAAGATGGTTGGTTGGTTCATCCAGTACAAGCAGGTTATGAGGTTCAAGAAGAAGCCTTACCAGTGCAAGCCGTGACCTTTCTCCACCCGAAAGAACCTTTACCTTTTTATCAATTTCTTCGCCGCGGAAAAGAAAAGCGGCGAGGATGTCCCTCATCTTCGTTCTTATATCTCCTTTTGCAGTGTCATCGATGGTCTGGAACACACTCTTTTCACCATTCAGAAGTTCATCCTGGTTCTGTGCAAAATAACCGGTTTTAACATTATGCCCTATTTTAAGTGAACCCTCATAATCGAGTTCCCCGATAATGATCCTCGAGAAAGTTGTTTTTCCTTCGCCGTTTCGCCCTATAAAGGCCACCTTGTCGCCTCTGTGGATCTTGAAATCGAT
>Ga0187886_1003377_pt1 | contig 11971 bp, 10 predicted proteins | sample June2016WEW_20_1_FD_133001 | JGI IMG/M metagenome (GOLD analysis project Ga0187886, IMG submission 133001) | Peatland microbial communities from SPRUCE experiment site at the Marcell Experimental Forest, Minnesota, USA - June2016WEW_20_150 | ecosystem: Environmental > Terrestrial > Soil >...
CCGCGCTTGGCGCGGCCAGCCTGACCATCCTGTTGTCCTTTATTCTGTACCTGAGCTACGATACAACGGTAGCCGGTTACCAGTTCTTGGAAGAACTGCCATGGGTGCCATCCCTAGGCATCTCTTACCACATGGGAGTCGATGGGATTAGCGTACCGCTGGTGCTGTTGGCAGGGATTGTCTTGTTCTGCGGCGTGCTGATTTCGTGGAATGTGGAGGAACGGCCGCGCGAGTTTTTCGCTTTCTTGCTCTTCCTGGCCACCAGTGTCTTTGGCGTTTTCTGCTCACTCGATTTGTTCCAGCTTTTCTTCTTCTTCGAGCTGGCAGTCTTCCCCAAGTACCTGATGATCATCAACTGGGGTTATCCCAAGACGCGTGAATACGGGGGCATGAAGCTGACCCTTTATCTGTTCATCGGGTCGATGATCTCACTGTTGGGAGCCCTGGCGATCTATTTCGGTTCCGGAGCGCACACTTTCGATCTGCTGGCGTTGGAAAAGGCTGGCTTTTCGACCGAATTCCAGCGCATATGGTTCCCGGTAGTCTTCTTCGGTTTCGCCGTGCTGGGAGGCATTTTCCCCTTCCATTCCTGGGCCCCGGATGGCCACGTGGCCGCCCCGACGGCTATCTCGATGATCCTGGCGGGAGTTGAGATGAAAGTCGGCGCGTTTGCAGCCTTGCGGGTAGCGATCATGCTCCTGCCACAAGGCGCCCAGTACTGGGCCTGGCTGATCCTTGGCTTGGGTACGGTCAACGTGGTCTACGGCGCCTTGATTGCCATGGTGCAAACCGACTTCAAATACGTCATCGGCTTTTCCTCCGTTTCGCACATGGGATTGGTTTTGATCGGGTTTGCCACACTTTCCAAAGAAGGGTTGCTCGGTGCGGGCATGCAAATGTTCTCGCACGGGGTAATGACCGCCCTTTTCTTCTCAATCGTTGGTATGGTCTACGATCGGGCGCATACCCGAGATATCCCTAAACTGGGAGGGTTATTCCAGAAGATGCCCTGGGCGGCCATCGGTTTTATCGTTGGCGGCCTGGTTTCGATGGGCATGCCGGGTTTCTCGGGCTTTGTGGCTGAGTTCCCGGTGTTTATGGGCGCCTGGCGGGCGGCTCCCTGGGTAGCCATTATCGCCATCCTGGGTATCCTGGTTACAGCAGCTTACATTTTCCTGGTGATCCGGCGAGTTTTCTTCGGCGAGACCCCCTCAGAATTGCTTAAGGTTGAAGATATCACTGTGATGGATAAGATTGCCATTGGCTTGCTGGTGGCCACGATGGTAGGATTGGGGGTTTTCCCGAGCCTGCTTTCGACCATGGTGCAAACTGGGGTCAACCACGTGCTGTCGCTGCTGGGAGGTGCCTGAGCCATGAGTGGAGATAACAAAATATGATCCTGGCAATTTTACCTGAAATTAGCCTGCTTGTCCTGACGGCGGTGGTGATGGTCCTCGACCTGGTCTGGCGCAGCGAGCGCAGGCGCCTGTTGGGCTGGATCACAGCGGCCGGCTCTTTGATGATCATTGGTTTGAGCGTGGCGTTTTCGCAGCCGGTAAATGGCCCGGTGCTGATTTGGGGAGGCATGCTGCGCTTCGACGATTCAACGTTCATCTTTCGCATGATTTTCCTGGCAGGCGCCGCCCTGACCGCCCTGTTCGCTTCGGAAACCGAGAACCTGACCCACCATGGAGAATTTTACGCCCTGATGTTGGTCAGTACGCTGGGGATGGACCTGATGGCCTCCGCAGCCGATTTGATCATGCTTTACCTGGCGGTGGAGACTACCTCTATCCCGCTGTACGTGATGGCTGGCTTCTTCACCCACGACCAGAAATCAGTCGAATCGGGCTTGAAATATATTCTGTTCGGGGCGATGACCTCGGCAGTCATGCTGTATGGCTTCAGCATACTGTATGGCTTCACCGGCACCACGCAGATTTACCAGCTCGGGAATCTGCTGCTCACCGGCAAGGTGCCCCTGTTCGCCCAGGTGATGGCGATCATGCTGGTGCTGGTAGGTTTTGGCTTCAAGATTTCGGCTGTGCCCTTCCATTTTTGGGCCCCGGACGTCTATGAAGGCTCGCCAACCCCGGTAGCCGGTTTCCTCTCGACTACGTCGAAAGCAGCCGGTTTTGCCGTGCTGCTGCGGGTAATGATCGCCATGTTCCCGCCCCAGGCCGTGTCACCTTCACCATCGCAGGCGTTTACGGTGATCGTCGCCACCCTGGCGGTGTTGAGTATGTTCGTGGGCAATCTGCTGGCGCTGGCGCAGCGAAATATCAAGCGCCTGTTGGCTTATTCTTCAATCGCCCAGGCCGGTTACATCCTGGTCGGGGTAGCGGCCAATTCTGCCCTCGGCACCAGCAGCGCGGTGTATTACCTGATGGCCTACTTGCTGACCAACCTGGCTGCCTTTGGCATCGTCACCATCGTGGGGAAGACGGTCGGCTCGGATGAGCTTTTGGCTTATGCCGGCCTCAGTCGCCGCTCGCCTGGATTAGCGTTGGCTTTGCTGGTGTGCCTGCTTTCGTTGGGCGGTATCCCGCCTTTTGCCGGATTCTTCGCCAAGGTGTGGGTATTTGGCGCAGCCGTCCAGTCGGGGTTAGTCTGGTTGGCGCTGTTGGGGTTCATCAACTCGATGATTGCCTTATACTACTACCTGGTGGTGCTGAAGGTCGTCTACCTGTACCGTTCGGAAGAGGATAGTAAGCCGGTGGCAATGCCGGTCACCTGGAAGGTAGCCCTGATAGTATGCATCGCCGGGGTGGTCGTGCTGGGGACGATCTTCTCGCCCTGGTACGGGGCAGCCAGCTCGGCTGCGGCGGCTTTATTCTAACGAAGTCAACCCACAGGTTCGCCGGGGACAGGCTTGGCGCTGCGGTTCTTGAGCAGTTTCAGCCGGAAAGTATCTTCACGCTCGCGTTCTTCCAGCGAGCTGATGATAAACGCCACGATAGCTTCGTATTCGGGGATGAAGATGTGCTGGAGGGCATTGCAACGCCGGGTGGTTTTGCGTAGCTCGTTGGCCAGGCGGAAGACCGTCGTGACCAGGCGCGCCAGCTCGGGAACCAGCACCAACACCTTGCGGAAGGCGGCGTTGGCTTCATCTAAAGTGGCGGAGGTATCCCCAAGGCTGTAGGGCATTTCCGGAGGCGCCCCGCTGGCTTCAACGACCGGCACTGCCACGCCCATGATGCCGCGGAATTTGAGCTGTACATCCACTGATTTATGAGCAGCCAGGGCAGCCCATTCCACGTGTTCCTGGCCCATGGTCAGTTGGGCTTTTTCCAGGGCCGCGTAGGCCTCGTCCTGCAGCCGCCACATCTCATTTTGCAGCTCGGTGGCGTCGTGCGCCATACGCACCAGCTCGGTGGTCAGCACTTCACGCTTGCGGTCGAGGATTTGATACCCTTCCTGGGCGAAGTGCAGCTCCTTCTTCATGCGGATCAGGTTGCTGCGGGTTGGCGGTACGCTAATGCGTGGCATTACTTTCCTCGTGATAGTACTGCTTGATCTCATCCAGGCTGACACGCGTCAGCTCTTCGCGCGGCAGCATCGAAACCAGCTTCCAGCCGATGTCCAGGGTGCGCTCGATCGTGCGATTTTCGGTAAGAGTCTGGTTGATGAATTCACGCTCGAACGCCCGGCCGAAGCGCACGTAGATCTGGTCGACGGCGCTGAGCTCCTCTTCACCGATGACGGAGGCCAGGGCGCGTACGTCCTGCACGTGGGCGTAAGCCGCGTATAGTTGGGCAGCCAGGTTCGAATGGTCGTCGCGCGTGCGCCCTTTGCCGATACCGTCTTTCATCAAGCGCGACAGGCTGGGCAGCACGGCGATCGGTGGATAGATACTTGCCTGGCTGAGATCACGCCCGAGCACGATTTGGCCCTCGGTGATATAACCGGTCAGGTCGGGGACCGGGTGGGTAATGTCGTCGTTGGGCATAGAAAGAATGGGGATCTGGGTGATTGACCCTTCGCTCGACTTGATGCGCCCGGTGCGCTCATATATGGAAGCCAGGTCGCTGTACAGGTAGCCGGGGTAGCCCTTGCGGCTGGGCACCTCGCCGCGGATGTTCGAAATCTGGCGCAGCGCCTCGCAGTAATTGGTCATATCCGTGAAGACGACCAGCACATGCATGTTGCGCTCGAAGGCCAGGTACTCGGCCAGGGTCAGGGCGGCCCGGGGTGTTACCAGGCGTTCTACCGGCGGGTCGTCAGCCAGGTTGAGGAACATAGCCACGCGGGTCAGGGCGCCGCTTTCGGCAAACGAGTTGCGGAAGAAATCCGCTACGTCGTGTTTGACGCCCATGGCGGCGAAGACGATGGCAAACTGCTCGTTTTTCAGACGGGACTGCCCGACCGGTGCGCCAAGGGTGGCCTGGCGTACGATTTGCGCGGCAAGCTGGTCGTGCGGGATGCCTGCTCCTGAGAAGAGGGGCAGCTTTTGGCCGCGCAGCAGGGTGTTCATTCCGTCGATAGCGGAGATGCCTGTCTGAATGAAGTCGCGCGGGTAAACGCGGGCGGTCGGGTTAATCGGCTGCCCATTCACGTCGCCATAATGGTCGGTTAAAGGCTGTGGACCGTTATCCAGCGGCCGCCCCAGGCCATCGAAGACACGCCCCAACATTTCTTCCGCCACTGGGACGATCAGAGGTCCACCCAGGAAGCGTACATTCGTTCCATCAATTGAAAGCCCGGTTGTGCCGGAAAAGACTTCCACCACCGCCATGCCTTCGCCCACTTCCAGCACGCGGCCCAGGCGCATGTGCCCGCTTGAGTCCATCACCTGTACGACCTCGTCGTAGCCGATGGACCCGGCGCGTTCAACCACCAAAATGGGACCCTCGATACGGCTTACGCCGATGACTTCCTGCCCACCTTGTGCTATTAACTCGCTCATTTATACTCGCTCTCTAACTGGTCCATCTGTTCGTCGATCGTCTTGCCGATTTCATCCAACCCGGAAATTTGATCATTGGGAACGGTAGCCTTCATCCGGATAATCGTGTCTACGACTGGCAGGCGGTGAATGACGGCGATGGTGGCGCCGTGCTTGATAATCGGTAAGGCGCGGTGGTGGAACTGCAGGATCAGCTTCAGCATAGTGACCTGCTTCTGGATGGTCGAATAAGCATCGATGGGATCCATGGCATTCTGCTGTAAGAAACCTTCGCGCAGCAGGCGAGAGGTTTCCAGGATCAGACGCTGTTCGTCCGGCAGCGCATCCGGCCCAACCAGCTTAACGATCTGGGTCAGGCGGCTTTCCTCGGCCAGCAGCGCCATGGCTTCATTGCGCATGCTGAACCAGTCCAGGCCGGTTTGCTCACGCCACCAGCCAGCCACATCCGGCAGGTATTCGCTGTAGCTGTCCAGCCAGTTGATCGAAGGGAAATGGCGGGCAGAGGCGAGAGACTTGTCTAGAGCCCAGAAGCAGCGAATGAAGCGCTTGGTATGCTGGGTAACCGGCTCGGAAAAGTCACCGCCAGGCGGTGAAACGGCGCCAATGATGCTGACCGAGCCAAAATTTCCATTGAGCGTCTCGACGTAACCGGCGCGCTCGTAGAATTCGGCCAGGCGGTTGGCCAGGTAGGCGGGGTAACCTTCCTCGGCCGGCATTTCTTCCAGGCGGCCGGACACTTCGCGCAATGCTTCGGCCCAGCGGGAGGTGGAATCGGCCATTAAAGCCACGTGATAGCCCATGTCGCGGTAATATTCGGCGATGGTGATGCCGGTGTAAATGCTGGCTTCACGGGCAGCCACGGGCATATTGGAAGTGTTGGCGATCAGTACGGTGCGTTCCATCAGCGGCCTGCCGCTGCGCGGGTCGACCAGCGCCGGGAATTCGGTCAGCACTTCGGTCATTTCATTGCCGCGTTCGCCACAGCCGATGTATACCACCACCTGGGCATCCGACCACTTGGCGATGCTCTGCTGGGTGACCGTTTTGCCTGAGCCAAAACCGCCCGGGATGGCGGCCGCTCCGCCCTTGGCAATGGGGAACATGGTATCCAGTACGCGCTGCCCGGTGATCAACGGCCCGCCGGTCTGGCCGCGGCGTGACTTGTAAGGGCGCGCCCGCCTCACTGGCCAGCGCTGGATCATGGTCAGCTCGCGCTCGCCGGAGGCCGTCTTGACCCGGGCAATCGGTTCTTCAATGGTGTATTTCATCTCCGGGGCAATCCAGGTCAGCGTGCCTTCCACGCCTGGCGGGACCATCACACGGTGTTCCACCATGGGCGTCTCTGGGACGGTGCCCAGGATCGTGCCGCCGCTGACTTTATCGCCAACTTTCACCACGGGGGTAAAGCTCCAGCGGTCTTTGCGGTAGAGCGGGGTCAGGTGCACACCCCGGCCGATGAATGAGCCAGTGCGCATCTGGATCACCGGTAAAGGTCGTTGAATGCCATCGAAAATACTACGCAGCAGGCCGGGCCCTAATTCCACGGATAACGGCAGCCCGGTGCCGAACACCGGAGCGCCTGGGTGCATTCCGGAGGTTTCCTCGTAGACCTGGATGGTGATGACGTCGCCGTTCAGGCCGATTACCTCGCCCACCAGGTGCTCTTCGCCGACCTCGACCAGCTCCAACATGCTTGTATGGCGCGAGCCACGGGCTCGGATCACCGGCCCGCTGATCCAGGTCACCTGCCCGATTTGCTCACTCATAAGGCTTCTCCGATCAAAATGCGATAAGCCGGGGAGCGCAGGCCATTCTGCAGGCGGTCCAGCCGGGTTTCCAGGGTGTTATCGTACTGCAAGTGGCCGTCGATGGTTTCGGTGATAACGCCCAGGCCTTGGCTGAGCGGTTTCCCCAGGATAATTTCTGCGCCCAACTCTTTGGACAACTGCTCCAGCCCCAGGTTGGCCAGCACTTTCTGGGTCGGTTCGTCCGTTCTAACCTGGATTTTGCTGGCGCCAAGCTGTTGTACGGCTTCCTGGAGCAGTTTGTGGGCAATCTGGTTGTATTCGCTCCACTGTTCAATGGAGGAAAGCTGTTTGTGGGCGGCGTCAAAGACGATGTCCAGCAGTTTTTCGCGCTGCTCCAGCTCCATCGTGCGCGCCTTCATCTGGGTCGTGGCGATGACCTGGCCGCGCAGACGATCAGCTTCCTGGCGGGCGCGATCTAGAATTTCACCCCGCTCGGCTTCAGCCTGCTGTCGAGCGCGTTGCCGGATCTCATCCGCTTTGGCTTGAGCACTGGCTCTTATCTGTTCGGCCTCGGCTTTGGCTTCACTTTCCATCGCTCGCGACAGCGATTCGATATTTTCGTCTGACGATCTCATAACTCTACCACCATTCTATAGGTCTATATCTTCACGCCAATCGCCCGAAAGACGATCTCGTTCAGCGAGGGCTGGGGAGGCTGCACGCGCTCGGGGGCCGGAATCTCGACCACTAACGGCACGGTGCTGTGTAATTGAAGCTGGTCCATCTTGGGCCGGATCATTTCAGCCACGTCCCCGGTCACCAGGATAATGCCAAGCGAGCGGTCGTTTAAAGCAGCATCCAGGGCCAGGCTGGTTTCCTCGGCGGAAGTGACGGCTTTACCTTCCACTCCAACCAACGAATAGCCTAAGACTGCTTCCGGATGGCCAATCACCAATATCTTCATGCGAAACCTACCGGTTCAGAACCATGAACGAAATGATGAGGCCGTAAATGGCAATTCCTTCCGCCATACCGACGAAGATCAGCGAGCGGCCGAAAGCTTCGGGTTTCTCGGCGATAGCGCCAATGGCGGCCGCGCCGGTGCTGGCAACGGCGATACCGGCGCCGATGCAGGCTATGCCGGTAGAAAAGGCAGCAGCCAGAGTGGCGTAAGGATCAGCCGCGGCAGTAGCGGGGAGGATTCCAGCGGCCATGGCCGTAGAAGGCGAAGCCAGCCAGATGATGCCAATCCCGGCTGCCATCAGTCCGATAACGGCGTTAAAGCCGTTCAAACCCAGCACCAACCCACGCGTGGCTTTCGAGAGCTGTTGGTTGCGTTCGCGTAGAAAATAGATGATGGCTGGAACTAACGGGACCAGGCCTACTAGAACTGCGACTATCACGATCATTGTTTATCTCCTCTTATCTTTTGATTTCTTATTATTTACCAGATATAGCTTTTCGATCATTCATTTTCTGCAGAGCGCAAGGTCAGTGGTTCGAAACGCTTGCCTCCGCCGGTGAAGAATTTCCCAAAGAATTCGTAGTATGACAAACGCATGGTCTGGATGCCTACAATCAGACCTTCGAAACCGACGATGAAGACATTTCCCAACAGGAAAATAAGCCAGTAGCCGATGCCGTGGCCTGGACTGACCAGCTCGGCCAGGATGAAGAAGGCCGCACTCAGGCTGCCATGCGCCACGGCGAAGGCGCCCACACGTACAAAGGACAGGCTGTTGCTGAGGAAACTGATCAGGGTTTCGAATAATTCAAAAAACGCCTGGACGGCGAAGGTGCCAGCCCCGCCTTCGACCAGCGGGTGGTGGCCTTCTACCAGGTGTTTAAAAATTTCGGATAGCATGACCGCCACGCCGCCGACCACGGCGAAGGGGACGAACAGGATCGGGCGTAGGGGAAGTGTGGGGGCCAGGGCGCCTGCCCCCAGGCCGACCAGCGACCAGTAAAGCAACAACCCGCCGATGCCGTAGTGGTCGAAGAACAGCGTACCCCAATCATGCCGTTTATACGCGTTGAAGATGTTCACCAGGAAGCCAATGGTCAGCAACACGACGCCGGCAATGACGGTGTAGATCAGGATCTGCAGGATGTTATCCACCGGGCGGATCCACAAGGGTTTCAGAATGTTCTCGTAACCGAAGAAACTGCCGTATAGAACGCCAAAGATGGTGGCAATCGCGCCGCAAGCAGTGACGATGGGCCCCAGGCTGGCCAGCCCACGGAAAGATTTGACCCTGCGGCTGGTCAGCAGCCAGCCCAGGCCAGCCAGCACCAATCCCTGGCCGACGTCGCCAAACATGGCTCCGAAAAGGAGGGGGAAGATAAAGGCGATGACTGGGGTGGGATCGATTTCGCCGTATTGAGGTCGGGCATAGGTAGTGGTCAATAATTGGAAGGGGCGCAGCAGCCGAGGATTAAATAAAGACACCGGCACATCCAGGTTCTTATCTCCACGCTTGGCCGGGAAGGCCTCGATCAGGGCGCTTTTGGAAACCCGCTTGAGACGCTGCGTAAAATTCTCCAGGTTGTCTGCCGGAATCCAACCCACGATAACGTAGGTATAGCGGAGCTGGCCAAAACGCACAATGGCATCCGTCAGTAAGCGGCTGGCGCTTACATTCCAGAACAGCGATTGGAGTTGGCCTTTGTATTTCTCGCTCAATTGGGCTAGTGTATTTGTGAGATCAACGATTTTCTTCTGCTCGTTTTCCAGGTCAACGTGTAAGGTCTGGACGATCTGGGCGGGAGTACCCTGGTAATCCGCCGGCAGGTTGAGCGGGTTGAGATAGGCGCTGCGCGCCGCTCGTTCCAGCACGTCTGCGTTGAGACGGGTACCTGCCAGCCAGACGACTGATTTTTGCGGTTCGTGGCGCAGCACCTGAAGGACGAAGGGAATGCGCGACAGGCTGGTCTGTAACCGGTCGATATTTTCAGCCGGGATGGTGCCCAGGACTGAATACAGATAACGCAGGTCGCGCAGGGCGCTGAGATCGATGTCGATATCGGCTAACGGTTCCACCTGGTTGTGAATAGTCTCGAGTTGTTCTACCTTTTTATTGGCGCTGGAGAGCTGGTCGGTGATATTTTTTACTTCTTTTTCGATCTCATCTATGGTTGGGCGAGTTTTATCGAGGTCGAGCATCGACTCAAGCCCATCTTTGGGAGGCAGGCCCTCGTTAAGGTTGAGCGTCAACATCAGGGATTGGATGCGACGTTCGATCGCCGCGTAAGCGCCGGCTCTTTCTTGCCAGGAAGGCGCCTGGCCGGATGCCCTGGTCGAGCTCAAGTAAGCGCTGTCGACCTGGTGAAAGATCCCTTGATCACCGATCATCTTCGTCACTTCCAGCAGGTCATCGGAAGGGACAACCACCTCGATCTCTGTCATTGCTCGCGGAAAAAACATAGGTTCTCCAATAATCGCAATCTGTTCCAAACACACGTCGCACCCCGCCCGGTAAAGCCGGCAGGCTGGCTAATTATTCTCCGCACATCCGCTGATCAAGTACATCTGAAATTCTTCGGCTTTCAACATCGAGGCCTTGGCTTCGATCAGCACAGTTAAATCCTGGATTTCAAAATCGCTCAACACCAGGTATGCCAGGGGAATGCCGATGGTGAAAGGATCCCCTGTAAAAGCTGCCCGGCACAGGCCCATTACGCTGCGTTTGAGCTGCAGCTCAAGCTCCGGCAGACCTTTGCCGCTTTCATCCAGCATAGCGCCGACATCTCTCAGATTAGGATAGACGCGTTTGACCACCTGGGTGATGTCGGCCCCGGCGGCGATGGCGCGGATATCGCTGTCTCGCACGTGATAGCCGAATGGCAAGGTGTAGTTGATCAGCTCTTCCTCGGCCAGTTTGTGGTAGACCCGGTAGCGGATCGCCCACATCAGGTTATTCATGTCGACCAGCGATCCCACGATCTTTAAGGCCGGCGTGCGATCCTGGCCGGGCAGATCGTTGACTTCCCTCCATAACTCACGCCAGTAATTGAGGTCCAGCGCCACTTCGAGAGGGAACAGGTTCTGCTCGGCGCTGTAGCGCTTCATGGCGTGAGACAAGGTGCCGTAATAGGGCGTTTTGTGCAGCAGCTCGATCGCCGCTCCCACGCTGCCGGCTTCCATCATCGCCGGGGCAGGGATGCTGGTTATCGGGTTGGGAGGAAAGAGGACAAAGCGCACCCGTTCCCAGGAAGCCCCGGTGACGATACCGCGCAGCACGGCCTTCAGGTTGTCCACTTCGAAATAGCGGAACATTTGCAGCAGGACGGCGCGGGAATGTTCGGGCGCCATGCGGATAATGCTGACATAGACGTCGGCCAGGCGTCCTTTGATTTGGAAAACTGCGCGCCGCGGGGTCAGGTCCTTATCGTTGACTTTGTCAAGGTAAAGGCCACAAGCGGTACGTTTGAGTGCCACAATCAATGTGGCCAGGTCGGGAGACTCACACATCCCGGCCCAGTCGAGGGGAGTCTGCATCTTAGAATACATCGCCCTGACACGCGCGTTGATGGCGGCATAGGCGTTCACCCCGGTAGAAGCCATCCAGGCTACTCCTTACCGACCACGCGGTTCAATACGTAAGAAACGGCGCGGTGGAAGTTGGCGGCCGCCAGGGTGTTGGCGCGTTTTACTTTTTCATTGGCATCCGCGCTGATTTTAGCAATTACGTCTTCCGCCTTGGCGCTCTCGAGCATTTTGCGGGCTTCTTCTTCAGCGTCGGCGCGGGCCTTGGCGATGATCGCCTGAGCCTCCTTTTCAGCCTGCACAGGGAGTTGTTCGGCTTCCTTTACTGCTTCCTCGTAGATAGCTTGCGCGTTCTTTTCAATCTCAAGAATTTCCTGGATGCGTTGATCTTTCAACCTGTCTTCTCCCATTCTGTGACATTCCCCCGGCCTGGGTGAACCAATCACACCATAAACGGGTGCTGATGTCGCAAATCAGCGTTTAAATATCAGTATTACCGACATGCTAAAACCGTTAATACTTTCTATAAACCAATCGCGCCGCAATTTCGCACGAGAAATCAGTTATTAATAATAAACAAGAACTTTGTGCCAATTGCAAAAGTGAATTTTACTTTATTTCTTGAATAGTGTACACGGCCAATATTATTTGTTTAAAAGGTTTGGATGAGAATATATTAAGTTATCGGTAATACCGCCGCTTTTGATTCTGCAAGTTTTTTTCTGTAAATTCGATCAAGTTATCCCAACGATTTCTTAAGGTTCAAGCGGAAAGCTGTGGATATGTGGACGGGAAGATCACCGCCCACCTATCCACAGCTACTACGACGAC
>Ga0187886_1003378_pt1 | contig 11970 bp, 10 predicted proteins | sample June2016WEW_20_1_FD_133001 | JGI IMG/M metagenome (GOLD analysis project Ga0187886, IMG submission 133001) | Peatland microbial communities from SPRUCE experiment site at the Marcell Experimental Forest, Minnesota, USA - June2016WEW_20_150 | ecosystem: Environmental > Terrestrial > Soil >...
CCGCACGATCCAGGCGGTGCGGGAGGCCGTCGCGCGCCGCCGCCGCGCCGGCGACGTCATCGGCCTGGTGCCCACGATGGGCGCGCTGCACGAGGGCCACGGCCGGCTGATCGAGGTCGCGCGCGGGGAGTGCGGCTGCGTCGTCGTCAGCATCTTCGTCAATCCCATCCAGTTCGACCGGAAAGACGACTTCGACCGCTACCCACGCACGCTCGATACCGACCTGGCCTTCTGCGCCGAGCGCGGCGGCGACATTGTCTTCGCGCCCGAGGCTGCCGAGATGTACCCGCGCCCGCCGCGCGCTTTTGTGGATGTCGAGGGGCTGACCGAGCACCTCTGCGGCCGCTTCCGCCCCGGCCACTTCCGCGGCGTCGCCACGGTAGTCGCCAAGCTCCTCCACATCGTCCAACCGGACCGCGCTTACTTCGGCCAGAAGGACGCGCAGCAGTTGGCCGTCATCCGGCGCATGGTGGCGGACCTGGATTGCCCGGTCGCCATCGTCGGCGTCGAAACCGTGCGCGAGCCGGACGGCCTGGCTCTGAGTTCCCGTAATCGGCGCTTGAGTCCCGAGCAGCGCGCCGTCGCCACCGTGCTCTATAGCGGGCTGCGGCTGGCCGAGGACCTGATCCGGCGCGGCGCCCGCGATCCGGAGGCCGTCAAGCGCGAGGTTCTGGCCGCCCTGGCGCGCCAGGCCGAAGTGCGCGTCGAGTACCTGGAGATCGTGGATCCCGAGGAGCTCCAGCCGGTCGCGGAGATCCGCGGCCCGGTGCTCGTGGCCGGCGCCGTGTGGCTCGGCGCGGTGCGCCTGATCGACAACCTGCTGGTCGAGCCGCAGCCCCTATAATTGTTGAAGGCGTCCGGCCATGATAGGCCCGGGTGGCGAAACTGGCAGACGCAAAGGACTTAAAATCCTTTGTCCCGCGAGGGACGTGCGGGTTCGAGTCCCGCCCCGGGCACCATCACTGTAAGAAACTTGCATGTTCTTCCTGCTCCTTGTTTTGGGCCTCTGGATGGGCCAGTGTGCCCGAAAGTGTGCCCAAACTCTGCAAGTGCCGCTGCATTCTCTCGGCGGCCAGATCCAGGTCCCGGTCATTCACGATGTTGTAGCGGTCGAACACCGAGCGGGTCTTGTACCCGGAGATCTGCATGGCGATCTTCTCGGGAATGCCGGCCCGGACCATGTTCCGCACGGCGGAGCGCCGCAGGTCAGGGAATAGCAGGCCGGGAACCTCGGCACGTTTACATGCCTCTGCCCAAGACTTGCGGAAGTTCCTGACGGGCGTGCCGCCGCCGAATACGGCATCGGCGACTTCGTGATGATCTCTTCCGACAAGGCCGTTCGCCCCACCAACGTCATGGGCCTCATCAAGCGCGTCGCCGAGCTTCTGGTCAGCTCCCTGCAGGGCCCCCAGGATGACAGGCCTGGGCAGGAGAACGGCGCCACCAGGTTCGTCTCCGTCCGCTTCGGCAACGTCCTAGGCTCCAACGGCAGCGTCATCCCCATCGTTTAAGAAGCAGATCGCCGCCGGCGGCCCCGTCACCGTCACCCACCCTGGGATGCGCCGCTTCCTCGAAGAAGCCGTGGCCGCAAACTGATAGCTGGCTCGAAAACCCGTGACTGGACCCTCTGTCCCAAGCCGTTTTTGGCGCGTGGACAGAGGTGCCTGTCACCGGCTTTCCCACCCTCTCGCCCGCCTTCGCCACCCCTCACCTCCGGGTAAGGAGCGCCACCCGTTCGCCTGCCGCTGCCTCTTGAAGATCGGCGTCCAGGGTCGCAAGAGCTAAACCCTCCCGCTGTGCTACTTCCAGATAAGCAGCATCGTATACAGACAGGCGGTGGGTACGTGCCAGCCGCAGAACCGCACTTTCGTCCGGGAGCCGGTCTACTCGCACCCGAAGCCGCGAGAGGTTAGCAAGGAAAGAGGCCGTGTCCGATTCCGCGATCCGCCCCCGGCGTTCGTTCACCACCAGGATGTTTCGCACCTCGAACCACCACAGGCAGGGTACGACGGCCTCCTCGGCGCGCATTCGAAGGAAAGCCAGATCGGCATCGGCGTGGTCTTCATCCTGAAACACCCAACACGCCGTGATCGATGCATCCAGAACGAAGGCCATCAGGACCTGCGTCCCTCATCACGGGCCGACAGTAGCTCACTCACGCTGATCCTGCCGGTGCGCCCGCGAAGCTCCCGGATGCTGGCGAGAGCTTTGTCGATCTCCTCCTGATGCCGGTCCAGCTCGGGCACAATCCGGGCGATGCGCTGCCCGTGGCGCGTGATGATCAGCGTTTCGCCCCGCTCCACATCATCCAGTAGCTGAGGAAGATGAACTTTGGCCTCTGATGCTTGAATCTCGCGCATGACGTCTCAGACTGGTCGATCCGACCGGTCTGAATTCATAGTACCACAATCTGCCAAAGAATCGCGTTCTGGAAAACCCGGGACTGGACCCTCTCTCCCCAGCCGTTTTTGGGTAGGGCGGACCTCCAGGTCCGCGGCCGGGCTCCAGCTCGGCCCTCTTCGCCCTCCTCTGGCTCCTCGCTCTGGCCTGCGTCATCACCGGCGAGCTCCTGCCCGGCTATAGCGCCCCCATGCGCTGGATCGGAGCCACCCACGTCAGCGACAAACTGCTCCACTTCGCCGCCTACACCCTCCTCGCCTTCATCCCCGTGTTCGGCTTCAAGATCCGGCCTGGCATCCTGGCCACCCTGTCCCTGATCCCTTTGGGAGTAGTCCTCGAGTTTGCGCAGCGCCTCGTTCCCACCCGCAGCTTCGAGGTCGCGGATATGGTGGCCAACACCCTCGGCGTTCTCGCCGGAACCGTCCTGGCCCTCGTGGTACACGCCTCCCTGCCTGCGGTGGAACAGGCTTGCCGGCCTATAATTGACCCGTGACCCCCGAAACCCCTCAACCCGCCCCTATCGCCGCAGCGCCTCGGACGCCCTCCCGGCACGAAGGCGGCATCTGCCCGAACTGTGGGGCCCCCGCCGTCCGCCGCTCGCACCGCAAAGGCTTCACCGAGCGTGTACTCTCCCTCGTCGGCGCCCGCGTGCGCCGCTGCCATGCCTGTAACGTCCGGTTCGCGCGCCTCTTCAGCTCCACCGTCTACATCGACGACGCCCGCCGCGCGCTCCGCCGCGCCTCCCTCGTCCTCCTCATGCTCGCCGGCTCTGCCCTGGTCCTCATCGTCATGCTCTGGCTCATGAACAAGCAGGCTGCCATCGGCCCCTCCGATGGTTTGCTCAAGACCCCCGCCCACACCCCGCGCCCCGTCCCGCCCCGCTCCCTCCCTGCCTGATCGCCCCGCTCCCTCCCTGCCTGACCGCCGCGCCTTATCTCGAGGCCGGTTCCGCCGGTTGTACCTTCAGATTTCGGATCGCCAGCCCCGTAATCGTGCCCGCCGTGGCGATGTTCGCCACCGCCGCGCTCCGCGCCGACTCTGGAGACCGCCGCAGCACCAGCGCCTCGGTCGCCACCATCCCGCCCATGGTGATCGACTTCAGCATTACCGCGCGGCCCGTGTTGAAGCTGCCGTTTCGCCCCCGCAGCAGCGGATTTAGCTCCACTCCGCCCCGCGACGACGCCACGTCCAGCACGCTCGCCGCCACCACCAGCGCTACAGACGCCCACCACAGCCGTCTCGATCTCTTGTGCGCTTCCACCGCCCGGCACGGCATGAAGTGCCCGGCCAGCAGCACCGCCAGCAGACACACTGCAACCTTCGCCCTCGAACGCTCCATTTTCCCCTCCTCCGCCGGACCACTGAACCGCGGCCGTCAGGGCGCGGCTTGGTCTCAGTGAGCAAATCGGCAGCGAGGAGGGGTGGCCTTAGCGGCTCATTTGCCGCCTGATCTCATGAACTCAGACGATACTTCCATCACCGCCGAAGCCGGCTCCGAAGGCCGCTGCCTCGACCGGACGACATTGGGCGATTGTGGGTACTGCGCCAGCTTGTGCGCCTCCTGTGACCGGCTGGCCCGGCTCACGGGCGCGGTAGGGACGGCCCTTGCGGACCGCCCCCGCTCAGATCCGTACGAGCGGAGCTGCCGCATACGGTTCTTACTTAAGGTTGGATGTGACCCGAAGAAGCGCTCCTCCGGGTAGGCGTGTAGCACCCGGCAGCTCGGTATGTAGCGGTAAACCAAACGCTGGAAACGTTCCCAGTTCATCCGGGTAGATTGGCTCCGCCGCCGCGGCGCCGCACCCACCTGCCCCTCGCTCATCCTACTTCCGCCCGGGGGAGCGCTGCGGTCAGATAGTTAATGATTCTCGAACGACAGGCAAACAGGGGCCGGAGCACCAGCTCTTGAAACCGGCTCCGGTCGCGAACGTACAGGTCCATCTCAATCCGGTCGCAACCCCGGCGGGCTTTGAGGTCGTAGAGCAGTTTCCCGAAGAACATCCGGCGATGACCGGCCGCGATGGAGTCTTGGATCGGCCGGTTGTACCCCAAGTTGAAGTAGGCCCCGCTGGCTCTGCTGCGGTCCGGATCGATGCCGATCATCGGCAGGTAGACCGCGTCGTCGTCCCGCAGCGTGACCAGCGCGCCGATCGGTTCCTCCCCGATCCTGGCCAGATAGATCACCGCTCTCCCCTCCAGGCGAGTCTTCAGCTCTTCAAAGAATTCGGGCCGATACGGAAACGGCCTCCCGTTGAGGCGGAGGGAGTGCGAGTTCATCAGACGGTGCAGGTGCTCCCGGTAACGCGCCGGCTCCTCGAGTTGCTCGATCACCAGGCCGGAGCGTCGCCCAAGGTTGATCTCCCTGCCGAGGTTCTTCGCCGTTCGGGGATGGGTTCTCTTCAAGTGCCGGCGGAAGTCGGCGAAGGAACGCCAGCCGGCGTCCAGTTCCAGACAGGCCGCGGGAAACTCGCGGCTGCGCAGGTAGCCGCGCTTCGCCAGTGCTTCGACAATCGGGCTGTTGGCCTCGACAACTCCCCGAAAGCAGACCGTCCAGCCGTGGTCCCGGGCCGTTTGTTCCACGGCTTGAACCAGGTCCGCCGTAATACGCTCGCGCTCTCCCGCAGGGGTATCGCCTCGCACCAGCACAGGTTCGCCCACACCGATCCCCGTCCCGCACACCAGCGCGGGCAGGGCGCTGAGGCGCAGACGCCGCGCGGCCTTCGCGAACCGTCCGAATAGCAGGTCGTCCAGGTTGAGCCGGTCACTGGCGGGTTCCTCCTGAACCTGGCAGACGACGGCGCCCACGAGTCCCGCAGCGCTGCGTGCCAGGATGTAGCGGAAAGACACGGGACTGGCCAAGTTTCCCTCGAGCGTGCGCAACCAGCCATAGCTGGCCAGGACGCTCCGCCCGGCTAGCCGATCCCATTCGGAAGCTTCGACTTCGGCGACGCTCTTCACCTGCTCCATCGAGACCATGCCGCTCTCCGATTGCCCCAGCCTTTCACGCAGTCAGAACGACAGCCGAAGCGAGAACTGAATGCTCCGCGGCGAGTTCCACTGGGCGATATTGTTATCGAACACCGCGGTCTTGTCCTGATTGTTAGTCCCCAAATAGGATTGATCGCCGACCAGCCAGTTCACGTTGTTCAACAGGTTGATGGACTCAGCGCGGAACTCCGCCCTGGTCCGCTCGGTCAATGGAATCACCTTGCGCAAGCCCAGGCTCAGATTGAAGGCGCCCGGACCGGCGAACATGCGCCGCTGTAAGTTGCCCAGCGCGCCCGGAGCAGGCTCCTCAAATACACCCGCCGGAGCGTTCACATATGTCACGGTCCCGCCGGGATTCTTGCGGATTCCGAAATACTGCCGGATCTGGCCCCCAGTCAGGGACGTCACAACCGTATTCTGTCCGGCGTTCGCTTGCGCAGCAAAGGTGCCGAGGCCGGAAACGCTAACGGCGTCACCCGTGGGTGTGACGACGGAACCGCCGGAAAGCAGCGAGAACGGCGCCCCGGACTGGGCGATCACGATAGCACTAATACTCCAACCGCCCAGAACCCTGCCAGACACACTGCTCCCGGAACTTCCGCTCCTGAAAAAGGGAAGATTGCTGGTCGCCATGGCTCTGAATGCGTGTGTCAGATTGAACGGTGATGGCGCCCACTCCAGAGAAGGATTGTGCAAGTCCAGATACGGATCGACCGCGCCTGGCTGGTAATCGTCCAGGTTGCTGAGGACCTTCGAGAAAACGTAGCTGGCCGTCAGACTCAGGCCGGTCGCGACACGCCGGGACACAGTCAATTGCAAAGCATCGTACCGCGACGCGCCGAGCTGCGACAACAGATATATCCCGCGCGGCGCCAGTGGATTCCCCAAAAAGTTGTAAGCGCCGTTCCGATTGTATCCCTGGCCCTGGTACCATCGGGCCAGTTCACCTGCCTGGCCGGTTAGAATCAGAGACCTCGCATATAAATCGGGCTGGCAGTTTTGAAGGCTGAAATTCGCACAGATCCCGCCTCCTGGCAGCGTTGGGAAGCCGCTGGTGGGATTGCCGCTTTTCAATTCCGACTGAACCTGCCGGAAAGCCGCAAGAAAACCCGGAGACATCATCACCTGGTTGCGGTCTATTGAACGAGGCCCCTCTTCCAGACGATTTCCCACATAACGCACATCAAACTGGAATCCCTTCACCTGAGATTCGACTCCCACGTTCCAGTACTTGACGTTCGGGGTCCGCACATGCCAATCGACGGCATACACGGCGCCAGGTTGCTGATGGAAGCTGCTCGCGAATGACAGCAGCGATTGCAGTGTCAGACTGGAAGGCAGCGTGGGAGCTGGCGTCGCCGGCGCCTTCGAGAGCGGTACCAGGCTGGCGCTCAGATCCGTGGACACGTCAAAGCTCTGAAACGGGTTTCGGAGCGCGAAAATGCTCAAGTTCGGGAGCAGGTTGTCGTTCACATAGCTGATATTGAAACCCCCGCGCAGCACCAGCGGGAGCCTTTCGAGCGGCTTCCAGGCAAGCCCCGCATATGGGTTGTAGTTGTCGAAATCCTTCCTGTAGAAGGCGTGTCCAGTGGAGGCGAAGGCGAAGGCCAGGTTCTGGTCGTACACCGAGTCGGACGCGACGCCGGATTGATCGGGAATGATTGCGGCGCCGGTTCGCTCGTTAGCCCGGGAAAGGTAGTCAAACCTCAGGCCCAGGCTGATCGTCAGAGAACGAAGTAGTCTCCAGTCTTCGTGGAAGTAGCCCGAAATCATATTCGCGGAAAGATTGCTGCGCGCCGTCGATCCGCTCGAGTATCCGGAGGTCGCCGAAGCGATGTTGAAGCGCTGATCGGCTTCCGTGATGGCGCCCTGGGCAATGTCGCCGACGACAAAGCGCGGAACCGTCAGTGAATCCAGCGGCCCGTTATTGAAACCATACGACTGGAGGCGATACTGCTGGAGCCAGAGGCCGGCCTGTAACGAGTGTTTGCCAACCGTCCAGGTCAGGTTGTCCTGGTAACTATGCAGGTGATCGTCGCGTCCCTGAGGGTCGACGCCCCACATGGGCTGGCTGACTGAAACACTCGTGTCGTTCAGGATAGCAATAAAACCAAACCGGGAACGGAGTGAGTTGCGAAAGTCGACGCCGGGCAGACTTGCGCCAACGCGCACCTCGTTAGTCAGGCGGGCATTCGCAGACCAGCGCCATGAGGCTGCGAAGAAAGGCGAGGAGACGCCGACGGTGGTCGTTGGTTTACGCCCGAAGACGGAGGAGCCGGAGGGATCGTCCATGGAACCGTTCCTGAACGCAAAAGTCAGGCCGAAGCTGTGCCGGGCCGAAGCCAGGTAATCCAACCGCGCCAGTCCAATACTGGCAGTGCCTCCACTGTTCTGCGTTACCCGGTACTTTCCCGACGGATTTGATGGAATGAGTCCCAGAACCCGTTGCATCAGTGGATCCCGGCTCGTAAGTGGGCTGTCGGGTACGACGCCTGTGCGGGTCACGGTCGAGCGGTCGAGGTCGGCTTCATAGTTCAGAAATATAAACAACTTATCCTTCCTCAATGGGCCGCCGAAGGTCGCGCCCAATTGACTGAGATTCGTGGTGGCAGGCATATTCCGGCTGTTGTCGGCCCAGTACTGTGCAGTGACTCCTGGCGGGATCGCCAGCCAGTACGCCGAGGCATGAAACGCAGCGCCCCCGCCTGGCGTGCTGAAAGCCACCTGAGAGCACCCGCAGCCAAAGATCGCGCCGGTCACGACGGTCACTTCGCCGATCTGATCGGTGCGCGGCGAGAGAGTGGTGGAACCGAGACTGTTCGCACGCGTGAAGCTCTCCTGCATGATCACGCCGTCGTAGGTGATGTTTCCCAGCGATGCTGACTCTCCATAAACAGCCGACGGGGCGCGGCCGTTGTGCTGCACACCGGGAAGCATATCCACCAGGTAGAACGGGTCCCGGCGCGGAAGCGGCAGCCGGCTCGTTTGGTCATTGTTCGCCGTGGACGCAAAATCGACACTGGCCGTCTGCAGCGATTGTTCGGGAGCCGTCGCCACCTGTCTGGCACCGCCGAGCGCCAGGTGGATCGGCGGCAGCGAAGTCTCGGCGGCCGGATCGACCTTGACGTTCTTCAGCGTCTGCGTCGTGAAGTTCGGGGCTTCCACGGTGAGGTCGTAAAACACCGGCCTCAGAGCCGGGAAGAGGAACGTGCCGCTGTGGGAGGTGATTGTGGAAGAGTGTACAACCGAGGATTCCGGCAGAGTCAGCGTCGCACGCGCGCCGGACAGGGCCTTGCCTCCGGCGTCTTCCACAATCCCCGACAGTCTTCCGGTGGCCTGGGCCGCGGCGGTGCTGTGCACCAAAGACGCCAGGCAGAGAGGCAGAATACACCTGCGCATAGCTCGGATCGAAAAGAACCTTGCTTTGTCGACAGCGGGCACGTAACCATCCACGCTTCGGGTGACAAGCCCGATCTTCTCACACCTTTCGGCTGCGGCTTGCGGGAGGCCGGCATCTTCTGCGTTGTGCGCGCGGTGAACCAGGCTCCCGAACCGGCCTCCGCCATCCGCCGCCTGCAGGAGATCTGGAGGGCGGCGCGTGGCCCTCACTGATCCTTCTCCGCCCCAGGCTCTCCGGCTTCCTGAGCCACTTCCTGCCGCAGGCTGTCCAGGACCTCCCCGGCTTGCTGCGAGTGCAGTTCGGAATCCAGACGGCGCAGCGCCACCCGGATCACGTCCCGGTGGTGCAGCTTCGACCCCAGACCGCGCTCGCTCAGCTCGAGCCACAGCCGGTGGAGCAGGTGCAAGTCCTCGGGCCACAGGCGTGGCGGGTGCGGCCCGAGGTTGAAGTACAGCGTCTCTCCGGTAGGCTGGTTGTAAATCTGGAGCGAGAGCTGCGGCCGCGGCTCCGGCAACTCCTCCCAGGCATCGCCGAACAGCTTGGCCTGCTCGGCCGCGGTCATCTTGCCCGACATTCCCATCACCACCAGCGACGATTGCAGCCGCTGCGCGGTCTCGACCAGGGTGCGGTTGGGACCGCGCCCCGGCACCACCATCAGCTCGACGTGCTTGCCGGCTTTTTCGGCCAGCGTGACCACCAAGCTGAAAAGCTTCGCAACGTCGGTAGAGAAGACTTCGTCGGCGGTCAGGTCGTGCTCGCCGAAGCCGGGCTGGCCGGTGTGCTTGACGGTCGCAACCACGATGTCGATCTTGCTCGTGTCCGTCTTGCTCAGCACGCGCTCGAGGTGCCTGAGCTGGTTGGGGTTCCGAACCGCCACCAGCACGTTGCCGGGCCGAATGTGGGACGTCGACTCGGTGATCTGGTCCAGTGTCTCCAGCCGGAACTTCTCGAGTTCCTGCGAGTGCGCCAGGCGGTGGCGGCGGTTGATCCGCTCGGAGATCTCAAACGCGACGAAGAAGGCGGCCGAGAAAGACAGGCCGCTGATCGTGGCTACCCTCTTGGTCAGGATGTTGATGACGGCGATCGCGAACAGGATCAGCGTGATCAGGCCCAGGCCCATCGGGATCTCGGTCTTGCCCCAGCGCAGGTTCAGCGGCACCTTCCACTCGCGCGCTTCCGGCAGTTTGTAGCGCAGCACCAGCACCGAGAGCGCCTTCATGGCGAAACTCCACACCACGCCGAACGCGTACGCTTCGCCCAGCATCTGCACGTTGCCGGCGCTCAGGACGATAGTCAGTATCTGGAGCACGACGATCAGGTTGATGAACCGGTTCGTGGTGCCGAACCGGCGATGCGGGTGGCGGAACCAGTCCGGCAGCACGCCGTCTTCGGCCACCCGGTTCAGCACGCCGTTCGAGCCCACGATGGCGGTGTTGACGGCACCCGAAAGCATGATGGTGCCCACCACCACCACGAAAGCATGGAACAGGAGCCTGACCGGCAGCGGACCGGCCAGGTTCATCGCCAAGCCGCCGATCAGATTGTCCAGGAAGTGGACCCGGTTCGAATCCGGAATAAGCATCACGGCGAAGAAGGAGACCAGAGACGTAAACAGCATCGAGTAGATGAAGATTACGAAGCCGGCCCGCTCCAGGTTCTTGAGCTTGGGATGAGCGATCTCGCGGTTCACCTGCGCCATCGTCTCCTCGCCGCTCATCGCCAGCACCGAGTGGCCCAGGCCCACCAGAATCATGATCGCGGTGACCGACGACAGCCAGCTTCCCTGGAGCCAGCCGAGCGCGTCCGGCCCGTAGTGGATGTTGGCCGAGGTGGGCAGCGGCACGGGCTGGTAGCCGCGCAGGAAAACCGTGACCAGGCACCACACGATCAGAATCACCACCATGACCGTGGTGAGCTGCATGATACGCAGCGCCTTCTGGCTCGACTCGTGCATGCCGATGATGTTCTTGCGCCAGAAGTACAGCGTCACCAGGATCGCGAAGCCGGCGGCGAAATACTCCGGATGGACGTGCGCGCCGGGGTGGCCGATATAGGCCGTTGTCTCGTTGAGAATCCCCGCCAGGTACAGGCCGGCCGAGACCGCGCTGATGGGCCCGGTCAGCACGTAATCGAACAGCAGCGCCGAGACCGAGAACTTCGCCAGCCCGGGGCCCATGGCCTCGCGCACCACGCGATAAACGCCGCCGCGCACGAACATGCTGCAGCTCTCGATGTACACGGCGCGCACCGCGTAGGAGAACAGCATGATCGCGAAGACGAACCAGGGCGCCGACTTCCCGATGGCGGTCTCCGCGATGCCGCCCACGTAGAACGCCGACGAGCCCAGATCGCAAAGAACAATGGCAGCCACTCTCCAGAAACTGATGAAGGAGAGCATCACCGTGGTGGCAACAACAACTTTGGTGGCGCTCGATCTAGAGGGTAAATCCACCGGAGGCCGTTCCTTCAGCCCCTGCCCAAGGGGGCATGTCTCTCAAATCAGCCTGCGAGGTTAGCTGCCGGGCTAGGGCTTGAAAGTGCCCCGTCCGATGCGGTGCACCGGGCTGCGCCCCGAACGACTTGGGTCCCCCGTCTCCTGGGTGGAGTTCGGCTCGCCTCTCATGTCAACCAGGATTTCCGTTTTCCCATCCTGGCCAACATCGATTGTACATCCAACCGCCTCCGGCGGGGCCGTCTGGCTCATCCTGCCGATCCCGAGCGACTCCAGCGGCCCAGGAAGGGCCCAGCTTCGACCTGTTTGCTCCTCCGCCGCCGCGCCGAGGCACAGCGACAGCAGAAAGAGGCGGAGACTTCGCGATCTCACGAAAACCTCATTCGCAATTCGCGCCCGAGCACAGATTCCCGCTGAAAAACGGCAGGACGTGGTTCTGGAAGCGATCGGCGACCACGCTCGTATGGGTACCGTGATAGATCTCAAAGGTATTTGCGATCCCGTACCTATCGAGCACTTCATGCAGCTTGCCGGTGTCGACCTTCAAGCCATCCTGGTCGCCCACATCGATCGCGATGGCGCGATACTGCCGCAGGTTGCCGATGTACTGGTCGATGAACGCCAGCGGTGTATTGGCCGCCCATTTCGCGAGCACATCCGGTTGAGGTACGCCGTTCTTCGTCGGCAGATCGAAATAGAACGGCGGGTTCTTCGGATCGGGCGACCATGC